>Ga0209121_10005714_pt1 | contig 11168 bp, 10 predicted proteins | sample Cruoilmetagenom3_FD_187292 | JGI IMG/M metagenome (GOLD analysis project Ga0209121, IMG submission 187292) | Oil polluted marine microbial communities from Coal Oil Point, Santa Barbara, California, USA - Sample 3 (SPAdes) (version 2) | ecosystem: Environmental > Aquatic > Marine > Oil seeps ...
CTTGGATTCAACTTCGAAGTGCATAACTTGATAAAATAATACGAACTATACAAATAATTTTAAAGGGGTGCCATGCAGAGCGCGGTCAAAATTTTAGTCATAGCGGTTCTATTTGTACTCATGGGATGCGAAAAGGGCCCATCTACAGACAACCCGATCAAAGTCGGTGTCCTTCACTCGCTGACTGGAACAATGGCGATCAGTGAGTCATCCGTACGGGATGCAACGTTGATGGCGATTGATGAGATCAATGCGACGGGAGGCCTCCTGGGAAGGATGATCCAACCTGTAGTTGCAGACGGTGCGTCAGACTGGCCAACCTTCGCGTCGGCGGCGGAGCAACTCATTACCCAAGACAAAGTCAGTGTGATTTTCGGTTGCTGGACTTCGGCCAGCCGCAAGACTGTCGTGCCGGTGCTAGAAAAGCATCAGCACCTCATGTTTTACCCCGTACAGTACGAAGGTCTTGAGCAGTCGCCCAGTGTTGTCTATACAGGCGCGGCACCCAACCAGCAAATCATCCCCGCAGTGAAATGGATCTTCGACAAGGGTTTGAAGAAAGTTTTTCTGGTCGCTTCCGACTACGTGTTTCCGCGAGCAGCCAATGAGATCATCAAGGCACAGGTGAAAGCGCTGCGCGGGCAGGTGGTGGGCGAAGAGTATGTGCTTCTTGGAAGCAAAGATGTCCAGAGCATCGTAGACAAGATCGTTAAAGCACAACCCGATGTAATTCTGAACACGATCAATGGGGGCACTAATATAGAATTTTTTGAGAGATTGCGTGCTGCTGGCATTACCCCAGATAAGATCCCGACGATGTCATTCAGCATTGCTGAAGAAGAGCTCCAGAGCATGAACCCAAAAACCATGGCCGGTGACTATACGACGTGGAATTACTTTCAGAGTGTAGACACCAAGCAAAATAGGGAGTTTGTTAACAGATTCAAGATTAAGTATGGTGCATCGCGGGTGACAGATGACCCTATAGAAGCCGGGTATTTTGGTGTTTATCTGTGGGCGCAGGCGGTGCGAGAAGCGGAAACTGATGATGTCGCTCTTGTGCACAAGACCATTAGGAACCAGAGTTTCGCCGCGCCCGGCGGCATTGTGACGGTGGATTCGGAGAACCAGCATACCTGGAAGACGGTGCGAATCGGCAAGATCAAGGACGATGGTCAGTTTGAAATCGTATGGAGTTCCGATAGGTCGGTTCGCCCGGTTCCTTATCCTATTTACAAGTCGAAGACAGAATGGGGCCGGTACATTTACGACCTATTTATCTCATGGGGGAAACGCTGGGCGAATCCGGGAAATCAATCTTAATGTGTTCTACGTGTATCGAAAGGCCATGAAAAGGGGGATTTTCGCAAGACTACTCCTTTGGCTTCTGCTGATTTCTCTCATGCCCCTGTCTGCCGTCGCCTACATGGCGTACGTCAACGGCCAGAAGCATCTGAAAAAAGAAGTAACGAACCAACTTCGTACCATTGCCGACACCCGAGCACGATTGATCGAGATTTATGTATTGGAGCGCTCACGTGATGTTTCGGGACTGTCGCGCATGCCAACCATTATTGATGCGATGGAAAAGCTGGAACACGCCTTTGATCGATCAGGAATCGACTCGCCAGCATACACATCGGTCGAACATGAGGTTCGGCCATTTTTGACCTACTATAAGGAGTCCGCTGGTTATTACGATCTGTTTCTGATATCGACTAGCGGTAATGCCATCTTTTCCGTAAACAAAGGTGAAGATCTCGGCTCGAATTACAGGACAGGCGTGTATAAGCACTCGATCCTTGCGAATGTGTTCGACAAGGCAAGCACGCTACTGGAAACACAGGTCTCCGATTTTGATTATTATCAGGCAACGAACGAGCCTGCCGCATTCATTGCAGCGCCGATCATCAAGGATGGAGAGGTCATTGGGGTCGTAGCACTTCAGGTGACCAACCGGGAAGTCTATGCGTTGGCGCAGAACTACGCCGGTCTGGGGCAAACAGGTGAGATACTGATCGGTGCGAAAATCAATGACAAAGCCGTCTTCATGACGCCGGTACGCCACGACTTAAACGCAGATTTTCGAAGAAGGATTGCCATAGGGTCCGATCGTGAGTCGGCCCTTCAGGAGGCTGTGCAGGGAACGAGGGGCGATGGCGTCGTGACCGATTATCTGGGCAAGGAAGTGCTGGCGGTGTGGCGGTATCAGCCTGCATTCGGTTGGGGTGTGGTTGTCAAAATTGACACGGCGGAAGCGTTTTCCCCGATTATGATCCTCCGAACTAACTCGTTCATCATCGCCGCTATCGCCATGTTGCTGGTGGTTTTAGCTGCCTGGCTGGTTTCTCGGTCGATTTCCAATCCAATCAGAAGCCTGACTAAGTCAGCTAGGGTGATTGCCAGAGGTGACCTATCGCACAAGGCAAGTGTTCCAACAAGCGATGAGATTGGTGAATTGGCTGGTGCATTCAACATCATGACGACGCAGGTGCGCGAGCGATCAGAGGAGCTGGCAAGCGCCAACGCAGAATTGCTCACCTATCAGGGCAGTCTCGAGGCACAGGTAGACACACGCACTGCTGAACTGGCCAGGGCCAACGACAAAGTGCGCGAATGGGGCAAAAAACTGGAGGAACGAGTTCAGGAGCAAGTCGCGCAACTCGACCGTCTGGGCCGCCTGAAGGGTTTTTTCTCTCCGCAGCTCGCCGAGTCGATCCTAAGCGGCGGCGGCGAAGACCTGTTGAAGACGCACCGGCGTGAAGTGGTGGTGGTTTTCCTCGACCTGCGTGGTTTCACTGCCTTCACCGACAGCTTCGAGCCCGAAGAAGTCATGACAGTACTGGGCGAATATCACCATGTGATGGGGCAGCTGGTGGTGGCCCACGAAGGCACGATCGAGCGCTTCGCTGGCGATGGTCTAATGATCTTCTTCAACGACCCGGTCAAGCTCGATAATCCGGCGGCAAACGCGGTGCAGATGGCCCTCACTATGCAAGAGCAATTCGTGCCGCTGCGCGCGGAGTGGAAGAAACGCGGCTACGATCTCGACCTGGGCATTGGCATTGCGCAAGGCTACGCGACGCTCGGCGCAATCGGCTTCGAGGGGCGCTGGGATTACGCCTGTATTGGTAGCGTCACCAATCTCGCCGCGCGGTTGTGCGACGAGGCCAGGGGCGGGCAGATCATCACCAACAAGAAGGTGCTGGCACGGATAGAGGGTATGATCCAGGTGGAAGCGCAGGCCGACCTGATGCTTAAGGGCATTCCGAAGCCGGTGCAAGCGTTGAACGTTACGGGTTTCAAGTCCTGATTTTTTAGATTGTTTGGCGCTGTTCTGGTTCTCCAGACGTAAACAAAGGGGCAAGATCACTCCTTGGTAGTATCATCCAATTGGCTAAATATAACTTCCCGCATAGAGTATTATGCTGGTGAATATCCCCTAATTATTTTATAGAAAGTAATCATGGATACAAACTCACTCTCTAGATTAGGCATCTTCTCTAATCTTGAACCGCAGCAACTTGATGTACTCAAACAATATTCTGCCATTCGCTCCTATCCCAAAAATACTGTCATCATCCATGAGGGTGACGAAGCATCCTCCTTGTATGCCATTGAGTCAGGCAAGGTCGATGTCTATTTAAACAATGAGGATGGCAGAGAAATTATAATCAATGAACTGAGTGCTGGGGATACATTTGGTGAGTTAGGGCTGATTGATGATGCACCAAGATCTGCATCCATTCGAACAACAAAAGCCAGCAAGATGATCGTCATACAAAAAAGTGGGTTTAATGAGGTGCTTACCAGCCATCCAGAACTGGGTTTACATATTTTGAAGCACTTGACCAAGCGCGTGCGCACGCTCAGTTATTCCATACGAAGCCTAGCATTAATGGATGTATATGGGCGCGTTGCCAGGCTACTTCTCGATTTGGCTGAAGAGGAGGAAGGCGTATTGGTTATCCAGCACAAGCTAACCCAACAAGACATTGCCAACAGGATTGGTGCTTCAAGAGAAATGGTTGCACGAATAATGAAAGAACTGACTAAAGGCGGCTATATACGCCGGCAAGGCGGTACACTCATTATTAATGGAAGTTTATCTCAATCCTGATAGAGAAGGCCGCGAATATTTAAGGTGTGTATTCTCCTCTAAGTTGTTACTCAGTCAGCTCGCCGCGGCTTGCTATGAAATAGCATTTTTCCAGCTGGCTGCGACAACCGCGTCTGGTGAGACTTTTATCCTCTGAGTGTCTGTTCTGGCTTGCAGTTGTGGGGGCAATAATATTTTCAAGATCGCCGTGACTTACTGTGGTGATAATTTTACCCAGTTGACTACGGCAACCGCGCTTTGTGAGGCTTTTTTCCTCTGTGCATATGTTATGGGTTGAAGAGGTGTGAATAATAAGCTTAGGGGCATTGCCACCACTTACTGCGCTATTTCCCTTTCCTATTTGACTGCGACTACCACGACTGGTGCCACGTTGATGCTCAAATGAATCACTCGACTGAGTGATTTGTAAAACACTTTTAGCCCCAGCGGACTCACTGCTCGCTAGTGTATAGTTCGCATTACAAATTAAGGGAATGGTGAGTGCAATCGCCGCTATTATTTGGTAACAGTACGTTGAATGTGTCATCTGTTCTCTCCAGCTATTCAGCCCAGCCACAATTGGCCTGGGGCGTTTCAAAAGAGCCGCTTAGCACTGAACTTCTACAATGGCTTGATAGCGACGTCGTTATTACTACGCTGTTGAATCGTAGTGATAGCTAATGTACAGAGATGAAAGGCAGGACTCTGTAACGGATGACAGGTCATTTTTGTGACATATTCACACTTTTTTGCGGAGATGTTATTGCTGAAGACTATTCTACAGAGCGTCCACTAGAGTTTGAGAGCTGCAGAACTCCAAGCGCCTTGAGTTCGAGTTTTAATTGCAATATAAGTGGCTCGATAAGAGTGTGAGCGGCGAGGTTTCTGCTCGTATAATCGCCGTCCAGGGGCACGATGGTGATATAGCCCTGATGATAGGCAAGGGTGTCAGAATGTGCGATATCATTTTCGACAGTCTGAGCTTTAAAGACCGGCAAATAGACATTAGCATCATCTTTTGAGAGCTTGTAGGAGATTTTAAAATAGGGCGCTTGCCCCTGTTCTCTCATCACAATACCTTTAATTTCCGCAGTCGGTAGTGGCGGGTAATTAATATTTAATGCCAGCCCTTGCGGTAACAGTAAGCCACTGCTGCACCTCTCCTGAGTAAGTCGGCCAACAAGGTTGGTGATAAAAGCTGAAATACGCTGCAAGTGTCGAGTATTTTCTTCCTCGCTAAAATTAGCATCGAGTGGATCGGTGCTAATAGCAATGGCGGGAATGGGTGGGTCGATGACTTTAATCGCCGCCGTCGTTGCACCCACCGTACCGGAGATGCCCGTGGCGGGGCCGAGATTAGCCCCTTTGTTAATGCCAGAGATAACGAGATCAGGCGGACTGTCTGGGGGGTAGAGGGCGCTGACTGCGAGCACCACAGAGCTTGCCGGACTTGCACTAATGGCATAGGTATTGGCCGCGACTTGCTCTACCGCCACCGGGGCAAAAGTTATGGAGGCACTGCTGCCGCTGGCATTTTTAGCGGGGGCGGCGAGCACCACATGGTGTTCAGCCTGGCTGAGGGCCTGTTGTAGGGCGATAATGCCTGGCTTATCAAAGCCGTCATCATTGCTCAGTAGTATGTCGAGTTTACCGTCACAGGCTGCACTATTGCTGCTACCTGGGGGTGATGTCTCTTCGCCACCCGCGGCTGACAAGGGTAAGAAACTGGTCAGCAGTAAGTGAACAGTGATGGTGATTTGAGCGAGTGTTTTCATTATTCTTCCCTGTGCAAGTATCTCTGTTTGATGCTCGCATCGCTGCCCCTTTATTACAAGTTACCAACCGACCTATGCAATATATTACTTGAGCTTTTGGTCGGTTAATTGATGACGTAAGGGCTGGGCGAGAGGTTCTTCTTTTGTTTATTATGCGTTAATACTTCAATCGTGAAAATAATAATCAGCACTAAAATAATTCAAAGACAAGGACGGGAAGAATGAAAATAGTACTGTGTCGGCAAGGTTTTAGCGTTATACAAAAAATGCTGCAGGGTCTTTTGCCGGATGACGAGATTGTCTGCTGTGGGCCTGAAGAGGTCACTACCGTAGGTAAGGATGCCGATGTGCTGATTCCCGCCATCACCCCGCTCGGCGAAGCTGAATTGTCCCTGTCTAAGCTCAAGTTGGTACAACAATTTGGCGCGGGGCTGGATGCCGTTGATATTCCCGCTGCCAGTAAAAATGCGGTTTACGTGGCCAATGTACCGGCTGCTGGCACCGGTAATGCCGAGTCGGTTGCCGAGGTCGCAGTAATGCTAATGCTAACCCTGGCTCGGCAATTCACAAAGGCCCAGCAGAACATTCGTGAAGGTGTGGTTGCCGGTCCTACGGGCTGGTCGCTGAAAGGGCGCACGGCGCTGATTGTTGGCTACGGAGGCATAGGGCGTGAAGTGGCACGCAGGCTCAGTGGTTTTGAAATGGAGGTGCTTGCCGTATCGCGCAGCGGGCCTAAAAATACCGATGAAGAGCGGGTCATTCCCCTGGCCCAGCACCGCAGTGGTGAGGCTTTGCATGAACTGTTGCCCCGTGCGGACTTTGTCATTCTCACGCCACCTCTAAATGACGATACGCGAGGTTTAATGGGTTCTACTGAATTTGCTCTAATGAAGCCGACAAGCTTTATTGTTAACGTGGCTCGAGGTGGGGTAGTCGATTACACTGCACTATTAAATGCCCTGAAAAACAAGCAGATAAAGGGTGCCGGGCTCGATGTGTTCTGGCAGGAGCCGGTTGACCCGAGTGATCTGCTATTTGACCATAACGTGATTGCCACCCCCCATATTGGCGGGGCAACGGATCTCAGCTTCAAGGGCATCGCCAGTAAAGTGGCTGAGAATATTCGCAGAGTGGGGCGTGCTGAAATGCCGGTGAATTGTGTCAATGCTAAGGATTGCGGGGGCGCTGATTAATTAAGCTTATGAAAATACCCAATAGCATTTATGGTGATTTCACCTCGCTTGTGGCGAAGTTGCTGGCCGTTTTCTTTTTGTTAACAGGCTTGTCGGCCTATGGAGAAATTTATAAGTGGACTGATGAGCAGGGCCGGGTTCATTTTTCTGATAAGGCCCCCGAAAGAGGTGTGGCTGAATCTATTAGTGATCAATTAAATATTAACTCTTATCAGGGCACTGAAGTTACTACGACCGACTTTCTTAATCAGAGAGATGCAGGTCGCAGAGAAAAAGTGCGACTTAAGCGCCCGAGAGTAGTGATGTACAGCGCTGTTTGGTGTGGGGTGTGCAAGCGTGCACGGCAGTATTTTAAAACCAAAAAAATCCCTTTCAAAGAATACGATGTTGGAACATCGGAGAAGGGTAAAAAAGACTTTGCTCACATGAAGGGCCGCGGTGTGCCGATTATCTTGATTGGTAAAAAGCGAATGAATGGCTTTAATGCCGCTCGTTTCAAGCAAATTTATGGTGGGTAGATGATTATCTAGCAGCCTGTTCCCTGAGAATTCGATGTTCGGAAATACCTTGTTTTATAGGGTTTGATGTTTTCAGCCAATGAGCTTAAAGCTAAAAATGGTACTAGAAAGACCTTTTCAACAGGCTGCTAGTTATTCATTCTCCCAAGGCTGATTTGAGGTGCTACCTATGAGACGTTTTTTGGAAGTATAATTAAAAAAGGCAGAGGATTTGCCGACAGTGCTGCTTCGCAAGTGGCTCGTTATAGATGGTGGTAGGTTGATACCTGCTTTGCTAGATAGGGATATAGCTATGGATGCTAAGGATAGCAGGCAAAGTAAGCGAAGAAAGTGTGAACGTCGCCTTAATGAAAGGCGGATCGTGCGTTTTTTATTTGGTAGCCCCGAGTGGCGGCAAAATATTCAACAGCAATATTTGATGTGGCCTCGCATCGACAGGCGGGTTCTCGACAGACGGGATCGAGATCGCCGTAATATTTCTAGAAGGCTGTCCCTCGACTCATTTAAAAATAACCCTCGTGCACCTTTGCAAAGATACTCACAAGATATCTTGAGCGAAGATGAAAAGACAATGCTTGCCTCTTTATTTTAGTTGAACTTATTACAAGGGGCTGCCACCTTTAGGATTGATTGGCAGTTTCTGATTGTTTGGCTTCATGCTTCATTCTTCAAGCTGATATTAATCCGGTAGTTCTTATGTCTATCAAGGAGCTATCAGGTATTCGCCAGTTGCTGTAATCCGGGAACATCCAGAATTTCAATTTCTTTTTTATCGACGGCAAGAATATTTTGTTTCTGAAAGCGGCTGAAAACTCGGCTTACGGTTTCGACAGTCAGGCCCAGGTAATTGCCGATATCGGCCCGAGACATGGGTAAGCGAAAGCGGACATTCGACAGGCTACGTTTGGCGTTGCGTGCGGAGATACTCAGTAATAAGGTGGCAACGCGCTCTTCAGCACTATTTTTGCTGAGCAGTGCGATTAGTTGCTGATCATTGGTAATTTCTTTGCTCATCAACTTGAAGAAATGACGCTGCAGCGATGGCAGGGTCATGCTCAAGTCTTCCATGCGGCCGAAGGGGATCTCGCAAATTGCCGCTGTTTCAAGGGCAACGGCTGAGCTGATGTGGTGGATGTGGGCGATGCCGTCCATACCAAAAATTTCGCCGGGCAGATAAAAACCGGTAACTTGCTCGACGCCCTGATCGTTAACGCTATAGGTTTTTATCGAGCCGCTGCGTACGGCGTAAACAGAACGAAATTCGTCCCCGCAGTTGTAGACGTAGTTGTCTTTGTGCAGGGGGCGTCCGCGCTGGACTATATCATTAAGGCGGTCAACTTCATCGAGTTCGAGGGCGATGGGCAGGCAGAGCGCATTCATGCGGCAATCCCTGCAATTGCTTTCGGCACTGTGTGGACACCGCTGCGACATGGTCAACTCCCTGTTAATCGGCTCTGTCACTCATTATAACCCGTTTTTGGAGCTTTGGTGTAGCTAATCACTTTCTCAGAGGTTTAGCTACGCGCAGAGGGGCTCGAAGAGCTTGTCACAGATGGATGAGAGATTGAGAATGCCGTCTTTGTTGAGCCTTAATTGATCCGTATCTTGCTTTAACCATGTCTCTGGTATTAGAGAGGTGAGCTGCTGGTGCAGCTGCGAGGGTAAGGGCTTTACCGAGTGCTGGCAGAGTAAGTTTTGAATAATTTCAAAGTTGGTATTTTTGTCCGCGCGCAAGCGAAAGCTACTTTGTACGGGTAATTTATTATCGGCCAGCAAGGCTATATATTGCTCGCTGGATGGTGTGTTGTACTGATAAGTACCACTGTTAAAGCTGAGCGCGCCAACGCCAAAACCAAGCCATGAGGAAATGCGTTTGCCCAGGTAGCCCCAGGGTGTCGCCTCAAGTTTAGTTTGATGCTGCAAATTCATAGCTGGGTGGGAGGGCGCAAAAAAATTATTGTTGCCGCAGGCCCTCCACGCACAATTATGGAAATGACTGTTGATGCGGGCCAGCTGATTTTGACAGGCTAGCTTGTCTTGCAGAGTGACTGGGCCACTTTTCTGGCTCAAAACCTCAATATGGGTGCAGTGAGAGTCCTGGAGCAAATTGAGTAAGCGATTGAGAAACCCCGGGTGAGTTTGTTCGCTAAATTTGATCGCACAGCTGAGATCGAATGATTTGTAGTCGTCCAATATTTGCAGGGCCGTTTCAGTTTTTGACAGGCTGCGGTCACCACTGGCAACACTGGCATCAATATTTAATTGTATGGCATTAAAGTTTAAGCCCTTGATGAGAGCCAGATTATTCCTATCTAGCTCCATGGGTGTCACTGCCATACCGCGTGTTGAACCCTCTTGTTGGTGGGTGAAGTGACTGCTTAGGCGAAAACATAATTCGGTGATGGCCTCGGGTGAAAATTGTTGCAGGGGACTACCCAGCCACCAAACAGAGGCTACGGGTTGGTGACGGTTGTAGAGTGAACGCCGCAGAGAGACCTCCTGGCAGATCAGGTGCTCGTAATCTTCGACTCGCTGATTGGGGCAGTAAATATTGATGCCCAGTTGTGTGATACTGCTCAATTGAGGGGCATTTAACTCTACTGGCGCAAGGGTTTCAGTCACTGTTTCATAGAGGGGAAACAGCGAGGATTTAAACCCGGTAGTCAGAGAGCGTTGGAGCTGAGTATTGCTAAAATTTGTCATCTAGATTGCTGGGTGAGCCATTAATAGGCTCTTTTACCGTAATAATATGAGTGCTGACTCTAGAGGGCATTGAGGGTGTGGTATATGACTTGTATCAAACAGCCTCCGGTCGTTGTTATATTAAGCTGATCGAATTGATCTGGCAGTGGTTGGTATCCTTCGACTGAAACTTGGCAGTACGCACTTACAATAAATACTTGGAGTCATCGATGGAAAATATACTGGCGGTAATAACCCACTGGGGTGATGCCGAAGCCGTTCTCGCCGAAGCCGAAAAGCTCGGCGCACGCTTTCATACTGGCCTTGAGGTGCTAGTGCCAGTGCACGATCAACTCGGCGAATTAAGTAAGTACCTTAATTTGCAGGATTTTAGCCAGTTGCAGGCAGAAATAGTCGCTGCCGAAAGGTCTCGTCTTGAAAGCCTGTGCGCGGGTAAAAACTATCGCCTGCATGTGGAGTGGACGACAAAGGTACACACCACGGTTGTCGAAAAAGCGCAGAGTTATGGTGCCGGTTTAATTGTCATGATGGCGAGTCATGACCCCGTTTTGTCGGTACTTATTCATACCCCGGATGACTGGCACCTGTTCCGTGATACACCCTGCCCGGTGCTGGCGCTGGTGAAAGAGAGAAAAGCCTGTCAGCAGGTGATAGCCGCTATTGATGCACTGGACAATCAAGAACCCCATCAGCAACTCACTGCGCGGCTGCTCGATAATGCCGCGGCTCTGGCCAAAGCGGAAGGTGTCCCCCTAAAAATCTTAAGCGTAGTGCCAGACCCCGCTCTGGTTTACGCCGGTATTGTTAATGCACCGATGAGTGGTGATTTTTTACTCGACACAATGGCTATTGCCGAAAAGAAAACGCAGGCTCTGGTCGA
>Ga0209121_10005716_pt1 | contig 11163 bp, 5 predicted proteins | sample Cruoilmetagenom3_FD_187292 | JGI IMG/M metagenome (GOLD analysis project Ga0209121, IMG submission 187292) | Oil polluted marine microbial communities from Coal Oil Point, Santa Barbara, California, USA - Sample 3 (SPAdes) (version 2) | ecosystem: Environmental > Aquatic > Marine > Oil seeps ...
AGATACTGATGCTAATACAACATTTACAGCTACAGGTTTATCGCCAACAACAACCTATTACTTTTATATATATAGTTTCAATTCTGCTTGTGGTGGTGGTCCAGATTATTATACTACTGTACCATTATCCGGTAATGAAACTACAATAGCTGGTCCATTAATTGTACCAGCAACCGGAACAAATACATATTCCGTATGTTCTGGAAACTTATACGATAATGGTGGAAACACTGGAAATTACACAATTAACTCTTCTGGATATACGGTATTAACCCCAAGTACTCCAGGGAACTTTGTAGAGGTTTCTGGGACAATAGAGACAGAATTTGGTTATGATAATGTATATATTTATGATGGAGTCGGAATTGGAGGCACATTATTATGGGATGGTTCAGGAGCTTTAACTGTTCCAACTACCACATCTATATCTGGCCCTTTAACAGTTTACTTTTCTTCAGATTATAGTATTGTAGATACTGGTTTCGATTTAACTATTAACTGTACAACAACTCCAGGAACGGTACCGTATTGCGTGCCTTCTATTAGTGCAACATACCAGCCACCTACAAACTACATAAATACAGTTTCTTTTATAGGTAACTTACAAGATATTACAAATACAAGTACATATAGCGATCCTACACCTAGAGGATATCAAGATTTTACAGGTTTAGCAACAAAAGCTATACAAGCACAAGGCCAAGGCGTTAATATTTATGTAGGTACAGAATTTTCCGGATACTATAAAGCTTGGGTAGATTGGAATAAGGATGGTGATTTCACAGATCTTAATGAAGATGTTTATGATGTTGGAGGCATTGCACAAGCCTCTACAACTTTTGGTTTTGTAATACCAACAACTGCACTCCCTGGAGATTATAGAATTCGTATTCGTATGAGTGATCATAATGGCTTTGCTAATTTTGGACCATGTGGTAATTCAAATTATTATGGTGAAGCAGAAGATTATTTATTTACCGTGATTGCAAGTTGTGATGCTAATATTACAACAATAACAGATGGCGAAAGCTGTGACACAGGAACCGTAGATTTATATGCTACAGGAGTCACAGGAGTTACTGGCTTTAACATCTATGCATCTGAAACTGGGGGTACAGCATTATCGCCTGCACCTACATTTACTACTCCTGGAGGAGTACCAACTGCAAGCTGGACATCTCCTTCACTTGCAACTACAACTACATATTGGATAACTGCCACAAATGGTAGTTGCGAATCTTTAGAAAGAACTCCTATCAAGGCTACAATAAGTCCTACTCCAACGGTTACTTTTAATCCTTCAACCCCTACAGTATGTGGAGCCAATGAAATTATTCAGCTTACAGCCGAAGGAGATATAGAAACCGTGCACTTAATTCAAGAAGATTTTGAAACTGGAGACTTAGGCGTGTTTACAACTAATAATATTGTAGATAACGGAGCTACAATTAACAACAAAACAAAATGGCAAAATAGAACAAGTACTTTTGTTCCTTCTCAAGAAACTTGGTTTCCTGCCATATCTACAGGTTTTGGAAACAATAAATTTGTAATGTCCACTTCTGATGTAGGTACATATACCACACATAATCAACTAATTTCACCTACAGTAAATACCACGGCCTTTTTAGACCTTACCTTAGATTTCAAAATGTACCATTCACGCTATTTTAAAGACAACACTTATCCAACTGATGAAAATATAAAAATTGAAGTTTCTACGGATGGCGGAACAAATTGGACAGTATTACCTACAGGAAACATAACATCAGATATAGGTATTGGCAACAAATTCGATTTACTATCCTATAACTTAAATGCTTATACAAATGAAAACACCTTAAGAATTAGAATAAAATATTACGCAGGATGGTGTGATGGTGTTGCCATAGATGATTTTAACTTATATGGAGAAAAACCCATAAACACCGCCTTTGATTATGACACTACAACTGTAGACGCATATACAGATGCAGCTGCTACAGCTAGCTATACACCAAACACTCCTGCTACTACTATATGGATAAAACCAACACTTACGCAACTAGAGAATGAAACATTTAACATTCCTGTTAGCACCACATTATCTAACGGTTGTACAGTAAGCAGTAGTATTGTAGTTACTAACAACACAAAAGTATTTAAAGGAGGTGGCACAGACTGGAGTGATCCTACCAACTGGAAACCGGAAGGTGTACCAACTCCAGATAATTGTGTTGTTATTCCTGATGGAGAAGCATGTAAAGTACCTAACAATATAAGCATACCATTTCCTCCTTTTAACTATCAAGCATATGCTAAAAACCTAACAGTGCACAGCGCTGGAGGTTTAGAAATACTAACAGACAACTATTTAACAGTTACAGATTGGGTAAATGTAAAAGCAGGAGGAGATTTAACCATTAAATCTGGAGGTAGCCTAATTCAGGTTACAGACGTAGCTTCTAATAATAATTCTGGAAATATTACCATGGAAAGAACTGCTACAATTAATAGTCCTTATGATTACATTTATTGGGCATCTCCTGTTGAAGGTTTTAATGTTACAAATGTATCTCCTGGATCTTCTAATATTTACGAATGGATTCCAACCATAAGTGGTAATTATGGAGATTGGTCAGCAACAACAGAAAATATGATTCCTGGTAAAGGATATATTATTAGAAATGTAACAGGTACTCCAACTCCATCAACCCCTGAGTTTGTTGGTACACCAAATAACGGAATAATTACTAAAGCCATTACTAGAGGTACATATAACGGAGCAGATTATCCTGGAGGAGGCTCTACAATGGCAACCAAACTAGACGATAACTGGAACTTAATAGGTAACCCTTACCCTTCAGCTATTTCAGCAGACACATTTATTTCAACAAATGCTGGAGTAATTGATGATGATGTAAACAACTCTATTCAAGGAACTGTATACCTATGGAGACATATAGAAACTCCTAGCAATGCAGTAAACGATCCGTTTTACCAAGGTTATGTTTATAATTACAACCCTAACGACTATGTAGCATACAACAGCACAGGTTCTAACCCTTCTGGATTTGATGGCAAAATTGCTTCAGGGCAAGCCTTTTTTGTACTCATGGAACATACAGCTCCTGTAAATTCAAATGTTATATTCAATAACACCATGCGTGGCGAAACATTAAACAACAGTCAGTTTTATAGAACAGAAGAAACTCAGCAACGCACATCAGAAATAGAAAAACATAGAATCTGGTTAGATTTAATTACACCTAGTAATACTGCTAATTCTATTTTAATAGGTTATATTGAAGGAGCTACTAACAGCAAAGATAGATTATATGACGCTTACGAATTAAGTGAAACTAGCGCAAGATTCTATTCTTTAATAGAAAATGAAAAAATGTCCATCCAAGGTAAAGCACTACCTTTTCAAGATGCAGACACTATACCACTTGGTATTGAAATTTCTCAAAGCGGAAATTACACCATTGCCATCAATAGTTTAGACGGTTTATTTGAAACTACAAATCAATCTATATTTATTGAAGACACATACACAAATACTTTTCATAATTTACGTATCAATCCGTATAGCTTCAATATAAATGCCGGAACCTATAATGACCGATTTATATTAAGATACACAGATCATTCTTTAAGCACTACTAATTATGATTTAAACGCACTTGAAATTTTAGCACCAAATAACAATTATATTAAGGTAATATCTGGAAATAGCACAATAGAAAGTGTTACTGTATATGACCTTTTAGGAAGAGCCTTAAGAAATCACCAAAATATTAATGCTAAAGAATTTATTATTAACGACAATAAATTTTCTGAAGGTGCTTACATAGTGAAAGTAACACTAGTAAATCAAAAACAAAAAACACAGAAAGTAATTTTAAAACATTAATAATATTTTAAAAAACTATAAAAAGGCCTTGATTTTAAATAATTAAGGTCTTTTTCATTGGTATAAGCCTCACGTTCAAATGAAATATTTCTATATGCTTGCTGCCAATTTCTACAAGTAAGCAATCGTATAAAAAATTCAAAAACATATAAAATATAAAACGGAATAACCAACAATTCTAATTGTTGCTTAAAATGAATTTTTTCATGATTCAATAAAATTTTATTCTGTTTTAAACTACTATGTTTTAAAAACACAAACGGAAACAGTGTAATTCCTGTATATCCTTTAGGCACCAAAAATTTAGAAATAAAAATCATAATTTATACCACTCAAAAATCAAACCAAATTACATTATCTTTGTTAGATGAAGAAATTTGTTCCCATTGAAGAAGGTGATTATTACCTAACACCAGAAGGCTACAAATGTTTCACAGAGCAATACCATTTAAAACGTGGTTACTGTTGCGAAAGTGGTTGCAGACATTGTCCTTATGATTTTAACGCATCAACCTCACGTAAAACAATTAAAAAAAAGTAAATTCTTTAACAAACATGACATTTAAAGAGCAAATATTACAAGGCATTCCAGATACTTTACCACAACCAAAAGCATATGAAACAGAAATAAACCACGCTCCTAAGCGTAAAGACATTTTAACGGCTGAAGAAAAAAAACTAGCATTACGTAATGCCCTACGTTATTTTAATAAAAAACAACATGCAGAATTACTTCCAGAATTTAAAAACGAATTAGAAACCTACGGAAGAATCTACATGTATCGTTTACGTCCTGATTACAAAATGTACGCAAGACCAATAGACGAATATCCTGCAAAATCAAAACAAGCAGCTGCCATCATGCTAATGATACAAAACAACCTAGATTATGCAGTAGCGCAACATCCACATGAACTAATTACATATGGTGGTAATGGTGCTGTTTTTTCTAACTGGGCACAATACAGGCTAACCATGAAATATTTGGCAGAAATGAATGAAGAACAAACCCTTGTTATGTACTCTGGTCATCCTATGGGTTTATTTCCTAGCCACAAAAATGCACCACGAGTTGTAGTAACAAACGGAATGATGATTCCTAATTACTCCAAACCAGATGATTGGGAAAAATTCAATGCGCTTGGCGTAACGCAATACGGACAAATGACAGCAGGAAGCTATATGTACATAGGTCCTCAAGGTATTGTTCATGGTACAACCATAACCGTTTTAAACGGCTTTAGAAAAATAAAAAAAGAACCTAAAGGAAACCTATTTGTTACCTCTGGTTTAGGAGGCATGTCTGGTGCACAACCAAAAGCTGGTAACATTGCTGGCTGTATTACAGTTTGCGCAGAAGTAAACCCTAAAATCACACAAGTACGATTAGATCAAGGTTGGATAGACGAAAAAATAACAGACTTAGATAAACTAGTCTCTCGTGTTAATAAAGCGAAAACAGAAAAAGAAACTATTTCAATAGCATACTTAGGAAACATTGTTGACGTCTGGGAAAAATTTGATGAAGCAAACATACATATAGACTTAGGAAGCGATCAAACCTCACTTCATAATCCTTGGGCTGGAGGATACTATCCTGTTGACATCTCTTTTGAAGATGCTAATGACATGATGGCCAACAATCCTGAATTATTTAAAGAAAAAGTACAAGAAACATTACGAAGACACGCAGATGCCATTAATAAACATACTGCAAAAGGAACGTATTTCTTTGATTACGGAAACGCTTTTCTTCTAGAAGCTTCTCGTGCAGGAGCAGATATTATGGCAAAAAATGGTATAGATTTTAAATACCCAAGTTATGTACAAGACATTATGGGACCTATGTGTTTTGATTATGGTTTCGGACCATTCCGTTGGGTTTGCGCATCAGGAAAACCTGAAGACTTAGCAAAAACAGACGCTATTGCATGCAGTGTGTTAGAAGAAATTAAAAAGAACTCTCCAATAGAAATTCAGCAACAGATGGCTGATAATATTCAATGGATACAGGGAGCTCAAGAAAACAAATTAGTAGTAGGCTCTCAAGCAAGAATACTGTATGCAGATGCTGAAGGAAGAATGAAAATAGCCCAAGCCTTTAATGATGCTATTGCAAATGGCGAAATTGGTTATGTAGTTTTAGGTCGTGATCATCATGATGTTTCTGGTACAGACTCACCTTATAGAGAAACAAGCAATATTTATGATGGTTCCCGTTTTACTGCAGATATGGCTATACAAAATGTAATTGGTGATAGTTTTAGAGGTGCCACTTGGGTTAGTATTCATAATGGTGGTGGCGTTGGCTGGGGAGAAGTTATTAATGGCGGATTTGGTATGGTTCTTGATGGTACTACAGAAGCATCTAAACGCTTAAACGCCATGCTTTTCTGGGATGTAAACAACGGAATATCAAGAAGAAGTTGGGCTAGAAATTCTGGAGCAGAATTTGCTATTAAACGCGCCATGGAAGTAGAACCTAATTTAAAAGTAACACTACCAAATCATGTGGACGATGCTTTACTGAATTGAAAATTTAAAAAATTGCAATTATGAAAAACCTAATCACTATCACATCTGTACTACTCCTATTAGTAGTAACTACCTCTTGTAGCTCTGTAAGAGTTACATCAGACTATGACAAACAAGCAAATTTTAATGATTTTAAAACCTTTGCTTTTTATAAAACAGGAATTGATAAAGCAGAAATTAATGACCTTGATAAGCGTAGAATTCTACGTGCTATTGAAGCAGAATTACTTGCTAAAGGATTTACAAAATCTAAAAACCCAGATTTACTGGTTAGTATATTTACTAAATCTAGAGAAAAAGTAAATGTGTATAACAATGGTTTTGGTCCTTACGGTTATGGTTGGGGATGGAGCCCTTGGTATTGGAATAACTACAATACCGTATCTACTTCTACAGAAGGAATTCTTTATATAGATTTAATTGATGCTAACAAAAAAGAACTAGTATGGCAAGGACATGGTACTGGCTATCTATCTCAAAATAAAAAAGAAGAACGAATTAAAGAGTTTGTTACTAAAATCATGGAGAAATATCCTCCTGGTATAGAAAATTAATTGCATAAAAAAACCACTCTAATTAAGAGTGGTTTTTTTTTATGTAATTGTATTAATATTGCTTATTTTTTTAATGAAGCTAAATATGCCTCATACTGTTCTGCATTTAAAATACTTTTCAATTTCATATTAGCTCTTTCTAATAAAGCAGATTTTGCTCTTTGTACTTCTGTAATATTAGTATTACCTTTTAAGCCATTAAAGTTTTGTTGTAAATCAACTAGCACTTTGTATGCTTCCGTTTGCTGTTCTCCTGTAAGAGCAACTGTTTGGTGTAATTCATGTAATTGTTTCTTAGCAATCGCTTCAGGAAACTCAGCCTCTGCTACTCTAGAATCCTGTGCTTGTGTCTGTTGCATACCAATAAAAAAAACAGCTATTAAGCTTAAAAGTGTAATATACTTTTTCATGTTAATTATTTTATAATGATTAAAAAATTTCAGTGATCCAATATACAATTTTTTTTAAAACTACAATTAAATTAAACCAACATATGCTAGTCTAACATGCTAACACACTCTATGAATCTTCAATATTTAAAGCAAATTAAAAATTAAATAATTATAATAAATATGGTTTTGCATAACCATTAGCTACTAACCACGAATTAACATGTACATCATCTACTAGTATGTTTACTAAATAAGAACCATACTTTCCTAGTTTATCCTTTTAGGAAAGAATTTACACCTCCTTATCTAGAATTAAACCCCTTACTATATCTCTAGATTTTTTCCTTCCTCTTTTTTCCCTCGTTATGCTGGTGTATTAATTCCATATAAGTGAAGCTTCATTTCTTGAAAATGAAAAAAAACTAAATCTATGACAGCGCTAACTGCATATCCATCATAAACATCTAGATTTTGTTTAATTTTATAAAGGTTAATATTTTAATATCTCTAAAACTTTAGCTTTTACTTTTTCTGTGGAAGGAATCATGGTTTGTTCTAAAGTAGAATTTAACGGAATTGCTGGCATATTTTCACTACCAATAGTCATTACTGGTGCATCTAAATATTTAAAGCATTCTTCTTGAATTTTTCCAGATAATGCTCTAGCAAAACTATTATTAGAAGGCTCTTCGGTCACCACCAAACATTTCCCTGTTTTCTTCACCGATTTCATAATCGTGTCTTCGTCTAAAGGAAATAAAGTTCGTAAATCTATAATCTCTATTTGATCGCGCATTCCTAATTCTCCCGAAGCATTATAAGCCCAATGCACTCCCATTCCGTAAGTAACAATCGTTAAAGTTTCTACACTTTCTTGTTTCCAAATTTCTTGTAAAACCCATGCTTTTCCAAAAGGCAACACATAATCTTCACTTGGTTCTACAGAAGTTGCTCCTTGCGTTCCTGGCACTTTAGACCAATACAAACCTTTGTGTTCTAAAATCACTACAGGATTTGGGTCGTAATATGCTGCTTTCATTAAACCTTTTAAATCGGCTCCATTACTTGGGTAAGCAATTTTAATACCTCTAATATTGGTAATCACACTTTCTACAGAAGATGAATGGTAAGGTCCACCACTTCCATACGCACCAATTGGCACACGTAAAATCATAGAAACTGGCCATTTTCCGTTACTTAAATAGCAACTTCTACTCACTTCGGTAAACAACTGGTTTAAGCCTGGCCAAATATAATCGGCAAATTGCACCTCTACAATAGGTTTTAATCCTACTGCAGACATACCAACGGTAGAACCTACTATAAAGGCTTCTTGTATTGGTGTATTAAAAACGCGATCGTCTCCAAATTTTTGCGCTAAGGTGGCAGCTTCTCTAAAAACACCGCCTAATCTCCCACCAACATCTTGTCCGTACAACAAGCATTCTTTATGCTTTTTCATCAATTCTTCAACGGCAAATAAAGCACAATCTACCATCACCACTTTTTCGGCACCTTCTGGCGCACGTGTTCCTTGTTCTTCGGTTATTGGTGTTGGTACAAAATCGTTAGTAAATAAATCTTCCGGTTTTGGATCTTCGGCTAATAATGCTTTTTCAAAGTCTGCTTGTACTTTCGCTTTCGCGGAATTTTCTATCGCTTCAATTTCTGTTTCCGTAAATCCATGATCTTTTAATTGTTGCTTTAAAACTGGATAAGGATCTCGAGAACGTGCTTCTTCTAAATCATCACGATACCATTCCATTCTCACACCAGAAGTATGATGATTTAGTAAAGGAACTTTGGCGTGTACTAAAAAAGGTCTGCGTTCTGTACGAATGGTTTCTATAACTTTTTCTAAGGCTTCATAACTTTCTATAAAATTGGCTCCATCAATAGAAATCGCTTCTAAACCTTTAAAGCCTTGTGCATATTCAAATGCACTTTGTGCTCTTGTTTCTGCTGCATTGGCAGAAATATCCCAACCATTATCTTGTACCAAATACAAAATTGGCATTTGTTTTAAAGCTGCCATCTGAAAAGCTTCTGCTATTTCTCCTTCGGTTACGGAAGCATCTCCTAAAGAACAAACTGTTATTGGTTTTAGAGATTCTTCGCTATCGCTCTTAGTAACATTAGCATTGTTAATTCCCTGTAATTCGATATACTGCATTCCCATAGCAACTCCTGTTGCTGGAATAGTTTGCATACCTGTTGCAGAAGATTGATGCGGAATTTTCGGCTTATCATCATCCTTTAAACTTGGATGTGAATAATAGGTTCTTCCTCCAGAAAACGGATCGTCTTTTTTGGCTAATAATTGCAACATCAAATCGTAAGGTTCTAGGCCAAAAGAAAGCAACATCGCATCATCTCTATAATACGGAAACGCATAATCTTGTGGTAACAATTGCATACCTATAGCTATTTGAATCGCTTCATGACCTCTTGAGGTAGCATGCACATATTTTGAAACTTGTTTAAAATTAGCTTCGTATAGTTCTGCCATTGCTTTTGCTGTACAAAGCTTTGAAAATCCTTTTTTTAGTATGTCTTTATTTAAAGCACTCATATTTTATTTTTTTTGGCGTTCGAGCGGGCTTTACGTTGCAAGTCCTCGCTGCGCTGTGGGCTTTTCACTACAATCCCTAACGCGAGATTTCGATGTAGACCTCAGCAGTTTCAAAAACCAGTGTGATCTTTTCTAATATTATATCTTTCTATTGGTGTCAAATTGTTCAAAATAATCTGCTACACGACGCACAAAACTTCCTCCTAAAAAACCATCAACAACACGATGATCAAAAGAAAGCGATAAGTACATCATACTACGAATAGCGATTTCATCTCCTTTTTCGGTGGTGATGACTTCGGGTCTTTTCTTTATAATTCCTAAAGCAAGAATAGCTACTTCAGGTTGGTTAATAATTGGTGTTCCCATAACACTACCAAAGGTTCCTACGTTTGAAATGGTGAAGGTGCTTCCTTTAATATCGTCTCCTTCTAATTTATTTTCTCTTGCTTTGTTTGCTAGTTCATTTACAGTACTAGCAATCGTTTTTAAATCTTTGGTATCTGCATTTTTTACCACAGGAACAATTAAGTTTCCGCTAGGTAAAGCGGTTGCCATACCAATATTGATATCTTCTTTTACAATAATGTTATTACCATCTACCGAAGCATTGATGTTCGGAAAATCTTTTACAGCTTTTGCTACAGCCTCTACAAATAAGGGGGTAAACGTTAAACGTTCGCCATGCTTTTCTTGAAAAGTCACTTTGTTGGCATTACGCCAATTTACCATATTGGTTAAATCTGCTTCTACATAAGCGGTAACGTGAGGTGAGGTGTGTTTAGAATACACCATATGGTCTGCAATCATTTGACGCATTCTGTCCATTTCAATGACTTTCCCTTTGCCTTTATCGAATTGTAATTGTGGAATACGATAAGCTGTTGGATCTTGTGTTACAGCTTGCGCGAATTTATATGGTCTTCCCTCTTCTATATAGTTGAAAACATCACTTTTACGCAGTCTACCTTCGTGTCCTGTTGCAGGAATTCGTGCTAATTCTTCAAAACTAATATGATGTTCTTTTGCTATTTTTATAATTAATGGCGAAAAGAACGTGTTGGTGTTATTTACTGAAAATGAATTTGACGTTGAAGGTTGCGAAACTGGTTTACGTCTTTTAGTATCTTTCTTCTTTACCTTAGACGCTTCGACTGCGCTCAGAGTGACATCTTTCTTTTCTGAAGTTTTAACATCTTCTGAAACTTCAAGAAT
>Ga0209121_10005718_pt1 | contig 11157 bp, 10 predicted proteins | sample Cruoilmetagenom3_FD_187292 | JGI IMG/M metagenome (GOLD analysis project Ga0209121, IMG submission 187292) | Oil polluted marine microbial communities from Coal Oil Point, Santa Barbara, California, USA - Sample 3 (SPAdes) (version 2) | ecosystem: Environmental > Aquatic > Marine > Oil seeps ...
TTAAGATGCAGATAACGACTGAGTTCCAGAAGGTAATGATCAGCTTCTATAAGAATAGCCTTGTATCGGCCTTGATAGAAATGACCGCTTCTGTGATGACGGCGGTTATAATAAACTGTATAGGTGGTGTTAAGGCGTTGCATGAAGCTTTGGAGATTTGCTTCGGGGGTCATAAGAAGAAGGTGGAAATGATTATCCATCAGGACATAACCGTAAATCTCTACGTTGTAAAGCTCGGTATTGCCGGAAAGAATCTCCAGAAAAGTAACTCTGTCCCGGTCGTCGCTGAAGATGTTTTTTCTTTCATTTCCCCTGCAGGTTACATGATACCAGGCACCAGGATATTCTATGCGAAGTGGCCTAACCATAAATCGACAATACCATCTGCAGTTACCCTTGTCAATAGTTAAGGTCTGACCCCATTTCCATTGTTTCCAATTCCGCCGTTATGCTTTTGGAAAAAAACAAAATTCTTGCTTGAATTAAGCTAACATATTTGTTATCATTTCGTATGAGTTGGAGCATTGAATATTACAGTCCGGATATTGAGCAAACGATCCTTTGAACGTCTGAAGGAGGTTATGAACAATGAGGCATGAAGAATTAAAAGCCAAGGCATTAAGCCGAAAGACTGTAAAAGCCGAATATGACGCTTTGAAGCCGGAATTTACTTTATTACATGAAATGCTTGTAGCTCGTCAGAAGGTGGGACTTAGTCAAGCCGAGGTTGCCGAACGTATGGGAACCAAACCTCCGGCAGTTACCCGGCTTGAATCCTCTCTTAGTAGTGGTCGTCATTCTCCATCTATTGCCACATTGAAGAAATATGCTGACGCAGTGAATTGTCATTTAGAAATCAAGCTGGTCCACAAGTAATGAAATTGTGGCATAATCGGGTAGCCGGAGGTTTTTCCCAGTTTCTCCAAAATTACCTCTACGGGAACACGTGTTCCCGCAATAACTGGCTTACCCATCATCACAGATGGATCGGATTGGAATATTTTTAATAATCAAATATTTGTAAAATCCATTCCGGAAGGAGTTATCCTTTGCTCAGATATCTCTCTCCGCCCAGATCGTAATGAACGAGATTGAATTCGGGTCCTCCAACCTCTGAAATGGTCTTCAACGCCTTCATGGCCTCAACCGTTACTTCAGTTCCTGTTCCGTCTCCGGGTATTACACCGATGTCATATTTTTTCATGATCAATTTTACCCCATTTTGCTGATTTTGGTATATTCCACCAATCCCCCCGCATTTATCAGTTCTCTCATAAAATCCGGGATTGGGTGCGCTGAAAATGTTTTTCCGCTATCGATACTTTCAATCTCACCGGTTGCAAGATCAATAGTTGCTTCCTCTCCTTCCGATAGGTCTTCAACTGCTTCTTCCGATTCAAGAAGCGGCAGACCAATGTTGAATGCGTTTCGATAGAATATTCTTGCAAAACTTTTAGCGATAATTACGCTGATACCGGCCTCTCTGATGGCAAGCGGGGCATGCTCACGGGATGAACCGCAACCGAAGTTTCTGCCCGCAAGCAGAATGTCGCCGGAGGAGACAGACGCGGCAAAATCCGGCCTGACATCGATAAAACAGTTCTTCGCCAGCTCAGATCCATCCGAGATATTGAGATACCTTGCCGGAATTATCAGGTCGGTATCAATGTCATTGCCAAACTTCCAGATTTTTCCTTGAAATTTCATTTAAGATACCTCTATTACACATGACCCCGCCAAGACGGGGTGGCATGGACAAACTTGTTTGTCCGTGACGGGTGGTAGATTATTATGAACATAAACATTTTTTCAATAAGTTCATCTTCAGTTTTGTTGCTTCATGTAAGTCTCTTTGCACGGACAAACAAGTTTGTCCATGCCACCCTACATTAGTACGTTAAGTTTGCGTTCATGCCATAAAGTTATTAAGGGAGATTCAATTCACCTTTAGTCCTTTGCCTTTTACCTCAATTATAGCTCATCAGGACCGCCAATTTTCCCCAGAATAGCGGATGCCGCCGCTACCAGGGGGTTGGACAGATATACCTCGCTTTTCGGGTGGCCCATTCTTCCTATAAAATTTCTATTGGTTGTAGATATTGCCCGCTCCCCCTCAGCCAGGATACCCATGTGTCCTCCCAGGCAGGGACCGCAACATGGAGGGCCGATGACAGCGCCCGCATCAAGGAATGTTTCAATAATCCCCTCCTGTATCGCTTTCCTGTATATCCAGGGTGAGCCCGGTATAATTATAAGCCTCAAACCGGGGGCGACAGTTTTTCCTTTTAAGATACCTGCCGCGTCACGTAAATCCTCCAGCCAGCCGTTGGTGCAGGAGCCGATAAATACCTGGTCAAGCGAGACATTCCCTGCCTCCGAGATGGGACGAACATTTGCGGGGGAAGGGGGAAAGGCAACCTGTGGCTCAATTTCATCCACCGTTATCTTCATTGTTTTTTCGTATACTGCATATGGGTCCCCCTCCAGGATCAAAGGTTTTAAAGAGGATCTTTCAGCAACGTAGGCTAATGTTATTTTGTCCGGTTCTATGATTCCCGATTTCGCTCCAGCCTCCACGGCCATATTGGCCATCGTGAATCTCTGAGACATTGGGAGTCCTTTGATTACTTCGCCTGTAAACTCTAACGCACAGTACAGGGCACCTTCCACACCCAGCAGGCCAATGGCATAAAGGATTAAATCTTTTCCCCTTACACCAGCCTGCAGGCTGCCGTCATATTCTATTCTGATAGTTGGCGGGACTTTTAGCCATATTTCACCCGTCGCCATTACCACGCCCAGATCGGTGCTCCCGACCCCTGTAGAAAATGCACCCAAAGCCCCATAAGTGCACGTATGGCTGTCAGCGCCGACAATCAGTTGCCCGGGCAAAACAAGCCCCTTCTCGGGGAGTATGACATGTTCAATCCCTGATTCGCCCCCCTCAAAATAGTTTTTTATCCCTTGTTGCCTGGCAAAGTCACGCATCAGCTTTACCTGCTGAGCCGATTCGATATCTTTGTTTGGCACAAAATGGTCGGCTACAAGGGCGATCTTTTCTCTGTTAAAGACATCTCCGGTGCCTATATCATTGAAGACCTCGATTGCAATGGGGGCTGTTATATCATTGGCAAGGGCCATGTCAACTTTTGCCTCGATTAAGTCTCCAGGAGAGACCTTTTCCACTCCGGCATGGAGCGCTAATATCTTTTCTGTAATCGTCATTGGCATATCTGATCCTCTTTTTTTACTTAAGTTCAACATATTTGTCGTTATATGCTTTCAACGACTCAAGTCTGTTTAACGTATTTATGTAAGCCTTTGCCGATGCTACAATAATATCGGGATCTGCGCCGCGCCCCACGACGGTGCGCCCATTGTATTTGAGTTGGACGGTAACCACACCCTGGGCATCTGCCCCTCCTGTTATTGCGTTTACCGCATACCTGAGGAGGTGGTAGTCTGTCTTTGTGATTTTCCTGATAGCGGCAAAGGTCGCATCGACGGGACCAACCCCAAACCCCGCATCCTGTATTACCTCTTCGTCTACTTCCATTTGGACGGTTGCCGTAGGAATTGCCACATTACCACTAACAACGTTCAGGTAAATCAACCTGTATTTGGCGGGTTTTCTAAATACATTATCAGCAATAATGGCTTCAATATCCTCATCAAATATCTCTTTTTTGATATCAGCAAGCTCTTTAAATCGTTCAAAAACCTCTTTGATTTCTTCGTTAGTAAGATTGCCATATCCCATCTTTTTGAGATGTTTTTTTATTGCATGCCGGCCCGAGTGTTTCCCCAGAACAATATGTGTTTCCGGTACCCCTACTGATTGTGGGGTCATAATCTCATAAGTCATTCTCTCCTTAATAAGGCCGTCTTGATGAATGCCCGACTCATGGGCAAACGCATTTGCCCCCACAATCGCCTTGTTAGGCTGAACAGGTATACCGGTTATATCAGTCAACAGTCTTGACGAGTGGTAAATATGTTTCTTTTTGATATTTGTATGAAATCCGAAGAGATCTTTCCTCGTTTCCAGAGACATAACTACCTCTTCTAATGAGGCGTTACCTGCTCTCTCGCCTATACCGTTTATGGTACACTCTATCTGCCTTGCCCCGTGCTTCAGGGCGGACAAAGTGTTTGCAACCGCCACGCCGAGGTCATTATGGCAGTGAACAGATATGACTGCATCATTAATATTTTTAACGTTTTCGAAGAGATACGCTATCAATTCACCGAATTCATCAGGCATTGTGTATCCAACGGTATCGGGTATATTAACGGTGTTCGCCCCCGCGGCTATAACGGCTTCTACAACTTCACAAAGGTAGTTTTTATCCGTTCTTGTTGCGTCCATAGGTGAAAACTCAACATTTTTTGTATAGGTACAGGCATGTTCCACGGCGGCACGTGCTTCTTTCAGAACCTGATTTCGTGTTTTTCCCAACTGGTATTTAAGATGTATGTCAGAAGAAGATATAAATGTGTGAATCCTGGGATTAGCCGCATCTTTAATCGCTTCCCATGCCCGATCAATATCTGCAAGAGCTGTCCTGGCGAGAGCGGCGATCTGGGAGCCTCTGATTTCCCTGGCAATTTGCTGAACCGATGCAAAGTCTCCCTCTGACGCGACCGGGAATCCGGCTTCGATAATATCCACCCCCAGCGTTTCCAACTGCCTGGCAAACCTTAGTTTTTCATCCAGATTCATACTGAAACCTGGCGACTGTTCCCCATCCCTGAGGGTCGTATCGAATATAAAGACTCTTTTTTTGTTTGATTTCGTCATTTTTTCCTCCATTTAAATTCGAATGGTTTCGTAAAACAAAAAGGCCATGAGTCTTCCACCCATGGCCTTTTAGGTACTATCTTATATGTTGTCAGCAGTTCATTTTTTCCTAAGAGTAACGGGCGGTGAATATGAATATGTGGCAAGAGCGAGGCTTAACACACGCAAAAGGTTGTTTAAATTTAATAAGCCTCTTTCCACACCGCAGATCACTCGCGAAAATCCTCCAAAGTAAAAGTGAAAGAAGTTTAAAGCAGAACTATGTAAATGTCAATTTATTTGTTGACAACAAAATGAAAAATTTAGCTTGACAAAAGAAATCTTTTATATAGACTAAGCGTCAACTTTGATATAGAAGGATTATCAATGATTCAGCATTTCAGGAAAAGCAATTTGTTGGCCGTAGTAGTTAGCGTTGTAAACGTACTCGTAGTAGTAGTTACGGGGACCGCTGCTTGGCCATCCTGATGGATTAAATAAAAGGCAAGCCGCGGGCCCCCGAGCCCGCGGCTTTTTTTATGCTTAAAAAGCCGCATCTTGTGAGAGTGTGCGGCTTTTTTATTTTAATATAAATAAAAATTAGTGAGGAGAAAAATGGAAAAGACAGGCGCTGAAATACTTTTGCAAACTTTGGAAGAGGAAGGGGTGGATGTCATCTTCGGGTACCCGGGGGCTAACACTCTACCTATTAACGATGGTCTGCTTAAAAACCCGATAAATCATTACCTGATGAGGCATGAACAGGCAGCCGCCCATGCCGCGGACGGCTATGCCAGAGTTACAGGCAAGGTAGGAGTCTGCCTTTCAACCTCAGGTCCCGGGGCCACCAACCTTGTGACCGGCATAGCAACTGCTTTTATGGATTCTACACCTCTGGTTGCCCTCACCGGTCAGGTACCCACCAACTTTCTGGGAAGCGACGCCTTTCAGGAAACTGATATAATCGGTATTACAATGCCTATAACAAAGCACAGTTTCCTTGTAAGAGATGAAAGAGATATGAGATCTACCCTGAAACAGGCATTTGACCTGGCAAGAAGTGGAAGGCCAGGACCTGTACTCGTAGATCTTCCCAGAGATGTCCTGGCTGCTAAGTGCAGACTCGAGGACGAAAGGAATATTTATGCCGTAAAAAAGCAAAATAACGGTGCCGAAGACGGTCAGGATCAATTGGAAAAAATCGTCATGGCATTAAATCGAGCGGAAAGACCGGTCATTATTATAGGCGGAGGCGTAAAACTGGGTAACGCATGCACAGAGATGACTGAACTGGTTGAGAAAGGTCAAATCCCCTTCGTCAATACGATGATGGGTATCGGATCTGTTCATGCCGCGAATGGTTATAACCTCGGTTTCATAGGTACACATGGGTTTGAAGCGTCAAACCGCATCATACATCAGTCAGATTTTATTCTCGCAGTAGGAACACGCTTCAGCGATCGCACTACATCAGATGTGAAAGAGTTCGCTCCCCTTGCCACCATAGCTCAGATCGATATAGATCCCACTTCTATAGGCAAAAACATAAAGGCAGACCTGTCGTTAATCAGTGATGTTCGGGAAGCTCTAAGCAGGCTGATTCCCTTGTTAAAAAGAAAAGATAGATTTGGGTGGCTTGATCGAATAAGAAAAGAAAAAGAGCAAACGGAAAAAAGGAATTCTTTCAACGGATGCGGTCAACCGGGAAACTTTATCAACATGGTACAGGAAGCCATGCCGGAGGCGACAACTGCTGTAACCGATGTGGGATTGAATCAAATATGGGCAGTTCGCAGCTGGAAGACAAAGACTCCCCGTGGCCTGCTCACAAGCGGTGGACTAGGCACCATGGGATTCAGCCTCCCCGCGGCCATAGGCGCCAAAACGGGGACCCCGGATCGTGAAGTCGTGGCATTTTCAGGAGATGGCGGTTTCTTCATGAATATTCAGGAACTGGCGACAATAAGTCATTACAACATCCCGATTAAAATTGTCGTATTTAACAACGGCAATCTGGGAATGATACGCCAGATGCAGGATCTTTTTTTTGAAAACCGCCTCAGTTGCTGTGAACTGGGAAATGGAGCTGATATAGTGGCAGTGGCCAGAGGTTTCGGAATCGAGGCGGATCGGGTTCTGGTCGACAGCCCCGATTTCGGCATAGAAAAGATGTCCAAAACTGAAGGACCATACCTGTTAGAAGTCCTGGTCGATCCGGACAATTATGTATTCCCGATTATACCACCAGGCCGATCAAATATGGAAATGATCTACGGAAGATCGGATTGACAAAGCGGTCAGTGGACAGTGAACAGCATGGATTATAATGTTCGCCTGAGTTGTGACTTCTGACTACTGGCTTCTGAATTCTTCATTAAATATAGAAAGGTATTTTAAAAATGAATTGCGAAGAACATATTATTTCAATTTTAGTCAACAATAAGCCCGGCGTATTATCCCGTGTGTCTGGAGTGTTCGGGAGACTCGGGTATAACATAAAGAGCCTCTGTGTGGCGGAAACGACGGACCCTGAAATCTCAAGAATAACACTGGTCAGCAAGGCAAATTCCGGCTTCACTGAAAAGACTAAAAAGCAACTGAACAAGTTAGTAGATATAATTGAGGTTACTGAACTGAAGCCGACGAAATCTGTGCAAAGAGAAATGATGCTGATTGGTATTAACCTGAAAAAGAAAGTCAGATCCGAAGTTATGCGAGCTATCGACATGTTCGGATGCAAGATGATTTTCATGAAATCGGATTACTGTATTCTTGAGATCGTCGGTGATAAAGATGAAACAGAAACAATTTTAAATTACATTAAACCACTTGGTATCGAAGAAATCGCAAGGACAGGAATTATAGCATTACAACAAAAAAATAGTAATAAGACATAAAAGCCACATACAAAATGACAGTTTCAAAATATCTTCTTGACAAAGCAGACCGGAATTGTTAATAGTTTTGAATTCGCCAAGGGAAAAAGGGAGAAGCGATGAAAATCGCCATCACTAGCATTAAGAGCATCATTGTAATAATTAACATAATTATCCCCTTCCATACGGAGGCTTGGTGATGGTGTAACCTTATTAGACATACAACTGAAAAACCGTTACCAGCCCAGGTAACGGTTTTTTTTTGGAAAAATTATAACTACTGCAAAAAATACAATTTAATAACTGAGGAGGTACGCAGGTGAAATTAAAAGGAGCACAAATTTTAATCAGATCATTGCTGGATGAGGGTGTCGACACGATATTCGGTTATCCTGGGGGTGCCGTTCTGGATGTTTACGACGAAATATTTAAAGAAAAACTTAAACACATCCTTGTTCGTCATGAACAAGGTGCCGCACACGCAGCCGATGGATACGCGAGGGCATCGGGTAAAGTAGGTGTCTGTCTCGTTACTTCCGGACCGGGAGCCACAAACACCGTAACGGGAATCGCAACGGCATATATGGATTCAATTCCCATGGTTGTATTTACCGGACAGGTCCCTACGGCCTTTATCGGATCCGACGCCTTTCAGGAAGCCGATATTACGGGTATTACAAGGCCCTGTACCAAACATAATTTTATTGTGAGAAACGTAAACGACCTTGCAAGAACCATTAAAGATGCCTTTTATATTGCCGGTTCAGGACGGCCGGGACCCGTACTGGTTGATTTGCCGAAAGATGTTATGCAGGCTGAGGCGGAATACACAGAATCCGCTCCTTTAAAACCAGGTTCTCCCGATACTATGTATGTTCCGGATGTTGAAGCATTAAATCATGTTCTGGATATGATCAAGGAAGCCAGGAAACCCGTAATTATGGTGGGGGGCGGTATAATCCTGGGAAAGGCATCGGATGAATTGAGGGATTTCGTAAATAAAGTCCGTATCCCGGTAACCCACACCTTGATGGGTATCGGCGCTTTCCCCGGAACTGACCCGCTATCCCTCGGCATGTTAGGTATGCACGGTACATACTATGCGAATATGGCAGTAACCGATTGCGATCTTTTAATTACAATCGGCGCCCGTTTCGATGATCGTGTAACCGGCAAAATAGATGCTTTTGCTTCAAATGCAAAGATCATTCATATTGACATTGACGCGGCATCCATCAACAAGAATGTTCTTGTCGATTTACCGATTGTCAGTAACTGCAGATCCGCGCTCCGGCAATTGAACAAGATGCTGGAACAGAACCACTTCACCACCCCTGAAAAAGAACGAAAAGCGTGGCTTGATCAAATAGATGAATGGAAAGAATATGCCCCCCTGGGATATTCTCCGGGCGAAAATATTAAGCCGCAGTATGTCATCGAGACATTGTATAAACTTACAAAAGGTGATGCCATTATTACTACTGAAGTTGGGCAAAACCAGATGTGGGCGGCTCAATTTTACAAATTCAATCATCCTAACACTTTCCTCACTTCGGGAGGTTTGGGTACGATGGGTTACGGATTCCCCGCAGCTATTGGGGCGCAGGTTGCCTTGCCGGATAAAGTCGTCGTAGACATTGCCGGGGATGGAAGTATACAGATGAATATTCAGGAGCTGGCCACTGTGGTAAATTACAACATTCCCGTCAAAGTTGTTGTGCTGAATAATGGGTTCCTTGGAATGGTACGTCAGTGGCAGGAACTATTCTATGGAAAGAGATATTCTCATACGGGCATAAGCCAGATTCCGGATTTTGTAAAGCTGGCGGAAGCATACGGAGCTGTTGGCCTGAGGGCCATGAAACCTGACGAAGTAGAGCCTGTACTCAAAAAAGGATTGGATACACCGGGTCCTGTATTCATGGACTTCGCGGTCGATCCTGAAGAAGGTGTCTATCCTATGGTGAACCCGGGTGCTCCTATAAGCGATATGGATCTGGGAAGATAGAAAAATCACATACGTAAACAAGAAAGGATATGAAGATATGGAGGTAAAAAAACATATGATCAAGCTTATAGTGGACAACAAACCTGATGTATTAGCCAGGGTGGCTGGTATCTTCAGTGGAAGGGGTTTTAATATTGAGAGTATTACTGCAAGTATCACAATGGACCCTGGAATTACAAAAATCAATATCGGCACGACAGGTAATTCGGCGACTGTAACAAAGATTCAAAATCAGTTAAAGAAACTGGTGGACGTTCGTCAGGTTTCTCGCGTGCGTGAGACAAAATTCGGTCAAAGAGAAATGGCTTTGATACGTCTTAACCTCACAGAAAAGAATAAAAACAAAGTCGAAAAAGCGATAGAGGATCTCAATTGCAGGGTAATCACCAGAAAATCTGACTATTGTGTGATTGAAGCAACAGGAACTGAAGATGAGATTGAACAGGTCTTGAAGCACCTTAAACCTCTTGGTATGGAAGATATGAGCAGATCGGGAATCGTAGCACTGTAAGCCCACAAAACAAACAGTGATTTCCCCCTCACCCTTCCCTCTCCCTCCAGGGGAGAGGGTATAATAAGGATGCCATTCATCCCCATGCACAGCGCGGGATATTCTGGCATAATTTCATAAAGGAGTTGGAATATGGCAAAGATAGAGATTGGCGGAGTCATGGAAGAAGTGATCACTTCCGAGGAATTCTCACTTGAAAAGGCCCGGGAAGTGTTGAAAGATGAAACAGTAGCCGTCCTCGGATACGGTGTCCAGGGTCCGGGACAAGCCCTTAATATGAAGGATAACGGCATCAGAGTTATTGTAGGACAGCGTAAAGGAGGTGCTTCCTGGGATAAAGCCGTTGCCGATGGTTTCGTCCCCGGTGAAACCCTTTTCCCGGTAGAAGAGGCAGCCGAACGTGGGACCATTATCGAGTACCTTCTCTCGGATGCGGGGCAGAAAGATATGTGGCCAAAAATCAAACCCCATCTGAAGGAAGGAAATGCCCTCTACTTTTCCCACGGTTTTTCCATTACGTATAAAGACCTGACCGGTGTTATCCCGCCGGATAATATAGACGTCATTCTGGTCGCTCCCAAGGGTTCAGGACGCACGGTCCGTACAAATTTCCTGGCGGGCAGCGGCATCAATTCAAGCATGGCTGTCTTTCAGGACTATACGGGAAGAGCCCGGGAAAGGGCAATCGCTCTGGGTATTGCCATTGGATCGGGATACCTTTTCCCCACTACTTTTCAGAATGAGGTGTATAGCGATCTTACGGGGGAACGAGGCGTCCTCATGGGATGTCTTGCCGGTGTCATGGAGGCCCAGTACAACGTTTTAAGAAAAAATGGTCACAGCCCCAGTGAGGCATTTAATGAAACAGTGGAAGAGCTGACCCAGAGTCTCATCGGCCTGGTCGGAGAAAATGGCATGGACTGGATGTATGCAAACTGCAGCACCACCGCCCAGCGGGGTGCCCTCGACTGGAAAGGCAGAT
>Ga0209121_10005720_pt1 | contig 11154 bp, 9 predicted proteins | sample Cruoilmetagenom3_FD_187292 | JGI IMG/M metagenome (GOLD analysis project Ga0209121, IMG submission 187292) | Oil polluted marine microbial communities from Coal Oil Point, Santa Barbara, California, USA - Sample 3 (SPAdes) (version 2) | ecosystem: Environmental > Aquatic > Marine > Oil seeps ...
TTTAAATGTTTTAGCTGGAAAGTAATCTTCTTCTGTCTTCCGCTCTTGAACGTTAGAAAAATGCGATTTTAATATTCTTTTTTGCAGTAATTTTATTATAGGGTTTTTTTTTACGATATGCAATTTAAGCAATCGTTTCATTTCGGCTTTACCGTTCCTTATTCTAGCTCTATATTTATCGTCTTCATGACCCCTTATCCAATTCCATTGGTCAAAACCTAAATGAAAATTCATGTTTGGTTTAAATTGATGATAAGTGCTCGTGATAAAAGACGTTAGAAAAGCCTCACTGTTTAAATATTCGGATAAATGTCTGTGCTGCGGTGGAATTGGGTCCCAACCATTTAGATGAACGACATCGTCCGTGCGTAATTCTGGCCGCTTGTGATTAAATGGAAACGTTCTAATGCCAGTGTGTATCGCTCTACGGACCGGAATAGTCGCTAGCGATTCAGGATACGCCTTATCAAATACAATGGAATCTCTAGCAAACTCATCAAAATTTGGTGTTTTTATCCAATCATTCCCATAAGTCCGTCCTGTGTGATCTTTTCTTAAAGTATCAAAAATTACTAAAAAAATTCTCATATTTTAGAAAATTAATAATCATTTATATATAAAATCTATAAGAAGAATTAATAAGTTCGTTAATTGCAGATTCGGGGATGTAATAATCGTTGAATAAATAAACTTGATAAATATAATCATAAATATAGAGAATATCGGCATAGTACACTTGAGCGTAGAATATTAAGCGATAATTACTTAGAAACCGACTATCTACTTTAATATAATCAAAATAATCGTCGTTTAAAATGAGAAACGTAATATTCTGTTCTAATATGTAATCAGCATCCGTGGGGTTATTATAAACGTGCAAATCTTGTAAACTATATGGGTAAATGTCTATCGTGCGTATATTGGAATAAAAAGGTAATGCGCCCACATCCCATACGGCAAGAGAAGCGTTGTTTGATGTATTCTCGTTAATCCATTCCCCTAACGTAATGTTGCAATCTCTTAACCCAGTCCCATATGTATTAACGAATGGATAAAAAGAAATTACTTGTAAAATATTAAATACGCAAATCGTTAAGATTGTAAATATCTTAATTTCCTTCCATAAATCAACATTTTTTCTATAATTTCTACCTAATATTGTTAAAAAATTAAGCGATTTTGGTAATAAAAGATATATTAGAGGTATTATAGGAATAGTAAATCGAAATCCGGGCATCCAACTTGTTATTAAGAATAAAAGAATAGATAAAATTAGAATTAATAATACTAAATACAATTTTTTCTCGTTTTTAAACGGGAATTTTGAGTTTTTAAGAAAGTTACCACCAATCAAGAGAAATACCGGTGCAAGTATTAGGATTAAAGGGATGTAAAAAATAAAGCGCCCTAAGAACAAATCGAGACTAAAAATACCTTGTTTAGCTGAAAAAGTATGAGGTAAAATATTGTTATAGTAAAAAACTCTCCAGAAGAAATATGGAGCGTAAAAAATCGCAAAAAAACCAGCAAAATAAAACAATTGATATAATTTCTGTATCTTGGAAATCTCCTTATTTTTAAATAGTAGGTACGTAAAAAAAACACAGGTTAAACCAAAAACTATTAACCCTTCGTGGCGAGCTAAGCTTAACAAAACAAAAAAGAGCGGAGAGATTTTGATTGGATTATTTTTCCGTTTGCTTACATCAATAATAAAAAAGTATACAGAGATTAATAATAGAAAGGAGAACAACGAGGTCTCTAACCCCCCGACCGACCAGAGAGCTATGTTAGGTGTTAATACGTAAAAAACGATAACAATATTGCTAAATCTCTCAGATTTATTAACTAGAAAAGCTAATTTGTAAAGAATAAAGACGCTCAAATGACAAAAAATCATTCCAGCAAGTTTAGAAAAAACTATTGGGTCCATATTTAAAGGAAAACTTACCGTCATCAATAAAACCCATAAGAAATTGGAATAACCCTCCACGGGAATTTCGTTTACGTTGAAAACCATTTGTTGATGAAAATAGAGATTTTTAGCGTATCTAAACGTAATAAACGCATCATCAATAATGAAATTCCAAAATAAAAGCTGAAACAATAATAATATTATATGTGAACTGATTTGAAAATAAGTAGTCTTACTTAGATTCATATTAATTTTTAATTGCGACACTATAATTAAATTTTGTTTTAATTTTTTGGAAGCAAAACAATAATTACCTATTACTAAACAATATTCTGAAAATTAATATTGTAATTGAAGTATATGTGAGTAGGATTATTATTGAAATTGTAATAAAGCTAATTAAAATTCCGACAATAACATAATTCTCAATATTTTTATCTCCTACTTTCTTTTTTGTTCTAATCTTGGTATAAATAAAAAATAAGAATACTGCTCCCATTAATATTGAAATAATACAATTAAGATACACGACGCTTTTTAAGTAAGACACGCCATATCTCCAAACAATTACGCCGTTCGGATTAATTTCGTAAACAACGCCGCCTATTCCGTTACCTACCAATACATTTCCATTTTCTAGCAAATCTGCTTCGTAAGGATTTATTAAATCTCCTTTGTATTCCCACACTATTTCTTTAGATTCTTTATTTATCTTAATAACTCTACTACCTAACGAATCTGTTATTAAAATATTACCATCTGGCATCTCATCTGCATCTCTTGGCCATTCTAAATCTCCTTGGTAAAGCCATTCCACATTTTTAGTAGTGTAATTAACCTCAATTATTCTGTTATTTTCTGAATCTGAAATAATTATATTTCCGTTGCTCAAATAATCGGGATTATGTTGTCTATATAACAAAGAATGATTACCATAATCCCCATAATACCAAATTATATTATCAGGATTATTTGATGGTCCATTTTTTTCGGCGGTATAATTAACTTCAACGATCATATCAAAATTTCGCATTGAAATTAAACAAGCATTCCAAGTACCACGCTGTTTAAAGTCAACATCGTTTAAATGAGACCAGTCAAAAACGAGAGGTTGGTCATAGTAATGCCCTGAACCCCAATTTGAATTAATTTTAGTCCAATTTATAAGTTCTGGTTTCCACTCCCATACAATGTTCTTATTTGGATAATCTACTTCTATTACCCTATCGTAGCCCGTATCAGCTATTAACAGATGCCCGTTAGCTAATTCGACTATCTCATGAGGTTGTGCTAAACCAATCATTTCCCATACTTTATTACCGTTTCGATCTACTTCGAAAATTTTGTGGTCGGTGTTATTAGGTTCTACAGGGATGTGATTTGCCATTCTATTTTGATAATTTAAAATCTCTTGAAAACTAAAAGAACATATTAAAGTGTTTCCATTAGATTTTCGATCCACATCTAGATACGCTGGCATCATGTTTGAATCGATAAAAATGGAATACAAGGTTACATTTGAAATTAAATATAATGTTAAAAAAGAAAGTAGGGCTATTCGATTTCGGTTTAAGAAACGTATAATCATATTAATGGACTAATACTTTTACTAATAAAACGATTACTAATTAAAAAACTGTAAGACTTTAGAATAATTTTATCGTATAATTTTATAGTTAATAAACTTATGTTAAATTTTATTCATTGAAATATAATTATCAGAATGGATTATTTCGGGGAAAATATATATCTTTAAATAAAAGGTTGAATATGTTAATTACAACAAATTTTAAAAAAAATTGTATAACCTAAACAAAAAAAATAAATGAGGGAAAAATAAATGTTGTTTATGACTTACGATCCATATGGAATGCTTGCAGGAATGTATATGATTATAATTGTTGTAGGCATAATCTCCTTTGTTATTAGTTTACTTATAGCAATCTGGGTATATAAAGATGCCAAAAAGAGAGACATGAATGCAACGGTATGGTTATTAATCGTTTTATTAACTGGTTGTATTGGATGTATTATTTATTTAGTTGTTAGAGATTAATTTAGAAATAAATATCTAAAAAAAAATATCAAATTCTTTTTTTTATTTTGTATAAATAAACACACTTAAAATTATCTTAAATATCAAAATTTGAGGTTTCTCCTTCAATCATGGTAAAATTTTTAAATAAAATTAGGAAAAAGATTTCTCGTTTTTTTTTACTTGTGTCTGATTTCAAACCTATACTGCTATCGCACCACCCAAATTGCGACCATTTTTCTAGCCATGTTTACCACATAGGTAAATATAAGTTTTGTATTGGTTGTTTTACGTTTTACCCTATCATATTAATAACAATTATTCTTACTTTATTATTAGTCGAATTAAATATCTACAATTTGGTAATGTTATATCTAATATCTTTTGTTTTTTTTGCTCCAATTATCCTTAATATAGTAGGTTTAACAAAATATAAGTTTTTAAAAATTTTCTCAAAAGCTTTTAATGGTATAGGAGTAGGATTTCAGATCGTTTCAATAATTCTCTTACCCATTCCAATAATACTTAAAATTCTTAACTTATTGGAAATTAATTTTTTTATAGGGGTCATAGCGTATATCAGATCAAATCATATAAAAAAGGAGTGTTTAAATTGCGAATATGAAGGCGATTGGGATAATTGTCCCGCGTGGAAACCAATTAGAGATAAATTATACGAGCACGGATTCAGAAAAAGGAAAAAATAAAAGTTTTAAAATAGGTATAACTTAAAGATATTTGATATTTAATTTAAAATTAATATTATTGAGAAGAAATCAACATGTCAGTTCGCGCAGAAATATTAGAAGGAAGAGTTAAACAATTCGTTAAATCTGAGGCGGGTAATTTATCATTCATGCTCGAAGACAAACAAGGTAACACACAATATTGTTTTTCAGCAGGAAAAAAGCCAATACTCAATTCATCAGATAATCTTGTCCTGATTGGTTCTTATATTTCAGGTAACAAATTTAGAATTATTTTTATTCTAAATAAGACAAAAAATACAGAAGAAAACTTAATAGATACAAAATTTGATTGGACATACAAAGTTTCTTTAGTTTTAGCTATATTGGTCACGTGCGGATTGTTATTATATCTCATTTTCGGGCCATTTTTGCTTCCTTATGGGAGTTATAGTTATGTTTATTCGATTGTAATTACAATTTTTTCAATAGTTTTCTTTGTACCACTAATGATAATTTTATGGGTACTAACTGCAGTTTTTTCAAAATCGAGAAATAAGGGCTCTAAATTAGAGAGAGAGATTTTAAAACTGAAAGAAGAGTATAATGAGTATTATAGTAAAACGCCATCTACTTCTACAAGAAAAACTGTGGATACAATAATAAAACCAATTTTTTGCCCAAATTGTGGTGGAAAATTACCTGCTGAAGCTAAATTTTGCCCTAGTTGTGGTTCAGAATTCTAGATTCTTTATTTTAATATTCAGTAAAACCCCTATTTATTTAGAAAATTAAAAATAAGCTTCAAAATTTTAGTTTTATTAATGGATAAAAATAATGAAAAGAAGCCTCATTTAGAAATGTATAAGAACGCTCGTTTAAGAGCAAAAGATTGCCCTTTAAAGCCAAAATATCATTTTATCGCCCCAGCTAATTGGATGAACGATCCAAACGGTCCCATTTACTATAAAGGAGAATACCACATTTTTTATCAGCATAACCCTTATGGTGCGCAATGGGGAAATGTTCATTGGGGTCACGCTAAAAGTAAAGATTTAGTTCGATGGGAGCATTTACCGATAGCATTGATTCCCTCTGTAGATAAAGGCGAGACTCACTGTTTTTCCGGAAGTTGTATCGTTATTGACAACACACCAACAATATTATACACCAGTATAGGACCTAGTAAACCACCAGCTACAGAAGCCGAACAATGGATTGCTACAAGCTCAGATGACATGGTGACTTGGCAAAAATACGAAAATAATCCTGTTTTGACCCAAGAAATTCATAAGAAATTAGATGTAAGAGATTGGCGCGATCCTTTTGTATGGAAAGAAAGTAAAGAGTGGTACGCTGTTTTAGGAGGTCATTTAATTAATCCAAGAAGACCTATAGTTTTACTTTACAAATCGTCAGATTTCTACACTTGGGAATTTATTGGTCCATTGTGTATCGAAGATCGGAAGAAAGGTAAAAATTGGGAATGTCCAAATTTCTTCCCAATTAAGGATAAATATTTACTCATTGTATCCCCCCACAATAAAGTTATCTACGCTGTAGGAGACTATAAGAATAATTTTTTTACTCCAAATCATTGGTACACTTTAGATCACGGTCGTTTGTTCTACGCAACCAATATCATGAAGGATCCACGTAATAGAATAATCTTATGGGCATGGATTCGTGCTACGGGCATTAAAGGATGGAACGGTTGTTTGTCCTTACCACGGGTATTGAGTTTAGACCCAGATAATAAGTTAAGATACGCCCCCTTACCTGAGCTCGAAAAATTGAGGAAAAAACATTATAAATTTAGCAATTTCGTAATTTCTCAGAATTCTAAGGCGATTTTAAAAAAAATTAGAAGTAAACATTTAGAAATCTTGATAAAGTTTGAATTACTTGATGCAAAATCTTTTGGAATTCAATTATTTAATTCCAAATCTGTAATCCAATCTGAATCAATCGGATACGACCAATCAAATAATGTATTATGGTCTGGTAAAGATAAAGTTAATTTTATTCTTGAAAATAATAGTAAGAAATTGACCTTGCATATCTTTATTGACAATTCGATTATCGAAGTTTTTGCAAACCATCGTGAATGTATTACGGGTCAAATCATTTCCAAACGCAACTTACCGTTTGTTATTGACCTATTTACAATAGGTGGGAAAGTTAAAGTGAATTCTCTCGATATTTGGGAATTAAATTCAATTTGGAAATAATGTAATACCAACTTATTTTCTTAATATAAAAATTTAGTAATAATAAGTAACAGTTTTGACGAAATGCACACAAATATTTTTAATAAACGATTAAAAAAGGAATATTGTTAGATGTAGCTTTCTTGGGCTTCAAGCGCGTCATATTCGATCTCTCGCAACCTCATTCTCACTTCTCGAGGTGAGTACATATGTTTTAATAGACTAATTATAGTTTCATGTATGGATTCAAGATTATCGTTAGCGCATTGATAATATATATTATTCTCTAAAAGATTAATTTTAAAAATCTCTTCTAAGCCTGATAAAGACTCTCTTATTTTTTTATATTCCTCATCAAATACATCGTCAATATTTCTTTTATTTACTTTAACAGCCATTTTTTATCAAAACTATTTTTTTTTATGTTTCTATGATAGAAATATGATTTTTAATATTTAAATCATGACCTTTTTCGTACATTTTCGATCGTTATGGGAATTATTTCGGAAATATATAGGAACGAAAACGGAAATTGCATTATCAATATCGTTAGTCTTTTTTGATAAATAATGTCGATATGCAATAAAAGCACAAATCATCTATAAATAAAAAAGTCATTTATATAACTTTCTTGTGATTTTAAAGTAATTTCTTGACTAAAATCCAACATTTTTATTAAGTAATAATTGTTTTTAGTAATTTTACCATCGGTTTAGGTTAGGGCTCTAATCTTACTTCTTCACGCAAAGTTTGATGATAACAATTTTTTTATTTGAACTAAGACATGGTCTTTATAGGATGTATCACATATCTTTTGTAACTAATTTCTAAGGAATAAATTTACTTATCGATATAATGAAAAGTAAAGAGAAAAAAAGGAGCAAGTTAGCAGAAACTTTCTTAGTCATTAAGAGCTTTGGCATATTTCTTCTTAGGCATCACCCAGAATGCGAGAATTTTAAGGGACACATAGTTAAACTTCGTAAATATGAATTTTGCATTGGGTGTTTTATTGGATATCCTACTTCGTTCATAACGATAATAATTCTAGGAGTTTTTAAACTAAACGAATCAATTCCTTCAAAATATTTAGTAATTTTTGGCATTTTGTTTATGTCAACCTTTTTTCTAAGTTTTACAGGATTTACGAAAATTAAAATTATAAAAATTATTCAGAAAATATTTATCGGATTTGGGTCAGCTTTGATATTTTGGGGGATCTTCTCTCTTGATTTTCCTGATTCTACAAATTTTATAATCTTTCTTTTAGTTTTTAGTACTATCATCACTTTGTTGAATATTTACCACGCATATGGGTTATATAAAACATGTAAAAAATGTGAGTCTCAATTTAAATGGGGACAATGTTCTGGGTTTGAGACTATTAGAAATAATTTAAAAAAATACGACCTCCCAGATCTTATTGTGGACATTGAATTTCGTTCAAAAAACAAGAAAGATAAATAAAAAAGAGAAGATAAATCGCTTAAATGAAAGAGTTATTCTTAGAATAAAAAATTAAATGGGTAATTATTTTAATAAAATATCCCAATCTAAATGTTTTTTAACTAATTCTAAGACGAGATTAATTTCCTCCTCTTGAATTCCGGGTCTTACGCGTTCCATGTTCCTTATTGTTGTATAGGTGTCAGATGGACTTAAAATTATGGGTATCTTTTTCTTGTTTGCCGCGTATATTACTTTAGCGTCTGGTTGTATAAAACCTGTCAAGATCAACGCCAAAACATTTTCTTCGATGGCTGCTAAAGCAATATCTGGACGATCTCCTCCTGTGATTACTACTACTCTTTTTACTGAGCGTAAGTATTTTAAGGCAGCTTGGACGTTCATTGCAACTATAAGATATGTCTCTACGATAGAATTTAATTCTTCAATTGCCGATTGATTTATAAGTTCGCCACCAATAGCTTGCATTAACTCTGAAACACGTGGGGACAACAACTCTAAACTCTTTTCAATGAGACCAATTATAGGAATGTTATAGCGCTTAATATGATTTTCCTCTAGTTCTTCAATCCGCGCTTTATAATCGTAGTCAATCTTGTTAAATATAACTCCTTTTATCTTTATATTTCTAAATTCAAAATACTTCTTCGCGAAAAACAAATTATCAATGCATTTATCGGACGATTCTGTTTGAATAAAAACTAATTCGTTGATTCCTAGAGCTTGGGCAACTGTAATATCGTCCAAGCCAACTCGGATGTATTTTTTGATACTTGGCGCTCCTTCGATAATAATATAATCGTATGATTTACTCAACTCGACATGCGCGTTTTTAATTATTTGGAGATTGTCTTCCTTTTTAGTTGCATCGATTAAATCGACGTAATAACAATCTGGAATAGACACAGGGCTAATAATATCGTACGGTAAAGTTGTTTTAAAAATTGTATTTTGAATAAATCCAACGTCTCGATCAGCTTTATCCGAAAAGGCCCCTTTCGGAATGCCTATTGGTTTAAAATAAGCAACTTTCTTGCCTTCTTCTTGTAACTTTGACATGATTCCAATCGCTAAAAGGCTTTTTCCAACATGTTCTCGCAATGAACATAAATATATTGATTTTACCATCTTTGATTCCTTTTTTCTTTTCAAATTTTATTATATATTATTAATTTTTAATATTTTCTGATATTTCATTCTCGTGATATTGTTATTTTAATGTCTACCGCGGAATAACCTTTAATAAAACTTAAAAGGGGGTTGATGTCTAATTCCATTATATCCGGGAAGTCATTAACCAATTGTGATAGGCGTAATAGAACTTCAATAATTGATTCGATGTCTGACGAGCTTTCGCCACGGACTCCTTGTAAAAGACTAAAGATCTTTGTTTTTTGAAGCATTTCTGCTGCGTTATCTCTTGTAAACTTGTAAGATAAAGCAAATGAAACGTCTTTAAGAAAATTAGCATAAATTCCACCAGATCCAATCATTAGTAACGGTCCAAATTGGGCATCTCGCGACATGCCAATAATTAATTCGTTAATTTTCTTTTCTCGTTTAAAATTTACCATTTCTTGTATTTCTACGCCGTAAATTTTGACATTTTGTGGACCAAACTTTTTTGCGTTATCGACTATTTGAATGAACGCTTCAAAAGCATTCTCTGGAGTGCCAATGTTTAGAATAATCCCTCCAACATCCGTTTTATGTATTATTTGTGGGCTTGAGATTTTCATTACTGAATTTCCAATTTCTTTTTGGTATACCATTGCCTCTCTGGGAGTTTTTGCTAATCTTGACTTTGGAGAACGAATACCGTAACATTCAAAAACTTCGCTGGTTTCGTAGCTTAAAAGAACCGTTCTCTTATCATTTCTTACGCGATTAAAGATCTCTTTAACTTTTTCTTTTTGAACATCGTATTTTGGAATTTCTATAGCATCGAGAGCAGTTTTATTTAGAAATTGGTTGTATTTAACTAATGCTTTAAGAGATTGAGCAGCTCTCTCAGGGAAAAGATAACAAGGAATATGATGTTGTTTTAAATATTTGGTTGCTTCGACCATGGAAACGCCTCCTAGAAGGGAACAAACAATTGGTTTATTCTGTAAGTGTTTTGACGATATTTCATTCACTAATTTGGCCACATCATTTGGGTGTGTTTGCGCTTGTGGACTCATTATGATAAGAGCCCCATTAGTTGTAACGTCTTCTTCTTTTATGGTTTCATGGCTGTCATTATTTAAACCAAAAATAGTTTTTATTGTAAATTCATACCTATCTGGAGTAGCGTCTCCAATTATGTCTACAGGATTAAATATTGCTGCTTCTGCTGGTAAATTCTCTCGCAACATATGCAATATTGGTTCGCTAAATTGGGCAAATTTAAGCTCTTCGCGCTCAAATGCATCAGTAGCTATTATTCCCGGACCACCTGCATTAGTTATGATTGCAAAGGAGTTTTTTTTAGGGATTGGTTGAAATAAAAAGATTTCTCCGTAATCAAAAAGGTCAGCGATTGTTTTTGCTCTTAAAACTCCACATTTTTGAAAGGCTAATTCGTATGCGATATCAGAACCTGCTAACGCTCCAGTGTGACTTGAAGCTGCCCTAGCTCCAGCATCGCTAACTCCAGCCTTTAATATAACAATTGGTTTTTTCCTTGCTGCTTTAGATACAACTCTTAAGAATTTTTCTCCTTCTTCTATGCTTTCTAAATAGCACAAAATTACAGATGTATTATCATCGTTCGCTAAATATTCAATAAAATCAATTTCGTCCATATCTGCCTTATTTCCTAAACTTATATTGCAAGAAAAGCCAAAAGCTTGATCCATT
>Ga0209121_10005723_pt1 | contig 11153 bp, 10 predicted proteins | sample Cruoilmetagenom3_FD_187292 | JGI IMG/M metagenome (GOLD analysis project Ga0209121, IMG submission 187292) | Oil polluted marine microbial communities from Coal Oil Point, Santa Barbara, California, USA - Sample 3 (SPAdes) (version 2) | ecosystem: Environmental > Aquatic > Marine > Oil seeps ...
TTATTACATTATATTAATCTTTTAGAGAGCAGACTGTAAACTTATCTCGTTAAAATAAAAATTTATTAATAATTACTCTATTTAAACAATTTAGATTTTAAGTGTACCATCTGGCATATATTTTAACTTTCTTGGTTTATCCAGACATCCAGCAAAGCTATTGGATCCCTCTGCTCTTATTTTCCATGTTAGTACTACATTATCGCCATCCACATCTTTAATGGCTCTTGCACCGTAGGTTTGTGTATCTGTACCAAGTAAAACTTCTTTATTATCTATTGGAGTGAATTTATTAAGAAGTGTTTTAGACTGATAATATAATATTCCAGTTTGTGGTTTAAGTGGAGTAATTTCTTTTTTATGTTTCTCAGAATACCAGTTAGAGTTTACAGAAAATAGCAGATACCATCTTTCATTCTTGAAGTGAAGGTCAGGCACCTCCATATTATAAAAATTACCAATAACTGTTGCTGGGCTCATTAATTCCCAGTTTAACAAATCTTTAGATTTTGCTCTTGCAGTACATCCTCTTCCGCCATTATTCCCATAATTGACACTTGCACATATAAATGCATAATAAATTTCGTCTCTTTTATTGTAGATTATAAATGGGTCCCTCCAATGTTCAAAACCATCTACTGATGTATCTGCTTTTTCATACCAATCTGGATGGGCTTGTATCACAGGATTATTTTCATATTTTTCCCATGAGTATAAATTTTTTGATATTGCGACTCCGATTCTCTGGATTTTCCCTTCATCTTTTTTAGAAGTTGATGTATAAAACATATAATATATATTATCTTTCTCAATTACCGAACCTGTCCATATTGATACATCATCCCAGCTTCCTTCTGGACCTGCTTCAATCACAATTTTATCTTCTTTCCATATTTTCAGATCCTTTGAAACTGCGTGTCCAACAGAAGCAACCGCGTGTCTATCATCTGGATTTTGTATACTTTTTGGTGCTTGCAGGTAATAAATATGATAAATATCCTTTTTTTTACCAACCAAAAATCCCACATATAGCTATTTGCAGGTGAATAATACATTTAAGCACTCCACTCATTCTATTCTCAATAAAAGTTTATTAATATTTAAGAAATAATTGTAATACTTACAATTTGAAATCATTGAGTAAATCCCGATTCTTCTGTAAATTTATAAAGTTTAATGTATAAGAATTTATATAATTTTATGACCGGTATTATTTAAATAAAAATATAAAGTTTATATTATCTCACATTTTGTAATTGTTATAACTCAATATAGTTATCCTTTAATACAACTTGACGCAACTGATCTTACAAACCATTTTTGAAAAAGCAGGAAGATTACAAGTGATGGTATTGTAACCATTGACGCAAAAGCAAATATATCCCCCCACATCTTTGGATCCTGGCTAAAGAATTGTTGAATTGCCACTGGTAGTGGTCGATATTCATAACCATGTGTGACCATAAGTGGCCAGAAGAAATCCCCCCAGCGCATAAGGAACTGTAAGATAGCAACTGAAGCAAAAACAGGTCGTGATAAAGGTATAATTACTTTCCAGTAGATCTGGAATGGGTTTGCGCCATCTATCATTGCTGCTTCATCAAAACTCTTTGGTAAACCGATAAAGAATTGATAAAAGAGAAAAATAGAAAATGCATCAACAATGAAAGGTATAATCTGGACATGATAGCTATCTAACCAACCAAATCGGTTGACCATTAGTAAAAGTGGTATTACTACTGACTCAGTTGGTATAATGATTAAAGCAATAATCAAATATATAATGATATTTCGTCCTTTAAATCGTAGACGTGCTAATGCATAAGCAATCATACTATTAAATATAAGTCCTCCTAACACTGTACTAATTACAATGAGTGTTGAGTTGAACATAAAACGTAAAAAGGGCATTTGGTCGAAAACATCAAAATAATTTTTAAGACCTAATTCACCATGGGGTATAAAAGCAAATATGTTACTCATATCCCTTATAATTTGGGATTCATTATTTTTGATTGAGGAAACAAACATAAAGACAATAGGGAAAAGAAAGAAGAAGGATAGCACAATTAATACTAAATATTTAATTCCTACATTTATCTTTTTTCGAACTCTATATAATATGTTTATTTTCTTTTTTACGGGAACTCTAATAGCATCTTCCATCTCACATCACCGTTCTTTCTTCCCTTAAATAAATCCGTTGCAGTATTGAAATACACAGCACAATAAGGAAAAACAATACTGCTATTGCTGAGGCATAACCAACTCTGAGCCGTGCAAATCCTTCCTGATATAGCATAATCATAGTGGTTCTTGTAGCTCACTGGGGACCTCCTTGAGTCATAACCCATACTTGAGTGAATAGCTTAAAGGCAAGGATTGTAGTGGCAATTACTACAAAGATAGTAGTATTACGAAGTTGTGGTACAGTGATATACCAAAACTGAGACCACATGTTTGTTCCATCCACTCTTCCTGCTTCATGTAATTCTTCCGGGATACTTTGTAGACCAGCTAAATAGATTACCATCTGGAATCCAACTCCCTGCCAAATGGAAAGTACCATAATAGAGGGGAGAGCTAATTTAGTGCTGTTTAACCAATCATAAGGTCCTAATAAACCCAAGGATATGGTTTTTAAAAACTGATTAATTAAACCCTCACTTGGGTTGTATAAAAAGGTCCAGACTATAGATACAACAACCATTGTAGTAACCACTGGACTAAAAAAGATAGTGCGAAAGAGGTTTATAAATCGAAGTTTTTGATTAACCAAAACTGCTAATAGGAGAGCAAATGAAGCTTGCAATGGAACCACGACAATGGCAAATACAAAGTTATTAAGTAAAGCTTGATGAAAATTTTCATCCTTGAATATCCGTATAAAATTGCGAAGACCGATGAATTTTGTCGGTAGATTAGGATTTGGTATAAGTCTTTGATTTGTAAAAGCAAGACCAAAAGCCATTATAAATGGAATTATCAAAAAGATTATCAGAAGGAGTAGTGCTGGAGCGGAAAAAATCCAGCCTGCTATTGTTTCTCTCCGCTTTTGATATTGAAGTCCCTTCTTTGTTGATGTTTTATCTACCATAGATATCTAATCTTCTATATTATTCTTATATTTATTTTAATGTGCACCCATTCCTATTTACATTTTAACATTTTTATATTTCTTTTTAAAAAATGTCAAATTATTTTTTAAAATATGTCTAATAGTATGGGTGCACACTGTTTGATCAACGTTTATTTGTGCTGGAGAATTTAATCTGGTATTGGATAACCTTCGTTATTTACAATATCCTGATCGATCTTTTCAACTATTTTATCAAGTTCCCCTTTAACGTCAGCACCATCAACGATATTCTGTACTGCTTCAGCAAAAACTGTAGTAATTGTCGGATAAGCTGGTGTAATTGGTCGTGGTAGAGCAACTCCACCCTCTAACTACTTGGCAAAGATATTCAGTGGTCCTCCCTCACCATAGAGTTCAGACTTAGCCAGTGCTGATTTACGAGCTGGGACTGCACCATTAGCATCGGTCATGTGCAAAATCTCATCTGGATCTACCAGGTACTCTAAGAACTTAAAGGCAGCCTCAGGGTTCTTTGATTGTGATGTAATCCCCCAATTCCAGGAACCCATTCCAGTAATGGCTTTATCTCCAAACTTTGGCATTGGAAGTAGAATTAAATCATCACCCAAACCTTCTTTGTGTGGTGTCCACATCCAGTGACCAACAAAAGCCAATCCAGTTATTTTTCTACCATGGAAGTCATCATCCCCTGCAGGTGCAGCATTTGCATAACCATCTGTAAATAAGCTTTGAAACCAAGTTAGTGCTTCTACTGCTTCTGGGCTATTAAGAACTCCATCGGCTGATTGATAATCACTACGATCTATTAAATCTGCACCCCAACTTTGGATAATTGGTGAGAAACCATAGGTATACCATTCTCCCTGACCATAGTTCATTTTAAAGTCAATAGCATATTCTACTTCATCAAGAGCTTGGAGTTTTTCTAAAACTTCATTAAATTCCTCTAATGTCCATGCATCTTCAATACTGGTTGGAATACGCACTCCTGCCTTTTCCAAATATGCTTTATTACCCCATATAGATAAACCGGAGTCAAATGTTCCAAGTGAGTATAATTTACCACCATATGTACCTTGAGCAATAATAGAAGGAAGAAAATCATCCTTCAACTCACTTGATACATACTCATCAATTGGAATAAGATGACCAGCCCAAGCATAGTTGTATAGGAATGGACCATCAAAGTCCAATAGGTCTGGTAAATCACCAGCTAACGCTGCTGCACTTACCTGATCATTATATGTTCCTTCAGGTAATCTAACAGCATCTACAAAGACCTCATCTTGCATAGCATTAAAATCTTCTACCTGAGCATCAAGTACATCACGTTCTTCTCCTTTTCCTGAGTGGAACCAGACTTTGATTGTTACAGGCTCTTCTGCAACCTCTTTAGTGGTTTCCTCAGGAGCTTCTTTAGTAGTTTCTTCAGTTACTTCTTCTTCAGGAGCTGCTGGAGGACAACCGATTAAAGTGAGTGACAGAGACGCAACAATTGAAATAGTTACAATTGTTAAAAGCATCCTTTTTAAATAACTCATTCAAAAACATCCTTTTAAATTTTTACAACTAAAAAAATTTTTCCTATAAAATCACCCCCCTTATTATTTATGTTTTTTACTAATTATTATTATTACTATTTAGATTTATTTTACTTTCAAAGATAGATAGTACTTAAATTAGTAAAATACTTTATATATTTTTATAATTTCTATAAATTTTTATAATTTATAAAATCTTAACGATTTTTTAAAATTATAGTTATGTAATTCGAATTGTAAGCGCTTACAAATATATTTAAAAAAATATAAATTCAATTTATTTTATATTTTTATTTATGTTTATTTAATACCTCTATATATGATAGAATGTAAGCGGTTCCAATATTTTAAAATAATTATAATATATAAGAATACAAAATTTCAAGAATTTTTTTAAAATTTTTAAAAATGAAAGAAAGAAAAAGATATTCAATTTACGACATTGCAAAAAAAACAGGTTTCTCGATAGCTACAGTTTCCAGAGTTCTTAACAATAGTACTCTTGTTAAAACAAAAACTAGAGACAAAATCCTAAAAGTAATTGATGATTTAGGTTATAGACCCAGTTTTTTTGCAAGAAGTCTTGCAAAAAAAATTAGTAAAACGATAGGTCTTATAATGCCAGATATTATAAATCCTGTCTTCCCAGAAATGGCTAAAGGGATAGGGGATAGTGCATTTTTAAAAGACTATACAGTCTTTTTATGTAATACTGATTCTTCTGTTAAAAAAGAGGTTGAATTTGTAGATAATCTTTTAGACAAACATGTTGATGGAATTATTTTTATTTCTACTGAAATGTGTAATATTAAAGGAAATTTTGAACATTATTTCTATTTGTTTAAGAAAAATATACCAGTAGTTTTGATAAATGGTATGCTTAGAGACATTGATATACCTTTTGTTAGAATTAATGAGGTAAAAGCTGGTTATATTGCCACAATTCATATGCTAAAAAAAGGATTAAGAAAAATTGCATTCTTAGGTGGATCGTTTAATTCTATACCTACTAATGAAAAATTAAAAGGATATCGACAAGCTTTTAATAAATTCAATATACCTATAAATGAAAAATATATACTCTTAGATGATTTTGAAATTAAAAATGGTTTTAGAAATACAATTAAATTATTAGAAATGAAAAATAGACCTGAAGGTATAATAACAGCTAGTGATGTCTTAGCAATGGAAGCAATTAGAGCATCTTTAAAAATAGGAGTTAGAATTCCTGATGATTTAAAAATTATTGGATTTGATAATATCAATTTTGCATCAACTTATTCACCATCCATTACAACAGTTGCACAACCAAAATATAAAATGGGTGCTACGGCATTGGATATGCTGGTTCAACTTATTGAAAAAAAAGATCTACCGAAAAGAAAGGTTTTAGTTAAACCAAAACTGATTTTAAGGGATTCCTGTCCATAAGATTCATTTTAATATTATTTGTACTATTTAAGAATTATGTCTGCAAAGATTTATTAACTTTTCTTATTAAAGTACAATAAAAATTTGTAAAACTGTAATAACCAAGTTTAGATAGTACACTATAAAATTAATTTTATTGGAACCGCTAAGGATGAGATATTTTTAATTAGCCTAAAAGCATAGAATTAGAAAAAATAAGATATTGGAGTAAAATAGATTGAACAAATTTGAAATCGATATTTTTTTTAAAAAATTGCAAGATTCATTTATTGAGAAATTTATAAGAAATAAAAAGGAAAAGAAATATATTCCTAAGAGTGATAGCTTTGTAAATATTTTATCTCCAGGGAGGGTAAATATAATAGGTGAACATACAGATTACAATTTGGGTCTTGCTATATCGACTGCCATTAATAAGTACATATTTTTAACTGGATTAAGGGGGAACTCAGAAAATATAGAGGTATATTCCAAATATTTTAATGATTATTACAAATTTTTACTAAGTGATATTACCTTAGACAAAAATATTCTTTGGGTTAATTACATAAAAGGTGTTTTAAAAGAATATATTCAGAATAATTATAAACTTGGTGGATTTAGTGTATTTATTGACAGTAACTTACCTATAGGCGCCGGCATTAGCTCATCAGCTGCGCTTGAGGTTGGTATCGCTAAGTTTATAGAAGAACTTTTTAATTTAGCTGTTGATAGAAAAGAAACTGTTAAATACTGTCATAGTGCTGAAAACAATTTTGTTGGGACAAAATGCGGGTTATTAGATCAACTTTCAGCTGTCTATGGTAAAGAAAATTATGCAATTTTTATAAATTTTAAAGATCTTTCATATGAATATATACCTTTTGATTTAAAGGATAATCTAATCCTAATTATTGATTCAAAAGAAGAAAGAAAACTCTCCAATACAGAATATAATAAGCGTAGAATGGAATGCAGTAATGCTACTAAAATAATAGCTTCCTTAGTAAAAAACAGAGATATTAGTTCCTTGGCAGATATTGATTTAAATCTACTATATAAGTCAAAAGGTAACTTACCAGAGAAGTTATTTAGAAGAGCAAAGCATGTTATTAATGAAAACAATAGAGTGTTATTATCAAAGGATTGTTTACTAAGAGGTGATATTAAAAAATTAGGCTTAATACTATTAGAATCACATAATAGTCTAAGATATGATTATGAAGTATCTACAGAAAAGCTTAATTTTTTAGTTGATGAAGTCGCTAAAATTAGAGGAGTCCATGGTGCTCGATTAATGGGTGCAGGATTTGGAGGAAGTGTAATTAGCATTGTTAATAGAAATAGAATTAATGATATTATTGATATATTGGGTAAGAAATTTTTTAAGAATTTTGGAATAATTCCAAACTTTATTGAGGCTTTAACCTCAGAGGGGACAAGAAGAGTAAATTAGATATTATATAATTTTTTTTAAAACATTAAAGTAATAATGGGAAAGAAGAAATGAAGAAAGAAAATACAAACTCTTTTATAAAAGTATGGCAAGAAGATTGGGACAAACCTAATAATAAAATTAATAAACAACTTGATATAAAAATACTTTCAGGAAATAAGAGAAGTAGAGAAGATTTAATTCAAAAAAAAAGAATAATTAAAAAAGAAGATGGAAGATATTTAATATATTACGATTTCTAAGAGGTAAATTTTTAAGAAGGACAAAATGTTAGAATTAAGATATGACCCTATTAAAAATCAGTATGTAGCCATCGCAACCAAAAGACAGGAAAGGACTTTTTTTCCACCAGAAGATTTTTGTCCTCTTTGTCCTACAAAGAGTAATAAAATAGTAACTGAAATTCCAGCTTATGATTATGATATTGTAGTTTTTGAAAATAAATTTCCTTCTTTTAGTGAAAATCCTGATAAATTGTATTTAAATAAGTCAGAAAAGGAAGGTTTTATTACTTTTTCCAAAAAGGAATCAAAAGGAATTTGTGAAGTTATTTGCTATACTTCAGACCACAATTTATATTTAGAAGACATGTCAATAACTAAAATAAGCAATTTAATCAAAGTATGGAAAGATAGATATGCAACCCTAGGAAAGAAAAATTTTATTAAATATGTTTTAATTTTTGAAAACAAGGGAAAGGAAATAGGCGTTACTCTTACCCATCCCCACGGTCAAATATATGCCTTTCCATTCATACCTCCTATTGCAAGGGAGGAATTAAAATCTTCTAAAAATTTTTATATGAAAAATAAAAAGTGCTTACATTGTAAAATTATTGAAAGAGAGATAGAAGACATCAGCAGAGTTATTATTAAGAATAGTAGTTTTATTGCCTTTGTTCCCTTTTATGCTAGATGGCCATATGAAGTTCATATTTATTCTTTAAGACATATAGGAAGTTTATGTGAAATCACAGATGGAGAGATTATATTACTTTCCAAGATAATTAAGGAACTAATAAATAGGTATAATAAACTTTTCAACTTTAGAATGCCTTACGTGATGATAATTCATCAAAATCCTACTGATGGCAAAGACTATGATTATTATCACATTCATTTTGAATTTTACCCCCCTTATAGAACAAAAGATAAACTTAAGTATTTAGCAGGATGTGAACTGGGAACAGGAGTTTTTATAAATGATACTCTTCCTGAGGAAAAAGCTGCTGAATTAAGAAATGTAGATTTAATTTAAATATATATTATATATATCTTTAATGAATTGTGTTAAAACTTATTTTTTATTCCCTCTCTTAAAGGTGAGGGGGGTTGTTAAAGTTAAATTTGTTACTTTCTTAATCTCCACAAACTTATGAGAAATAAGATTCCAGCAATTAGAAAAGGTATTCCACTGGTTAACATTGCAAAAATTTTATTATGACCTGCAGAGATATAAGCGAATATACTTAAAGCAATGGCTCCCAATGTAGTTATAATTCCACCAACACCTTCTTTAAACCAGGCTATAATGATACCAATAACTACAATAACCATTAAGAATCCTAAAACTGTTCCCTCTAACTTAGCTTCCGGTGTAGGTTCGACTCCAAGTCCGGACTCCATAATCGTTGATAAAGTTAGTGCAAAAACCCATAATGCTCCTGATATAGAACCTAAAATCCGAGCTGTCCATTTTATTACTCTTGTTGTTTTATCAACAGCTTTTTTGTTATTTTCCATTATTATGTTTCCTTTCTACTTAATTAAATTGTTATCATTCTTCCTATTTCTAAAATTAAGCATAATATTATAGTGTGGGAGATTTTATTATATATCTCCTTAACCATTTTCAATTATATAAAGAATAAATATAAAAGTATTAGGTTTTTTAAAATTTATTTATAGTATTTTTCTCTCCTTTTTGTTTTAATCAGGTAGTTTCCTCTATAGCTTGCTTCAAAAAGATTTATTTTATTGATAAAAATTTTATAAAAAATCTTTGACAAGACATAATAGTTATGATATTTTGGTATTACAAATACAAAAAATGGAGCAAATTTTGTATTATAAACACCAAAAAGTGAGAAAAATGGAAATTATAAAACGTTTTTTCAAAAGTCCAAAAAGTAGTTATTTTCTTTTTGGACCTAGAGGAACAGGAAAAACAACTTGGTTAAAAATGAATTGTAAAAATGAACTGATTATAGATCTTTTAGATCCAGGTATATATCGCAGATATAAAGCAAGACCCGAAAGACTTAAAGAGCTCATAGAGGGAAATCCTGATAAGAAAATTGTGATCATTGATGAAGTTCAGAAAGTACCTGAATTACTAGATGTTGTACATTTAATTATAGAAGAAAAACCGAAATTGAAATTTATTCTCACAGGTTCAAGTGCTAGGAAAATAAAGCAAAAAGGAGTTGACCTTCTCGCAGGAAGAGCAATTGTACGCTCTCTCCACCCCTTTATGGCTTCTGAATTGAAAAATAAATTCAATCTGAAAAAAGCCTTACATATAGGTTTGGTTCCTTTAGTTGTTTCAGCTCAAAACCCTGAAACAACGCTTAATGCTTATATTACTCTTTATATGAAGGAAGAAATTCAAATGGAAGGGTTAGTTAGAAATATTGGAAACTTTGCAAGATTTTTAGAAGCCATAAGTTTTTCTCATGGAACAGTGCTCAACCTCAGTAATGTCGCTAGGGAATGCGAAGTTAAAAGAGAGACTGTGGAAGGTTATATTGAAGTTCTTTATGATTTGTTAATGGGGTATTCTTTACCTGTTTTTGCGAAAAGAGCAAAACGGGCTGTTATTAAACATCCGAAATTCTACTTTTTTGATGCTGGTGTATTTCACACAATTAGACCAACAGGTCCTTTTGATAAACCTATTGAAATTGATGGGCCCGCCCTAGAAGGTCTTGTTGCTCAACACATTAGGTCATGGATTGATTATAGTAATTCATCTTATAATTTTTACTATTGGAGAACAAAAGCTGGGACTGAAGTTGATTTTATAATATATGGAAAAGAAGGTTTTTGGGCAATAGAGGTTAAAAACACAAAAAATGTTCGCAGGAATGAATTGCGATCTTTAAGAACATTTCATCAAGATTATCCTGAATGCAATCCCATATTTGTCTACAGAGGAGATGAAAAACTGTTAATTGATAATATATTATGTATCCCCTGTGAAACTTTTTTAAAAAGTATGAAACCTGATAAACCTCTTTCTTAGTTAATCTATATAAAGTTTTTAAAGTACCAATTTTAGATTATTAAAAAAAGATTTAATAAATAGTAATTATTTTTTTTTAGAAATTTGTGAATTTTAGATATAAAATAAAAATTCAATAAACAATTTTTTTAAAATATTTTTAGAATAGGAATTTTAATTAATATGTGCCGTTAAAGAGTTAGGTTTAAACCCATTTTTAATTTCCCCTCTTAAAAGTTTAAATAATTTAATTAAACTGTGAGTCTATCTCATTAATAGTACAAAGATATTTTAACTATATAGAAAGGATACAGAATTAGGTGAATATATTAACATCTGAAGATTTAAAAGTTCAATTTGGTCCTGGATTTCCTACTGTGATTATTGGAGAAAGGATAAATCCAACGAATAAAAAGTTTTTAGC
>Ga0209121_10005724_pt1 | contig 11152 bp, 7 predicted proteins | sample Cruoilmetagenom3_FD_187292 | JGI IMG/M metagenome (GOLD analysis project Ga0209121, IMG submission 187292) | Oil polluted marine microbial communities from Coal Oil Point, Santa Barbara, California, USA - Sample 3 (SPAdes) (version 2) | ecosystem: Environmental > Aquatic > Marine > Oil seeps ...
GTGTTCACCGCGCCTGCGAACGGCTGACAAGAGACCCGGAAGGGGCGCTTCGGCGCCCCTTTCCCTCCGATGCGCACGGTCCTCTCCCTCCTCCTCGTGGCCTTGGCCACCATCCTTCCGGCTTCGGGCGGGCCGCCCGCCCCTGCCCTCTACGCTGCCGCCACCACGCCCTTCTACGCCACCCCCGGGGCCGATGCCCGCGCGATCGGCAAGCTGCTCGTCGCGGCCCGTCTCACTCCACTGGAGCAGGACACGACCGGCTGGCAACGCATCCGGATGACGGGCTGGACGCAAGCGGGCGCCGAACGCGTGGTGCAGGCCGCACCCGGTATCCGCGTCACCCGGGCCGCGCTCTCCAAAACCGGGTTGGATGCGCTCACCTTTGGCCGGTCCCGCGAAGACGCCGACACCGGCCTCACCTGGACACTTACGACACTCACCGGCTGGATCGCCCCCGATGCCGCGACGTCTCCCGATCTCGACACCCTCTGGGCCCGGGCCGAGCCGCTGTTCGCCACCCGCTGTACCGCCTGCCACGAACGGCGCGTGCCCGAGCGCTACACCGCCAACCAATGGACCAGCCATCTCAAGGTAATGGGCCCGCGTACCGGGCTGCCGAAGGACGACCAGGCGCTGATCCGGGTTTTTCTGCAATACCGCTCAGCCGACGCGACAGCATTGGCCGCCGCGCTCGCGGAGGAGTGACCATGTTCGACGCAACCCCCACGAAGGATATCATCGCGCCGATCACCGCCCTGCCCCACACCAAGGGCGACCGGGTCGATCTGCTGCTTGCAGACGCGGCCCGTGGCTTGCGCGCGGCGGGCCTTGGCGTGGCGGGCGTCGTGCAACATGCCCGGCTGGGGCAGGCGGAGTGTTGCAGCGAGTTCTATCTGGAAAACCTCGCCACCGGCGCGTTGCACGAGATTTCGCAACGTCTCGGGCGCGGGGCCCATGGCTGCCGCCTCGACTACGGACACCTCGCCGAGGCCCATGCCGGGATCGAAGCCGGCCTGCGCGGGGGCGCCGACGCGCTGATTTTGAACCGGTTCGGCTACAGCGAATCTCGGGGCGGCGGGCTTCGGCCGCTGATCGAGTTTGCAGTTTCCGCGGGAATTCCCGTGTTGATTTCGGTCAATGCCAACTACCATGCCGAGTGGCAGATGTTCTGCGGCGATTTCGCGCGTGACATCTGCGCAGATCGGGTGGCCGTACGGGCCTGGGTGGGCGACGTCCTGGCGGCCGGCAAGCAACAGGATACAGCGGATGCAGAGGCTCAAACGGCTCATCACTGATCATGAGGACTGGTTGATCGACCGGGCCGTGCGCTACGCCCACGAGAACGACTACACCCGCTACACCTCGACCTTGCGCGAAGCCTGGCGCGCCGGGATCGTCGGCCTCAGCCAACCGCTGGTGGCCGCGCTCGACGAGGTGCCTGCGGATGGCCATCTTGCTGGGGCGCCGATGCGCGCAGCGGTGGCTTTCGGCATCGAGGAGGCCAGGAATCACCGAGACCGCGGGATCGATCTGGCGCTGTTCCTGGGGCTGATGAAAGTCTACCGGCGGATTTTTTTCGATCTCTTCGAGGAAAAAGTCTCCGACCTCGAAGACCAGCGCCACCTGACCTCCGTCCTGCTCGAGATGCTCGACGCGATCGAGGTCGGGCTGGTGCGCGAATGGACCGGCACCGGCGAGACGGTCGAACTCGACCAGCTGCGCGAAAAGAACCGTGAGCTATCGAACGAGAAGAACAAGTACCTCACTGTGTTCGAGAGCATCGCGGAACCGACGATCCTGCTCGATCAAGACGACGACCCCCTGCATATCAACGCGGCAGGCGGCCGGATCCTGATGGGCGAAGACTCCCCCGGTGTGAGCTACTACGGCCAGCCCGATTCCGATCGCCTGCGGCTGCTGGTGACCGACATTCTTACCCAAGCGAGACGCGGCGGCGACCAGAGCGATCAGATCTCGCTCGAAACCGCGACCGGCCCGCGCAGCTTTTCGATCTCCATTCAGGAAATGCTCGACATCTCGCAGAAGTTCACGGGCCGCGTCATCATCCTCATGGACGTGACCGACTACCTCGCCGCGATCGCCGCCGCCGAGAAAGCCAACCGCGCGAAATCGTCCTTCCTTGCCACCGTCAGCCACGAGATCAAGACGCCGATCAACTCGATCATCGGCCTCACCGAGTTGCTCGACGACGGCGGCCTCGCACCGGAACGCCAGCGCCACCTCGACGCGATCCGCGCCTCGGGCAAACTGCTCTCCGGGCTGATCGAGAACATCCTCGGCCTGTCGCGCTCCGAGGCCAACGCGCTGATTCTCAACGAACAGGATTTCGACCTGTGCGAGCTGATCGAGGGGATCATGCAGGTGGTCGGCCCCGAGACGCGTGCGCGCGGGCTCACCGCAACGTTCGACCTTGCGCCCGACGTGCCCTGCCATGTACGTGGCGATGCCCAGAAAATCCGGCACGTGCTGATCAACCTTCTGTCGAACGCGCTGAAGTTCACCACGAAAGGGGACGTGACGGTGCGGATGTTCATGCGGGACGGCTCCGCACCTGAGCGCCCCGTGATCGGGTTCACGGTGACGGATACCGGCGCTGGCCTGCCGGCGGGCGCGAACGACTGGCTGTTCGATCCTTTCACCCAGTACGCCTACCCCGACCTTTCACCCGGTCCGCGCGGAACCGGGCTCGGCCTGGCGATCTGCAAACGGTTCGTCACCTTCCTCGGCGGCACGATATCGGCGGCGCCGAGACCCGGGGGCGGAAGCGTGTTTGCGTTCGAATTGCCGCTCACCGCCACGGTTGCCGTCCCCAGGCCGACGGATCGGGACGCGCCGCTCGACATCCTCGTGGTCGAAGACGATCCGGTCAACGCGCTGGTCGCCGTGGGCTATGTCTCCGAGCTCGGCCACACGCCTTTGGTGGCACATGACTATGCGGCCGCGGTAGGGGCGCTGCGCAGCCGCCGGTTCGACCTCGTGCTGACCGACAACCGGCTGGGTGATGCGACCGGGCTCGATCTCGCGCGGTACCTGCGCCGGGCCGGGGAGAAGAGGTTGAACACCTTGCCAGTCGTGGTCGTCACCGCCGCCGTTCCCGAAGCGACAGAAGACCTGCTCGCCATGGTGCAGCAAGTCATCGAGAAACCCTACGACCGGCAAGACCTCGCCCGGGCGATCCGCGCCGCGGTCGGGGCTGGCAGGCCATCCCGCGACACGCGTGCGCCGAAGGCGGCGGCAGACACGGAAGACCCCGCCGTACCGCTGTTCGAAACCGGCGTGCTCAACCAGCTGCTCACGGATCTCGGAATCGAACGATGCCAGCGCATCGTCGAGAGCTACCAGTCGAGCGCGCCGCGCCTGTTCAAGGCGATGGCGCGCGGCATCGCCGACGACGATCTGGCGGCGGCCTCTGAGGCGGCACACCAGCTCATCAGCGCCGCGAGCTTTGTCGGCCTGACGGCGATCGCCAAAGAGGCACGCCGATTGCATCGGTGCTGCGCAGCCCACGACACCCGCGAGGCACGGACCGTCCTGGCACGGCTGCAGAGCCTTGACCCGCAGGGCATTGACGCGCTCACCGGGCACTGGGAACGCACGATCAAATACTACGGCGCCAGGGCCTGACCGCCAGGATCACTGCCCAAGTCTGCAAGGCCTCCCTGCCACCGGTCCGGCGGACCGCGTCACTTTTCCGCCCGGCGTATCGGCGAACGAGGCGGCGTGGTCGTGGCCGAGACCTTCCGGCCCGACCCGGCACAACGGCCCATATCCGGGTGTTGCACAAGTCCCTCATTGTCGCCTCTGCGGCGCGCGGGGACCACATCAATGCCAGATTGGCAGATTGATGACCCGTACCGAAGCCTCTTCAACCGCCGTCGCGCTTTCCTGTGCGCGCGCGTTGCTTTCTGTACGGCGATGAAGCATCCGGCACCTTCGACCCGGTGTTTGCGCGAGACCACCGTGCAACAAATTGAAAGGCCCGGATTGGGCTCGATGCCCCTCGCCGACATCTCGCCGACATCTCGCCGACATGGCGCCCAAGCTGTGACCAATCCAAGACGACGACCGGCAAGCAGGGCCAGGCGACCTCGCCGCGAGAGACCCTGCGGGGTACGGAATGGATCCCGGATACTGCCCCGTTTTCGGGTATGGACGGGTCCGCAGCGCGGGCTTTGCTTGTGTCGCAACGCCGCTGTCCGGCGGCCCAGCGACCTTTCGCGACTTTTCCCCCACCCGCAGCACCACCAGATTTAGGAAGATCCCGCCAGTTCCCCGCGGTCCGGCAATGACCGGCTTGTTTCTCGGAGCGTGGTGCCGATGCTCTGGGCATTCGCCGGGCATTCGCCGGGCGGCGATCCGTCCAACCCGTCCATTTCGCAGTGTAGATAGACTTTTGGTCGGCCAGAAGGTATCGATGTCGGGAAATGGTTTAGTGTTGAACTAAATCGAGAGCGAGCGGATCGGAATGGACGAGAAGAAGCAAGACGCCCCGCGTCAGGAAGCGCTGGAGTACCATGAATTTCCCAAGCCGGGAAAGCTGGAGATCCGCGCAACCAAGCCGATGGCGACCGGCCGCGATCTGTCGCGCGCCTATTCGCCGGGGGTCGCCGAGGCCTGTATCGAAATCAAATCCGACCCCGACACCGCGGCGCGCTACACCGCGCGGGGCAATCTCGTCGGCGTGGTCACCAACGGCACCGCCGTGCTCGGGCTTGGCAATATCGGGGCGCTCGCGTCGAAGCCGGTGATGGAAGGCAAGGCCGTCCTGTTCAAGAAATTCGCCAATATCGACTGTTTCGACATCGAACTGGACGAGTCCGACCCTTACCGCCTCGCCGATCTGATCTGCGCGCTCGAACCCACCTTCGGCGCGATCAACCTCGAAGACATAAAGGCGCCCGACTGCTTCATCGTCGAGAAGATCTGCCGGGAACGGATGGGCATCCCGGTGTTCCACGACGACCAGCATGGCACGGCCATCGTTGTCGGCGCGGCGGCCATCAACGCGCTCAAGGTAGCGGGCAAGCGGTTCGACGAAATCAAGGTGGTCTCCACCGGCGGCGGCGCGGCCGGGATCGCCTGCCTCGACATTCTCCTGACCCTGGGCGTGAAACGCGAGAACGTCTGGCTGTGTGACTTGCACGGGCTGGTCCACGCGGGCCGCGAGGCCGACATGACCCCGCAGAAGGCAGCCTATGCCCAAGGCACCCTGCCCGCCGCAGTGATCGACGTGATCGAAGGCGCCGATCTGTTCCTCGGCCTGTCCGGCCCCGGCGTGCTGACCGGCGAGATGGTCGCAAAGATGGCCGCGCGGCCGATCATCTTCGCCCTCGCGAACCCGACGCCGGAGATTTTGCCCGAAGTGGCCCGTGCTGCGGCGCCTGACGCGATCATCGCCACCGGCCGGTCGGACTACCCCAACCAGGTCAACAACGTGCTCTGCTTTCCCTTCATTTTCCGCGGTGCGCTCGATGTCGGCGCCACCGAGATCAACGAGGCGATGAAGCTCGCCTGCATCGAGGGCATCGCCGAGCTGGCGCGCTCGACGACCTCTGCCGAGGCGGCGGCGGCCTACCAGGGCGAACAGATGTCCTTCGGGCCCGACTACCTGATCCCGAAACCCTTCGACCCGCGCCTGGTCGGCATCGTCGCCTGTTCGGTCGCCCGCGCCGCTATGGCCTCCGGTGTCGCAACCCGCCCGATCGAGGATCTGCCGGCCTATCGCCAACGGCTGGAAGGATCGGTCTTCCGCTCGGCGCTGATCATGCGCCCGGTGTTCGACGCCGCCGCGACCGCGACCCGCCGGATCGTTTTTGCCGAGGGCGAAGATGAGCGCGTGCTGCGCGCCGCCAACGCCATGATCGAGGAGATGACCGACCGGCCGATCCTGATCGGGCGGCCCGAGGTGATCGAGGCGCGCGCCGAACGCGCCGGTCTGCCGATACGGCCCGACCAGGACTTCGAGATCGTCAACCCGGAGAACGATCCGCGCTACCGCGACTACTGGCAAAGCTACCACGAGATCATGCAGCGCCGCGGCGTGACGCCGGATCTCGCCAAGGCAATCCTGCGCACAAACACCACCGCGATTGCGGCCGTCGCGGTGCAGCAGGGCGACGCGGATTCGCTCATCTGCGGCACTTTCGGCCAGTATTTGTGGCACCTCAACTACGTGACACAGATCTTGGGCACGCCCGAACGGCAGCCGATTGGCGCGCTTTCCCTGATGGTCCTCGAGGACGGGCCGCTGTTCATAGCCGACACCCATATCCATGCCGAGGCGACGCCCGAGCAGATCGTCGAGCACGCCATCGGCGCAGCCCGCCACGTTCGCCGCTTCGGCCTCATCCCCGAGATCGCCCTGTGTTCGAGCTCGCAATTCGGCAATCTCGACACGAAATCGGGGGCGGCCATGCGCGGTGCGCTCGACATGCTCGACAGCCGCGCGCCCGGGTTTGTCTACGAAGGCGAGATGACCGTCGACGCCGCGCTCGACCCCGACCTGCGCGCCCGCATCTTCCCCAACTCGCGACTGACCGGGTCCGCCAACGTGCTGATCTTCGCCTCGACCGACGCGGCATCGGCCGTGCGCAACGTGCTGAAGACCCGGGCGAATGCGCTGGAGGTCGGCCCGATCCTCATGGGAATGGGCAACTTGGCCCACATCGTGACACCGTCTATCACCGCCAGGGGGCTGCTCAACATTTCCGCGTTGGCGGGAACCCCGGTCGCGCATTACGGCTGACGATGCCGGGCTCGCCTGCTTCGGAGCTTAACTCTGCAATGGCAGTGCGAATGGACCGGGATGCGCGTGAACCGGGCTCCGTGTGGCCTGTCCCGCGCGCAGCAGAATGAACCGCCACCGCCCCTGTGCAGCTCAAACGCACCTGGACCGCCTGCCGCCGCTTCACATGGCTGGAACACGTTCTTCGCGAGATCGACGCCGATGATGGTGAACTCTCCCGTGGAAGCACTCTCCTTCAGCTCGTGTTTCGACCCCGCAAGTTTGGCACGTCGCGATGCCGAAAGTGGGGCGCGGCACCACCCCACCTCTTGGGTGCTGCACAGGTTCGATAGCTGTACGTGATGTATGCCATGGCGTTTTTGCGCGGGTGCTGACGCTATATTTTTGCGTTTGAGGTTACACGGCCCGTAGCTGGTCAGGCCTCAAGGCAACCCGGTTGCGTCCGCCCATTATGTCCAGCAGAACCCAGACCCGCCGGTCCGGCGCGATCTTCTCGATCTCGGCAACGAAATCGGCGAAAGGGCCCCTGGTGACCCGAACCTGGTCTCCTGGTTTCAGCACCTTCGGCGGCAACAGCTTGCCGGAGGTCCCGCACCGCAGCATGAGCTGCGAGACGAGATCAAGCGGTACCGGCGCGGGCTTCTTGCCGAAACTGACCAGCCGGGTAATGCCAGACGTCGAATTGGCGGCGCGCCACAGCCCCTTTGTCACGTCAAAGCTCAAGAAAATGTAGCCCGGAAAAAGGGGACGCACCGCAGTGACGAATTTTCCGCCGCGCTGTTTGGTTTCCTCTTCCAGCGGCAAAAAGGTCTCGAAACCCTGCCGCCTGAGGTTTCTCTCGGCGATGCTTGCGGCATTTGGTTTGAGCTGCGCCAGAAACCAGGTCGCGCCGGGGTTGTGAACTGTCATTGAGCTACGTCCTTCCTCGGACCACCTTTGCCTGTCGGCCGCGTGGTTTCAAGCAAGTGCCGGTCGGCAGGGTGTGGGTTGCTTGAAATGGACGATCGGATGTTGACCCCACGGCGCCGGTGGCTTGACGATTGCCGTTGGAAACCGACAACGCTGCAATCTGGCGTAATCTCCCCGAGCAACGCGTGCCCGCTTCGGACACGGTTGTGCGGCGTCACCCGGGGTGCGGTCATCCGCCGCCGGTGAAAGGTGGTGTTGACTGTCCGAGCATAGCCCACGCGGCGCGACAGAGAGAGGATCAGCCAATCCCCAGAGCGGTTCCACAAGAAGCGGGCGGACGGGCGGAAGCCTCGCCAGAGCGCCAAATACAGAGAGGTCGAAGCTCGATATACTTCTTTGATTTCAATGGGCAACCCCCAAGTCTTAACTTGAAGTACAGCGCGCCTCACGCCTAAGTCCGACCGACCCGGCGGGACTTGGTTAACGCCGTGTGCTCGTCGACCAGCACGGCACAGTCAAAGGCGAATTGAACCCCGCAAAGCACAAGTCGGCGCCAACAGACCGTGTCATCCTGATGCCGGACCCGGACGAGGAAGTGGCTTGGGTCCACACAAAGTCCCGGCCGCGCACCGGGAAGGCGCGCGCAACAGCCGGCACCACAGTTGGAGCAACCTGCTCGCGACTGCGGTCTGGCCGGCGCTGGATGATGAGACCCGCGCGCGGTATGCGGCCGAACTGGAGGGGTTCGCAGTCGCGCATGCGCTCAACACCGATCGCAACGCCGAACTCAGGGCCCAGCTGGAGCGCGTCGTGGTCCGGTTCAACGCCGCCGGGATCGAGCCCATCGTCCTGAAAGGCGCAGCCCACGTCGCCACGGATCTCTGGCCCACGCCGGGCTCGCGCCTGATCTCGGATATCGACCTTCTCATCGATGCCGACGAGATCGATCACGCGTTTTCGGTTCTCGAAGACTACGCGGGCGCCGGCACTCAGGACCGCGGGCACCCCGAGATCATCGCCCTGCACAAACACATGCTGCCCGTGATCGGCGCCGGCGGCCCGGCCGTGGTCGAGCTTCACCATACCGTCTTGGCGGGCGCCGCGGCACGGCTTGCGCCCTTCGACGTCTTGCGCGGTCGCGCACATTCCATTGGGCTTGGGCACGGGCATGCCTGGATCCTGTCGCCGACCGACCGTGTCCTGACCGCGATGTTGCACGGTCTCGCGGGCAGCGGGTCCTATATCGTGCCCACGCTGCATATGCGCGATATGCTCGACATCCACTTCCTCGATGCCACCTATGGCACCGACATCGAATGGCGGGGACTCCAGGACCACATGACCTCCAACGGATGGGCGGTCGCTCTCGAAATCACCAACACCTGCCTGGCCCGGTTCACCGGCATGACACCGCCGTTCCGCAGATCCGGGGCGCGCGCGCCCGCCTCGACACCGCACGTTGGATCTGGCAGATGGAACGCCCCAACCCGGTCACGCGACGAGCGGGAACGGCGGCAAATCACGTCGTCTTCAACATCCGGAGCCTGAGGGCGGGCGGCGAGCCGCGGCGACAGACCCTCGTCAAACTCGCGCAGCCCGAAACCTATCGCATGTTCTGGCGCCGCTACCTGCTGGGCCAGGAGGAATGACAGCCCGCGCAACACAGGTGCGCGCCAGCCCGGGAGCCCAAAAAACCGCCTGCGGCGAGGGGCAAACGCGGATGTAGCGGGACCCAAGTCCGCGCAACACTGCCGCCGCTCAACGTTCGACCTTCGCAATCCGTCCGCAGAAACTGCGGCTGGTGTGACCGGAAAAGGCTGCCAAGTTAGCACCGTTTGCCCAAACCGGCGAGTATTCGAAACGTGAACTGATGCGGTGTGAGCTCCCTCCGCTTGGTTCTCATGAAACCGTTCTGGCACATTCGATGCCGTCATGCGGGGGCATCCACCGCATCAATTCGAAGAATTTTGGCGTTACGCTGTGAGGAGCACGGTGAAGAGCGAACGAATGGTTTGGGCATGAGGCCCGGAAACGTACCACTTTGCGATCACCTGGGGTGTTTCGAGACAGCTCTCGCCCGCCTACGCCTAACGGGTGATCCGCGACCCACTCAGCGCTCTGTTTCTGGCGGGTACGCCTACTCGTCCCAGACGTGGGTTTCCCGACGGTAGGCAACCGCAACGGCTCGAACAACACCGCGCTTTCCCGTCGCAGGACCGGAGAGGCTTCCGCGGGGAGTGGCAAAGGAAAGGATACGATGAGGCGAAACAGAGCCTGCTTCGTCGTCGCCACACCAGATCACATCGTCGCCGAACCACTGCCGCTCGTGGATTTCCGAGGTCGTGGCCATTGTGGTGGCGCCGCCGGCCAAATGGCCACGGCAAACCCCGACAGGTGCGCGCACCAGTGGGTCGTCGCCGTGGCGCCAGTTCAGCGCTTCGATCTCGCGGTTTCCCCGGATCTGGTGGATACACTTCGGGATATGGCTCGGCAGATCAGAGTACGTTTCATCGAATCCCCCGATAGCGCTCGCATTTGCCGATGCCGCTCAAACGCGCGTTCACCCCTTGGTGTCTGCTATCGCTGTCGCCATGGCGCCCATCAAGAGATTGAAGTCGTTTCCCGGTGTTACGAGGTCGAACCCCTCGCTCAAGCGCCGCTTTGCGAGATTGCCGTCACCGCAGAAAACCCCGGTTGGAACCCCTGCCGCCTCGGCGCGCGTCAGACTGTGGCTGATTGCCTCTGCGGTTGCGCTCTCGTTCAGTTCGGCCCCGGGTCTCTCGCAAAACCCAGCGCCGGATCATTTGGCCCGACGTAGATCATGTCCACGCCCAAGACCTCCAGAAACTCATCAATGTTGTCCAATGCTTGCGCTGTTTCGATCATCGGGGTAGCGAGAATTTCACCGATCGCGGCGTCAGAGCAGTCCGGACCGCCAAAAAGCTTTCCGCGCGCGGGCCCGAACGATCTGGCCTCGGGAAAAAGGCTCATGGAGTGCAGAACGATGACGTCGACCTGCGGCTCGCCGCCGTCCGGCGCCGCTATCATCTCCTCGAATCCGGGACCACTTGCGTTCGCCTCTGACCCTGTATCCGCGAACTTGGCTACCACCCGCCAGCCTACGAACGCGCAGAAGCTCTCCCGCTGAAGAACCTGGTCCCGGATCGACACCGAGCCAGCCATCTGATTGTTGGTCGCAACCCGGGAATACAGGGCTGCGTGTGTGGATTTAACATTGGTCATGATGTCATCCTTTGCCTTTGCTCTGTTGGTCGCTGTGTTTGGTGACTATTTCTCACCGTCCAGGAAATAGATTTTTGAGAGTCCCGGCGAAGAACGTCTCAAAGAACCAGCGCTCTTCCTCAGAGATCGGCAGTGCGCCGACATCGTCCGCGAATTTCTACCTCACCTGCCCAAGCTTCGTAGATCGGGGCAGGTCGAGTTGATCGGATCAGTATTCAGATTTTTAGTGCCTAG
>Ga0209121_10005725_pt1 | contig 11152 bp, 11 predicted proteins | sample Cruoilmetagenom3_FD_187292 | JGI IMG/M metagenome (GOLD analysis project Ga0209121, IMG submission 187292) | Oil polluted marine microbial communities from Coal Oil Point, Santa Barbara, California, USA - Sample 3 (SPAdes) (version 2) | ecosystem: Environmental > Aquatic > Marine > Oil seeps ...
ATGTTTCAATAATAAATGTAAATTTTTACAAGTATTCTGCTTTCTTCTCTGAATCTTTTATTTTAGTGAAATCAACATGACAATAACCATGTACATTCTTCTCTAAATAATCTTGATGATAATCCTCGGCATCATAAAATTTTATTAGTTTTTCAACTTCTACAACTATTTGGCTATAATATTTTTTTTGTTGCTTAGAAATAAACTTATCTATGATTTTTTTATCTGGTTCATTAATATAATAAACTCCAGTTCGATAATTACTACCAACATCTCCACCTTGCTTATTTATACTTAAAGGATCAATTATTCTAAATAAATGATCACAAATCTTATTCAGGTTAATTACATTTGAATCATACTTAATATATACAACCTCAGTAAAATTAGTGTTACCGGAACAGACATCTTCATATGTAGGATTATCAGTAATCCCTTGTGCGTATCCAACTTTTGTATCTAAAACACCTTTCAGTCTTCTATAGTATTCTTGAACACCCCAAAAACAGCCACCAGCTACAACTATTTCTTTAACAGATTCTTCATCAATTAATTCGTCATCCTTATTCATAAAATAAGTATAATAAGCATATCCTATTGTTAACATTGCCAACACAATTATTTCTACCACTAGCAAGATCATAAATACATATCTTAATTCAGGATCATAAATATAAAATCTGATCATTACTAAAAAAGAAATAATCAAAATAGAACTAACTATAATGAAAAACACAGCATATTTTTTTATCAATTTTTTTAACATATCTCATCACTATCCAAGATTATAGTACAAGGTCCATCATTCAATAACTCTAATTTCATATCAGCTCCAAAAATACCTTTTTCAACTTTCATATCTAAGTTTTCTAAAGACTGATTAAATTTCTCATATAAAGGTTTTGAAATATTAGGTTTACTTGCTTTTACAAAGCTTGGTCTCCTCCCTTTCTTACAATTTGCATATAGAGTAAATTGAGATATTGATAATATATCTCCACCTACATCTTTTATTCCTAAGTTCATTTTACCAAAAGAATCTTCATAAATCCTTAAATCAACAATTTTTTTAGTTATTTTTGCAATTATAGTTTCATCATCAGAATCACAAAAACCAACTAACAATAAATAACCACTCTCAATTTCTCCAACAATTTCACTATTTACTATGCATCTTGCATATTTTACCTTTTGTAATACAACTTTCATTTATATTCTCCCAATTTTATACTATAATTATTATACATCATAAATATAAAGAGAGGTAACAAAATGAACAAACCTTTAGCATATAGATTAAGGCCAACCACATTAAATGAAATTATTGGACAAAAGCATTTAGTTGATAAGGATCAAATAATATTTAACTTAATAAATAATAAGGTAATTTTTTCTTTAATATTTTATGGACCATCTGGTACTGGAAAAACAACTTTAGCCAGTGTTATTGCTAATGAACTTGATACACCATATCGGATATTCAATGCTGTTAAGGGTAGTAAAAAAGATTTAGATGCCATTTTTTTTGAAACAAAAATGGTAAATCAAATCATTTTAATAGTAGATGAAGTACATAGATTAAATAAAGATAAACAAGACTTGTTATTACCATACATAGAAGATGGTTCTATAATTTTAATTGGAGCCACTACTTCAAATCCTTATTTTAGTATTAATCCTGCAATTAGATCAAGAGTACAGCTAATTGAGTTAAAACCACTAACTATAGCTGATATAACCTTAGCCATTAATGGAGCTTTAGTAAATCCAAAAGGACTTAATAATGAATATAATTTTGATAAAGAAGCTATAGATCTAATAGCCGCTCATTCAAACGGTGATTTAAGATTTGCATATAATCTTTTAGAATTACTTAAATACGCAACCAGCGATAATCATATTACTAAAGATATCGTATTTAAATATTCTAAAGTTGCTAATCAAAATTCATACAAAGGCGATGATGCACATTATGATGCAGTATCAGCACTACAAAAAAGTATTAGAGGTTCTGATGTTAATGCTGCTTTATACTATCTTTCAAAATTGGCTTTAGCAAACGATATGTCTTCGATAGAAAGACGTTTATTAGTTATTGCTTATGAAGATATAGGTTTAGCAAATCCCGCAGCAGTTTCAAGAACCATAAATGCAATAGATGCAGCAAAAAGAATAGGATTTCCAGAAGCATTAATACCGTTAGGACAACAGGTTATTGATTTAGCATTATCACCTAAATCTAAAAGTGCTGAATTAGCTATTCAAGCAGCATATAAAAAAGCTTCTCAAACATCTTATTCAACTCCTAATTATTTAAGATTGACTCCTGTTGGATTAGATTCTGAAGATAAATATGATTACTCAAGAAGTGATATATGGCATAAAATACAATACCTTCCAAAAGAAATTAAAGATGATGAATACTATCATCCAAATAACAATTCAAGTTATGAGAAACAGTTATCTAACAACTACCAATTATTAAAAAAGACTTTGCGTAGTGATAACATTAGAATGTTAAAAAAAGCTAAATAAATTAGCTTTTTTTTATTAATTAACTTTACTTAATCGACTTTTTACAAATTTGAATACAAAACCAAGTAACAAGAACACACTAAACCAGTTAATAATATTTAATGGAATATTAGGACTATCATATCCTATATTCATAACACTTATTGTTACTTCTTCTTTTTCTTCTATCGATTTATCCAATTCAATAGTCGTAATTTCACTATCATTTAAAGATAGATGCATAATTACTTGTGATGTCACAGGGTTAGTTTCATTTAATATTTCTAAATCATGAGTTAACATTGAGTCTTTTTGTGAAATAGGAACTAAGATATGGATATTATCATTTAACATAAATGTTTGTGTTTGATTATCAAAATCTAAAACTGTTTTTTCAACATTCTCTTTTTCATATGTTATAGCAGCATAATTACTAAATCCATAATCAAATAGTTTAGGCATATCTTCATATCTATCTTCAGCACTAGAATTTTTTAATAACACTCCAATTAAAGTAAGACCATCTTTTTCAGCAACTGTAACACAGGTAAAACGCGCTTCGTCTGTATACCCTGTTTTACCACCAACCGCATATTCATAATTATACTTCCCATTTTGAATTAAAAGATTTCCATTGGCAAAAACCCTTGGTTCATCTTTTTTATTTGTAACTCCAGTAGTATAACTTGTAGTTGAGTATATTTGAGAAAAAACATCATTTTGAATAGCCATTCTTGTAATCATCGCCATATCATACGCAGATGTATAATGATCATCATCAGGAAGACCATTAGAATTTGTAAAATTAGTGTTTTGTAAACCTAATGAATCTACATATTGGTTCATTAAGTCAGCAAAACTATCTAAGTCTCCGGAAACTGATTCAGCTATAACATTTGCAGCATCATTTGCACTTGGCAACATTACCGCATATAATAAGTCTTTTACATTTAATTCTTCATCATAGTCAATCGCAATATGCGAAGCGTATCTTGGAACTTCATCTATTGCAGTATCGCTAGCAACTACAGTATCACTCAAATCAAGTCTTTCAATACCAATATATGCGGTTAATATTTTAGTTATTGAAGCAGGTTCTAATTGCTCATCCATATTTTTACTATATAAAACTTTACCTGATTGGGCATCTATTAAAACTGCAGCTTCTGCCTCTATTGAAAACGAATCAATATCTATAGGTTCATTTTCTTCTGCTAAATATACATCTATATTTGACGCCATTAAAACTAATGACATTACTAAAATTATTAACTTTTTCATCTTTACCTCTTTACTATAATATTCAATCTTTGTCATTATAACAAAGATATCTCTTATTTAAAAGTTAGAATAAACTTATTTGTTTATTCTCTCTCTTAATATAATATGCCTCATTTATATCTTCCATTTTGTATAATAAACCATATTTATCACACTCACTCTCAAAAACAGCTTTGAGTTTCTTTGCAGCAGGACTTACGCATACATAAGAATTCTTATATTTGTTCCTATATAAATAGGATAAACCAGGTTTAAGTGATTCAATTTTTTTATAATAATACTCTCTTTGATTATCACGCAGGGTAACCGCATAATATGTATAAATATAACTAGCCCCAGCCTCACTTGCCATTCTTACCATATTTCTAACATTATCTTCATTATCAGTAATAAATGGTAGCATAGGACTGAATATAACCCCACAAAATATACCTCTCAAACTTAGTTGTCTTAATACTTCAAACCTTTCTGAAGACAGACTCACAGATGTTTCTATCAGTTTAGAAAGCCTATCATTATATGTAGTTATTGTAAGTCCCACATTGACCGGAGACTTCTTGTTTATTTTTTCAATAAGGTCGATATCTTCTAAAATAAGATCACTTTTAGTAGACATTTGTAAGCCATAGTTATATTTATCAATTAACTTAAGAGCTCCTCTTGTCAGTCTGTATTGTTTCTCAAAAGGGTTATACGCATCACTCATTGCTCCTATACCCACTACACCTCTTTTATACTTATATAATTCTTTTTCAAGTATAAGCAAACAGTCTTTTTTGATTCTAACTTCATCAAAATTTTCCACCCCATAACAAGAACTTCTACTATCACAATATATACAACCATGACAACATCCTTTATATAAATTCATATTATAATCCGCTTTGAACCAGTAATCTCCATTACTTTTAACTTTTTGCAATATTGTCTTTGCGCTTATCTCTTTCATATTATTTATTAATAATTCTTTCTATATTTTTTAACTGTATAGATATCGTTCCGTCAGGTTTATTTATAAACTCAATAAAATTAGTATCTCCATAATAATCCACAGGAAAAGTTATTTCTATTCCAGTATTAGTTTTAATTCTTTGATTCTTACTAGAATTAACAACTCTCTTTTTTTCTATACTAACTGTCTGTGGTATTTTTGCTAAATTCAATTTTGATTCGTACTCTTGTTTAAGCATAGGTGATTCTTTAAATATATCTTCAGCTAGCTCAAAAGGAGAAAAACTTTCAGAGTAAACCGAACTATCAACAATTAGTTTTTTAGCTTTAGCAACAACTTCCACAACATCGCTATTATTATCTTCAGCAACTTCATTAATAATCTTTGTTACGGTATTAATTGCCTCTTTTGATGAAATACTCATTTTGCACCCTAAAACTTTTTGAGGAATTATATAAACCGATTCATTATCTATAGTTCTTTTTATATCATTGTAAACAATATTAAAATTGTTCTTATCAATAATTGCATATGTAGATATTTTTTGAGTTGGACTTGGCAGAATAGTTTTATTTTCTATTATCTCGTTTCTAATACTTTCATCTTCTGTAATTACATAATGTGTATAAGATTTTTTATTTTCAAGCAAAATTAAACCAATATATTCATAACCTTCTTCACTAAAATCCACAAATAATAAATCTGAAGATTCCATATTATCCGATTTGAATATTTCTTCATAGACCTTACATGCTGTGAACTTAGAATACTCGATAAAATCAATATTATTCAAATTGTAGCTTTCTAAATTTGCACAAAATTCACTGTTGTTATAAAATTCTCCAACTCTTTGGTTAGTATCATTCATTGCTTTTCTTAAAAACTTAAATAATAATTTTTTTAATTCTACATTACTTAGTTCTAATTCTTTTTGTGAGTAAACACTGATATTAGAGTTAAAATCTAATATATGAAGTACCGCTTTATTTATATCCATAATATACGTCCTATTCTTTTATACCGTGTAATTATATAACTCTGAAACAACAAAATCAAACTTATAATTAAAGTAAAAATAATCTTAATTTTTATTTATAAAATGGATAATAATATATTCTTTAAATAAACTCAGATAAAGTATTTTTATGATATAATATGAAAACGGAGGACTTAAATTATGTTAAATAACAAAAATGAGATTAAGGTAATCGCCTTTGCCTTTATTTTCTCTTTAGTGATAATATTATCATCAGCTGCATTTTCATATCCAGGCGCAATAATTAATATGTCTTATGCTATATTACTAGTATCTATATTATTAATCGTTAAATATCTTTTAGATAACAGAAAATCAAAAAAATAGTAACTAAAATCTATTAGCAAGTTATTAAACGACTTTTGTTTATTTAATACAAATACGTATTAATTTTCACTGGTCGTTTTTAATTTACATATAAAGCATATAAATAAAGCTATTATATGTCACAAAACAAAAAAAGCCCCAAAAGGGGCTTTTATTTGTATCCAAATAACTCTCGAATAAAGATAATAAATTATCTCTTTGAGAATTGAGGAGCTTTTCTGGCTTTCTTTAAACCATATTTCTTACGTTCTTTAGCACGAGAATCTCTTGTTAAGAATCCTGCTGCTTTTAATTTTGGACGGTAATCAGCTGATGCTTCTAATAAAGCACGAGAAATCCCGTGTCTCATTGCACCTGCTTGACCAGCATATCCTCCACCGTTTACATTAACTTTGATGTCAAATGTTCCAGCAGTTTCAGTTAATTCAAGTGGTGAATTAACTACCATACGTAAAGTTGCTAATGGTAAATATTCTTCCAAAGCTTTACCATTTACGATAATTTTTCCTGTACCTGGAGTCATGAAAACACGAGCTACAGATGATTTACGGCGACCAGTGCCGATGTAAGTTACATTTTTCTTTGCCATTGTCTAATTTCCTCCTAGTATTTAATTTCTAATGCAACTGGTTTTTGAGCTGCATGTGGATGTTCAGATCCTGTATAAACAAATAAATGTTTACGCATAACATCACCTAATTTAGTATGAGGTAACATACCATGAACGGCTTTTTCTACCCATTCAACTGTATATTGTTCTCTCATAACTTTAGTACTACGAGTTCTTAATCCACCTGGATATAACGAGTGGCTATAATAGAATTTTTTGTTGTCTTGATCACCTGTGATTTTAACTTTATCAGCATTGATAATAATTACATAATCACCGCAATCAACGTTTGGTGTATAAACTGGTTTGTGTTTACCTCTAATTACTGTTGCTACTTGTGTAGCTAGACGTCCTAAAGTTAAATCAGTAGCATCAACGATATACCATTGACGTACGACTTCACTAGGTTTTAACATAGTTGTTTGTCTCATTTTTCTTTACCTCTTTTTCCAAATGTAGTTTCCGGGGCTACTATTTGGCATAAGTTGCCGTTTATAAGTATATCTATTTTATTAAAAAATGTCAATGCTTTTTAGATAAATAATAGCTTTAATATAGGTTTTAAACCAAATATTAAAATGCAATAAAAAAAGTAAATGAGATCACCACTTCTCATTTACTCAGATCTTTAAATTATGTTAAGATCTTTTTATTAAATACCATTTCCACCTTACGAATCAGGACTCACCATTTCCTAACTCGATATAAATATTTTATCATATAAAGCGCTTACATTCAAGTATAATTTTTAAAATTTTTTAAACGTAAAAAGGTACCCAATTAAGGGTACCTTTTATCTATGTTCTAATAATAAAGCAATAATTATTTAACGATTTCAGTAACTGAACCAGAACCTACAGTTCTACCACCTTCACGAATTGAGAACTTAGTTCCTAATTCAAGGGCGATTGGTTTAATTAATTCAACATTCATTTCAACGTTGTCACCAGGCATTACTAATTCTTTGTCTGCTGGTAATTGGATTACTCCAGTTACGTCAGTAGTACGGAAATAGAATTGAGGGCGATAGTTAGATACGAATGGAGTATGACGTCCACCTTCTTCTTTACTTAAGATATAAACTTGAGCTTTGAAAGTATGGTGTGGAGTAACTGAACCTGGTTTAGCTAATACTTGACCACGTTCGATTTGTTCACGGTTAACACCACGTAATAATGCACCGATATTATCTCCAGCTTCAGCGAAGTCTAATTGTTTACGGAACATTTCTAATCCTGTACATACAGTTTTTTGAGTATCGCGTAAACCAACGATTTCAACATCTTCACCTAATTTAAGAATACCACGTTCAACACGTCCAGTTGCAACTGTACCACGACCAGAAATAGTCATAACATCTTCAACTGACATTAAGAATGGTTTGTCATCTTCACGAGGAGGATCTGGAATAAAGTCATCAACAGCGTCCATTAATTCTTTCATTGCTGGTAACCATTCAGCATCACCTTGTAATGCTTTTAAAGCTGAACCACGAATAATTGGAGAATCTTCGAAACCATATTCTTCTAATAATTCAGTAACTTCCATTTCAACTAAGTCGATTGATTCTTCATCATCAACCATGTCGCATTTGTTTAAGAATACAACGATATAAGGAACACCTACTTGGCGAGCCAATAAGATGTGTTCACGAGTTTGAGGCATTGGACCATCAGTCGCAGCTACTACTAAGATAGCTCCATCCATTTGTGCAGCACCTGTAATCATGTTTTTAACATAATCGGCATGTCCTGGGCAATCCACGTGAGCATAGTGACGTTTGTCAGTTTGATATTCAACGTGAGCTGTATTAATTGTAATTCCTCTTTCTTTTTCTTCTGGAGCACCATCGATTTGATCATAAGCTTGAGCTTCTGCTTGTCCTTTTGATGCTAAGTAGTTTGTGATCGCTGCAGTTAAAGTTGTTTTACCGTGGTCAACGTGACCAATAGTACCAATATTAACATGAGTTTTAGATCTGTCAAATTTTTGCTTTGCCATTTTGTAAATTCCTCCTATATTAATAATTTATTTACATTTTTATTTTATGCTAAACTGAGCATAAAATCAATATTTTGTTTTATTTAGCGTTTTTCTTCGCAATTTCTTCAGCAATTGTCTTAGGAACTTGTGAATAATGATCCATTGACATTGTGTAGTTACCACGTCCTTGAGTAAATGATCTTAAGTCAGTAGAATAACCGAACATTTCAGATAAAGGTACAAATGCTCTTACAACAACAGCATTTCCTCTTTCTTCTTGATCACGGATTTGTCCACGACGTTTTGTAACATCACCCATTACAGAACCTAAGTAATCATTTGGAGCAATAACTTCAACATTCATAATTGGTTCTAATAATACTGCTTTACATTTCTTAGCAGCTTGTTTTAATGCCATACTTGCAGCAATTTTATAAGCAGATTCAGATGAATCGACATCATGATATGAACCATCAAATAATGTTGCTTTAATATCTACTACAGGATAACCAGCAGTTAAACCGTTACCTAATGCATCTTTTAAACCTTCATGTGTTGGTTTAATATATTCACGAGGTACAGATCCACCAACGATTTTATCGATGAATTCAAATCCAGCACCTTCTTCATTTGGTTCAAATCTGATCCAAACGTGACCATATTGTCCACGACCACCTGATTGTTTAATATATTTACCTTCACACTCAGCAGATTCTCTGATTGTTTCACGGTAAGCTACTTCAGGAGCACCTACATTAGCTTCTACTTTAAATTCACGTTTCATTCTATCAACAAGGATATCTAAGTGTAACTCACCCATTCCTGCAATAATAGTTTGTCCTGTTTCTTCATCAGTATAAGTTCTAAAAGTAGGATCTTCTTCTGCTAATTTTTGTAATGCAACTCCCATTTTATCGCTATCACTCTTTGTCTTAGGTTCAACTGACATTTGGATAACTGGTTCTGGGAAGTCCATTGATTCAAGAATGATTGGATGATCAGTATCACATAATGTATCACCTGTAGTAGTTGATTTTAAACCAACAACTGCAGCGATATCACCTGAATATACTTCAGGGATTTCAGCACGGTGATTAGCATGCATCTGAACGATACGTCCAAAACGTTCTCTAACATCTTTAGTTGCGTTTAATACATAAGATCCAGCAGTTGCTTTTCCTGAATAAACGCGGAAGAATGTTAATCTTCCTACAAATGGATCAGCCATAACTTTGAAAGCTAATGCAGAGAAAGGTTCTGAATCGTCAGCATGACGTAATTCATTTTCTCCATCTTCATTAATTCCTTGAATAGCTGGAACATCTAATGGTGAAGGTAAGTAATCGATAACTGCATCCAACATTTGTTGAACACCTTTATTTTTATACGCTGAACCACATAATACTGGGAAGAATTCTGATTTACAAACACCAATACGGATTGCATTCTTAATTTCTTCAATAGTAGGTTCTTCACCTTCAAGTACTTTCATCATTAAATCTTCATCATAATCAGCAATCATATCAATAAGTTCTTCGCGAAGTTCTTCAACGATTTCCTTAAATTCATCTGCGATTGGTTCTGTAGAATAATCAGTACCTAAATCATTTTTATAAACATGTTGTTCTCTTTCAATAACATCAATTAATCCTCTGAAATTAGTTTCAGCTCCAATTGGAAGTTGAATAGCTGCTGCTTTAGCACCTAATCTATCTCCGATTGATTTAACTGACATCATGAAATCTGCACCTGTTGCATCCATTTTATTACAGAATACAATACGAGGTACTTTATAAGTTGTTGCTTGTCTCCAAACAGTTTCTGTTTGAGGTTCAACACCAGCTTTAGCATCTAAAACTGTAACGGCACCGTCTAATACACGTAGTGATCTTTCAACTTCTACAGTAAAGTCAACGTGTCCCGGTGTATCGATAATATTAATTCGAGTACCTTTCCACGCAGCTGTTGTAGCCGCTGAAGTGATTGTAATACCACGTTCTTGTTCTTGTTCCATCCAGTCCATTTGAGATGCACCTTCATGAGTTTCTCCTATTTTATGAGTTTTACCTGTATAAAATAAGATACGTTCAGTAGTAGTTGTTTTCCCTGCATCAATATGGGCCATAATCCCAATATTTCTAGTTTTTGCTAGTGAAAATTCACGTGCCATAAATTTGGGTCTCCTTCTAAAAAGTTAATTCAAATTTTAATAAATTAAAATTCTTACCAACGATAATGTGCAAATGCTTTATTAGCTTCTGCCATTTTATGAATATCTTCTTTCTTCTTGAATGAAGTTCCTCTTTCGTTAGCAGCTTCGAATAACTCGTTAGCTAATCTCTCAACCATAGTTCTTTCATTTCTTTTTCTTGCAGCATCAACTAACCATCTTAATGCTAAAGTTTGTCTTCTTACAGCTCTAACTTCAACAGGAACTTGATATGTTGCT
>Ga0209121_10005727_pt1 | contig 11151 bp, 12 predicted proteins | sample Cruoilmetagenom3_FD_187292 | JGI IMG/M metagenome (GOLD analysis project Ga0209121, IMG submission 187292) | Oil polluted marine microbial communities from Coal Oil Point, Santa Barbara, California, USA - Sample 3 (SPAdes) (version 2) | ecosystem: Environmental > Aquatic > Marine > Oil seeps ...
TGCTCCCCCGCCGCCATCACCACATCGGTGGCAAAGCGCTGCAAACGGCCGATCTCTACCGGCTTACCTTCGGCGGTTTCGCGCACGCAGACCTCTTCGCACAGGGTTTCTGTCGGGCAGACCCGGGCGCACATGCCGCCCAGAATGTTCTGATCAAAAATCGTGCGCGCCGCGCTTTGCGCGTGTCCACCCTGGATTTGACGAATGAACATCGGGATGTCGATGCTTGTCGGGCAGGCGTCCATACAGGGCGCATCATAACAGAAATAACAGCGATCCGCCGCCACTGCCGCCTCGTGCGGGGCAAAGGGGGCGTGCAGATCGTCGAAATTGGCGGCAATCTCATCATCGGGCAACCGCCCTGCAACGATACCGGATGCCATCTGGCCGTTTGCCATCACACTCTCCCTGAGGTCGTTTGTTACGCCTCAGAGTGCCACAACCGTATTTATTATCAATCTATTTTTTGACCAATCGGTAAAATTTACAATTACCCCTGCGCTCTGGCCAGCAAGAATTGCGTGACAATTACCCGATATTTCAAGATCCTACAGCGGATCTGACCGCTTTCAAATGCCCGGATTTCACCCAGACCCGCGCGCCGTCCAGCCCGGCACTGCCTAAAAAGTCATCACCCGGCGGCAGTCGCAGCCAGTCCCATGGGCCAAATGCCTCGCCGCCCTGGGTAAATCCGCCGCTCAGCACAAACATCTCGATCCCGCCAGAGGCGTCGCGGCGCAGGGCCTCGCCCGGGGACCAGACCTCAATCCGCACGTCTTCGGTCGCGTCGCTGTGTAGCGGTTGAACCGCGTCGGCTTCGCCCCTGATCTGGCGTTTGACCGTGGTCCGGTCATCCGGGTCAAACTGGTGCAGCTTGACCAGAATGGTCGCGCCCGCCGTCGCCGCCGGGGTGTGGTGTGACGTGGGCGGGTTGCGCACATAGGCGCCTTTGGGGAAATCGCCGGTTTCGTCCTGAAATACCCCGTCCAGCACCAGATATTCCTCGCCGCCGTCATGGGTATGGGCGGCAAAAGCGCTGCCCGGGGCAAAGCGCACGATGGTGGTGGCGCGCGCCACTTCGCCGCCGATCCGGTCCAGCATCTTGCGTTCCACCCCCGCTGCCGGGGAGGCGACCCAAGGCGTGTCGACAAAAAACGCGGTCGCCCGCTGGCTGAAGTCTGCGTTGATTTTCATGGCACGTCCCCTGTTCGCTTGCTGTCATATAGACCTAGGACGGCAAGCGCCGCCTGCAAACCAGTCTCACAGAAACGTGTCAGTAATCCCGGGTGAAATCAGCCGCAGTGGGCGGAGCTGCTGTTGTCTCGAACACCTGCCGCGCGGTCCAGCCGATCTGACCGCCAATAAACAGCACCCGCCCTTCGGCGATCATCTCGTTGGGATGTTCCTTGGCTGGTTTCCACCCGTCTGGATGGATTGTGGGTGAGCTCATTGATCTGCATCGCTGCGCGACACCCCAACCTGACTCTATTTCCCAAATTACTTTAAGCTTAAAGGTTTAGGCTTGAAATAGCTTTATCCCCCTGCCAGGCTTTGGCCATCATCGGGAAAGGGTCTGCACATGAAAACGATTTGTCTTGAGGGTGGCCCGGCGGGGCTGTCTTTTGCCATCAGCATGAAGCTGCGCGATCCCAACCATCTGGTCACAATGGTTGCGCGCAACAAGGCGGATGACGCAGGATCGCAGGGTGTGACCGGCCAGGCGGTTTCCCTTTCCGGCGGCAAGGTATGAGCACGATGACTGAGCCGCTGTCAAAACAACGCCTGCGGGTCTGGCTGCGATTATTGTCGGCGCAGCGCGGCATGGAATCGTTTTTGCGCGAAAAGATGCGTGTGGCCTATGACTGCACCCTGCCCCGGTTTGACGTGCTGTCAGCCCTGAACCGGCATCGTCCCGGCCTGCGGATGAGCGACCTGTCGGCCAAGCTGAAAGTGTCGAACGGCAATGTCACCGGTATCGTGGACCGGCTGGCGGTGGATGGTCAGGTCGAGCGGGTCAGTGTTGATGGCGACCGGCGCGCCATGCGGGTGCGGCTGACCCCTGCGGGGATCGCGCAGTTTGCCGAGATGGCGGCACAGCACGAGGTTTGGGTGGATCAGTTTCTGGCCACCCATGACGGACAGGATTTGGAAACATTGGGTGCGCTGCTGGCGCGCGTCGGTGGAGACAGAAAATGAGCGATATGGCCAGGCTACGCAGAGTTGGTCGACACGTTTCGCGCGTTGTCTTGTGCTGGTGATGCAGTGGTGTGGGCCGGGGATTGAGTTGGCGGGCTCAGCGCTATGGGCGCGTGTTGGGTTTGAGTATTTGGAACAAGAAAAACGGGGGAAGGTGGTGCCATGTCTGATCAGTCGTTTCTGAACTGGCCCTTTTTTGAGGATCGTCACCGGGCGTTAGCGGCCGAACTTGACGCCTGGGCGAGCGCGCATTTGCCAGTCGATCACGGGGATGTGGACGCGGCCTGTCGCGGGTTGGTGGCGACGTTGGGCGCGGCGGGTTTTTTGCGCCATTCTGGCGGGGACGCGCTGGATGTGCGCTCATTGTGCCTGATCCGCGAGACGTTGGCGCGCCATGACGGGTTGGCGGATTTTGCCTTTGCCATGCAGGGGTTGGGCATGGGAGCGGTGTCGCTGTTTGGCTCGGACGTGCAGCGGGACTGGCTGGCGCGGACGCGGGCCGGGACGGCGATTTCTGCCTTTGCGTTGACCGAGCCGGGCAGTGGGTCGGATGTGGCCAACACGCGGATGACGGCAGAGCGCGAAGGCGATGGGTTTGTGCTGAACGGTGAGAAGACCTGGATTTCCAATGGTGGGATTGCCGATGTCTACACGGTATTTGCCCGCACCGGCGAGGCACCGGGCGCGCGCGGATTGTCGGCCTTTCTGGTGCCGAGCGACACGCCGGGACTGTCGGTGGTTGAGCGATTGGAAGTGATTGCGCCGCATCCTCTGGCGCGGTTGAAATTTGATAATTTGCGCCTGCCTGACGCTGCGCTGATTGGTCAGGCCGGATCGGGGTTTCGCATCGCGATGTCGGTGCTGGATGTGTTTCGCTCCACCGTGGGAGCGGCCGCGTTGGGGTTCGCGCGGCGCGCGTTGGACGAAAGCCTGAACCGGGTGCGAGAGCGGCAGTTATTTGGCGCTCCGTTGGGCGAGTTGCAGATGGTGCAGGGGCATATCGCCGATATGGCGCTGGGGATCGATTCCAGTGCCTTGCTGATATACCGCGCCGCCTGGACCAAGGATATGGGCGCGCCACGCGTCACCCGCGAGGCGGCGATGGCCAAGCTGCATGCAACTGAAACGGCGCAGGCAGTGATTGATGCCGCCGTTCAGCTGCACGGGGGTGACGGGGTGCGCAAGGGCGAGATTGTCGAGAGTCTTTACCGCGAAATCCGGGCGCTGCGCATTTATGAAGGGGCGTCGGATGTGCAAAAGGTAGTGATCGCGCGTCAGGCGATAGGAGGATAAATGTTGGGACCAACCGGTCCGACGATATGATCGTGTCGTCCAAGTTTAACATCGCAGACCCCGGGGTAGAGATCGCATCGCTGCCATATGAGGATGTCGTCGGCTTCCGCGGTGATTGGCGCGGCACCAAGTTGGCAAAGTTGCGGGATCCGCCGCGATTCAATCCCTAGCGGGCCGATGTTACGCAACCAGCACCAGCAACAGGATACTGGCCCCCAGAAAGGCTATCCCAGCCAGTTCCCGCCGGGTAATGCGTTCATGGAAAAACAGCACCGAGGCCAGCATGGAAAAGATCAGTTCTATCTGCCCCAGCGCCTTGACATAGGCCACTGTCTGCAAGGTGAAAGCAAGGAACCAGCAAAACGACCCGCCCATGCTGAACACCCCCACCCAGACCGCCGTACGCCTTGCCGCCCAGACTGCGCGCAGCTCTGCCCGGTCACGCCACGCCAGCCACAGCGCCATGGCGATCATCTGCGATGAGGTCACCGCCGCCAGGGTGATCCCGGCACGAAACACCGGCTCTAACCCGCCCAGCTCTAGCGAGGCCGCGCGATAGGTGACCCCGGAGATGGCAAATAACACGCCCGATCCCAGGCCCAAAGCAGCGGCGCGGTTGGTCAGGTGATGCCACCACGGGCCATCCGCGCCGGGGCTTTTTGACAACGTCATCACCCCAACCAGCCCCAGCAAGATCGCAGTAAACCCACCCCAGCTAACGCCTTCGCCCAGTACGATCAGCCCCACCAGAACCGTCTGGATAACCTCGGTCTTCTTGAACGTGATGCCCACAGCAAAGTTACGTTGCTTGAACAACGCCACCACGCAGATCGTCGCCAGTATCTGCGTAAACCCGCCGGTCAAAACATAGCTCCAGAACGCCCCGGTTAGCGGTGGCAGGCTGCGGCCCGATATCCATAGGTACGTCGCCAACGCCAGCGCAATCAGCGGTGCCGAGTAGGCAAAGCGCGCAAACGTCGCCCCCGCCGCCGACAACTGCGTGGTGCTTAGGGTTTTTTGCAGCATAAACCGCAGCGTCTGAAAGATCGCGGCGGCCAGGGTGATGGGAATCCAAAGGCTCATGCCCATCCCTATGGCGCGGATTTATCCCTGTGGCCAGAGCGGATGCGCGACCGGATCCTTGGTGCGCAGGAAATAGCGGGCAAACACCGCGCCATAAGAGCGAAAGACATAGCCGTCGTTACTGGCCTGATACCGCTGTTTTCCGGCACGGTAGAGCGCAGGCAGCTGATACCACGCCGCTTGGGGGTTCATGTGATGCACCACGTGCAGGTTGTTATTCAGAAACAGAAATGCCAGCGGCCCGCGGTCTTCGATAATCACCGTGCGCCCGCGCACGGCCTCGTGGGCGCGATGTTCCAGAAAAGTACGTATTTTCACCAGGCCAAGCCCGAAATAGGCGGCAATACAATAGGCCCAGACCGGCAGGGTCGACAGGCTGACAATCCACAGCACAATCAGCGCCCCCGGCAGATGCAACGCCCAGGCCAGCAACACCGCCCCATCGCCCCGCAGCGCCGCATGCGCCTCATTCGCCATGAACCGCAGCTGGCCAATGCCGGGCCCCAGCACAATCCGCCCCAACAACGTGTTGTTCAGCCGGTACAGCGCCTGCTTCCACCCCGGCAAACCCGCCCAGACCACTGGATTGAGATAATTGGATTCCGGGTCGTCATAAGGATCCGTCAGGTTGGAATCGCGGTGATGCGACAGGTGCAGATCGCGAAACCGGTTATAGGGAATGAACAACGTCAGCGGCAGGAACAGCAACGCCTCGTTCACCAATTGCGAGCGAAACGGGTGACCGTGCAACGCCTCATGCGTCAGTGACGAATGCAGGGCTGCCAGAATGGCCGCAGCCACGATGGCCAGACCCACCGACCAGGCAGCCAGCCAGAAAACCACCGCGCCCCACAGGGCGTAGCAAGCCACAATCAGGGCCATTGTCGGCCATTCCACACCCGTCTTTGACGGGCGCCGCTCAGACATGTCGCCCCCAGCGGATATTCTGCCAGAGGCGTTCATAGAGAACATAAGTCATCAGACCAATTGCCGCGTTGATCAGCGCCATCGTGCCCCCCACGGCAAACGATCCCGTCGCTACAAACCCCACAAGGGCCATCACGCCAAGCCCGATCAGGTTCCAGATCACTGCCTTGACGATTGATCGTTGCCGCGTTTCCATTCCGCCTCCTGCGAACTTTATGTCACGGATTTGTTACCGCAGCGTGAGGCCTGTGAGAATTCGGAATTTGATTAACAAAACTCTGCAGGGGTGATATTAATCCACATATGGTAATTCAAATCGACAAACGCCTGCGCGCGGTCCAATTCCGCACCCGGCTGACCCGGGCGATGCAGCTGACCCAGACCAGCCAAAGCGGGCTGGCCCGGCAGATCGGCGTTGACCGCTCCACCGTATCGCAACTGCTGACGGATGATGGGGCCCGTCTGCCCAACGCCCATGTGGTCGGGGCCTGCGCCAGCGCGCTGGGGGTGTCGGCCGATTGGTTGCTCAGCCTGTCTGACCGCCCCGAAAGTGCGGCCGAACTGCTTGCCAACAGCCTGACCCTAAGCGAAGCCCCGCGCGCCCTGGTCGACCAGCGGATTTTCGACTGGCATCAAGAGGCCGCAGGCTACAAAATTCGCCACGTCCCCGCTGCCCTGCCTGATATGCTGAAAACCCGGGCAATGCTGGAATGGGAATATGCGCCGCATCTGGGGCGCACCGCGACCCAGGCGATTGGCGCATCCGAGGATCGCCTGGGCTGGATGCGCAGCGCCCAGTCGGATTACGAAATCGCCATGCCGCGCTTTGAACTGGACAGTTTCGCCCTGGCCACCGGTTATTACCAGGGCCTGCCACGGGACATCCGGCTGGCCCAGATTGACCGGCTTTTGTCGCTCAGCGAACAGCTTTATCCGCGCCTGCGGCTGTACCTGTTTGACGCCCAGCGCCTGTATTCCGCGCCCCTGACAATCTTTGGCCCGCTATTATGCGTGTTCTATGCAGGATCGCACTATATGGCCTTTCGCGACCGCGACCGGATCGAGACATTCACCCGCCATTTTGACGTACTGGTGCGCGAGGCCGACCATACCGCCCGCGATCTGCCCGCATATCTGCGCCAGCTAAGACAGCAGATGTAAGCGACCGGCCAGAATAATCACTGTCACCTCGGCCGCAAACCCGCCCCCTATACCTTTGGGTCCGGATTCACCGTGTGGCCATCCACCGCAATCACCTGCCCCGATACCAGCCGCGCCGCGTCTGATCCCAGAAACACCGCCATCGCCGCAACGTCGCGCGCCTCGACAAACCGCCCCATGGATGTGCCGCTGGCATAGCCGTCATAGACCTGATCGCGCGTCATGCCCTTGGCTGCGGCCTCGCGCTGCAAAACCCCCTCCATCCGGGGGCCTTCCACCGATCCGGGGCAGATCGCATTGGCACGCACGCCATGTGGCCCCAATTCCATCGCCAGGGTTTTCATCAGGCCGATCACCGCCCATTTCGCCGCCGCGTAAGGCGCACGTGCCGGATAGCCGTATTGCCCGGCGGTGGATGAGGTCAAAATTATCGCCCCCGCCCCTTGGGTCTTCATCATCGGGGCTGCGTATTTGGCGCATAGAAACGCCCCGTCCAGATTGACCGCGATGCAGCCACGCCAATCTTGCAGCGATACGTCCTCTACCAGCGCCGTAGGGCCCGCGATACCGGCATTGGCGCAAAGCACATCCAACCCGCCCCAATCCTGCGCCACCTGCGCAAACAGTGCGGCCACGGCGGCCTCGTCCGAAACATCCAGAACCGATTTGCGCCACCCCTGCGGACAGGTTTCCAACGCTGACGCATCCACATCCGCCACCCAAACCTGCGCCCCGGCCTCGGCAAAGCCGTCGGCCATTGCCCGGCCAACCCCTGCCGCCCCGGCGGTGATCAGAACCCGCTGTGTCATTTAGGCCCCCGTATCGCCGCCCCGGCCCCTTCGGGGGAGGGCAACCCGGCCTGCGCCTGGGTGATCAGGGCCATCGCGGTCTCGATCGTCGCTGAGGGCGCGCAGGGTTTGCGGGTTTTCAGACTGACATGCAGCAGGAAATGTTCTCCTGTGGCCAACACCCTGTCCCCTTCATACATCGTGTGAAACAGATGTAGCTTTTTGCCCTGCCCCAGCAACATCTGCGTGCGCACTTCTATCCGCGCGCCTGCATGGACCTCGTCCAGATGCCGAATATGGGTTTCGGCGGTGAAATAGCTGCCACCATCCGGATCGGCGATATAGTCGGAATCACAGCCGATCAGCGCCATGAACCGGTCCGTCGCATTGGCAAACGCATCCAGATAGCGCGATTCCGTCATATGGCCGTTATAGTCCGTCCAATCCAGCGGCACCGCGCGACTTAGCGTAACAATCGGCTGTGACGGATCATCAACCTGGTCGGCCCGCGCGTCCAGCACCGTGCCCGCCTTCATCCGCGCATCCTGCGCATTCAGCAAGGCCCCTGCCCCCCAGTCCTGCCCCTTGAGCGCACGCATCATCGACACCAGATTATTGTCGCGAATACGCTCCAACTCGCGGATCGAATGGGCCCCTGATTGCGCGTCCGACTGATCCGCGATCAGATCGACCAAATCATCGGTGAAATCCGGCACATCCATCAGCTTGGTCCAGGGCCATTTCAGCGCCGGGCCAAATTGCGCCATAAAGTGGCGCATCCCCGCCTCGCCGCCCGCCACGCGATAGGTTTCAAACAGGCCCATCTGCGCCCAGCGGATACCAAACCCATAGCGGATCGCATCATCAATTTCCTGGGTCGTCGCGATCCCGTCCTTGACCAGCCACAACGCCTCGCGCCAGACGGCCTCAAGAAACCGGTCCGCAATATGCGCGTCGATTTCCTTTTTGACATGCAGCGGATACAGGCCCAGCCCGGTCAGCGCCACCTTGGCCCGGCCGATCAGATCTGCGTCATTGGCATCCGTGGTCACCAGTTCGATCAGCGGCAACAGATAGACCGGATTGAACGGATGGGTCACCACAATCTGCCCAGGGCGGGTTGCATCGCCCTGTAGCTCGCTGGGTTTGAACCCCGAGGTGGACGAGCCGATGATCGCGACCGGATCGCAATGCTCTTGCAAGGTTTGATAGACCTTGCGTTTCAGATCCAGCCGCTCGGGCACGCTTTCTTGAATCCAGGCAGCCCCGGCCACCGCGTCGGGCATCGCACTGTGAAAGCTTAGCCCGCCTTCATCAGGCAAGGCCACATCGCTGAGCCCCGGCAGGGACCGGCGCGCATTATCCAGCACCTCGCCGACCTTGCGCGCGGCCTCTGGGTCCGGGTCAAACACCCGCACGTCCCAACCATTCAGCAGAAAGCGCGCCGCCCAACCACCGCCGATAACCCCGCCACCAATAATTGCTGCTGTCTTGTTGCTCATGTTGCTGTTCCCGCAAGTTCCGGGTCGTGCGACCCGCCTGTCCGTGTCACCAATAATTGCTTTCAATGCCGGGTCCGGCGCGCTTTGTAACGCGATCATCCGCGCGACCACCCCGCAAGCGGATCACACCGCCGCCGGGGCCCGTTTCACCAACCCCAGCTTTTCGCGCACTTCGCTTGGGCCAATCACCCGCGCCCCCATGTTTTCAATGATGGTCCCGGCACGTTCCACCAATTGCCAGTTCTCAGCCAGCACCCCCTTGTCCAGCCACAGATTATCCTCTAGCCCGACGCGCACATTGCCCCCGGCCAGTACGGATGCGGCGACATAGGCCATCTGGTTGCGCCCCAGTGCAAAGGCGCTGAAATTCCAGTTATCAGGCACATTGTTGACCATCGCCATAAAGGTATTCAGATCATCCGGCGCGCCCCACGGCACCCCCATGCACAGTTGCACCAGCGCGTCGGGCTCCAGCACACCATCGGCCACCAGCTGCTTGGCATACCACAGATGCCCGGTGTCAAACGCCTCGATCTCGGGTTTCACCCCCAGATGCGTCATCATCCGCCCCATGGCAGTCAACATGCCGGGCGTGTTGGTCATCACATAGTCGGATTCGGCAAAGTTCATCGTGCCGCAATCCAGCGTGCAAATCTCGGGCAGGCATTGTTTCACATGCTCCACCCGTGCCGCCGCGCCAATCATATCGGTGCCCGCCTCGTTCAGCGGCAAAGGCCGCTCGCTGGGGCCAAACACCATGTCGCCCCCCATACCAGCGGTCAGGTTCAGCACCACATCCACCTCGGCCTCGCGCACCCGTTCGGTCAACTCACGGTAGAGGCCCAGATCACGGCTAGGTGCCCCGGTGTCCGGGTCACGCACATGGCAATGCACCACCGCCGCCCCCGCCTTGGCCGCGGCAATCGCACTGTCTGCGATCTGCGCGGGCGAACGCGGCACATGATGGCTGCGATCCTGGGTGGCCCCCGACCCGGTGACGGCACAGGTGATAAAAACCTCTTTGTTCATGGATAGCGGCATCTTGGAACTCCCTCGCTTGTCTGCGGCAAAGAATGACCTGACTTGGCGTGACGTTATTTACATGATACGCAGAAAACTTGATGAAATCCGCAAAAAACATCCTGGACCCCAACCCCGACCCGCTGCAAACCGCCGTACTGGTGCTGGACACAAGCAACACCCTTAGCTTTGCCGCAGCTGTCGACCCGATGCGCGCCGCCAACCGGCTGGCCGGGCGACAGCTGTTCAACTGGACCTTTGTCACCGCCACCGGCGTGCCCGCCACCCTGACCAGCGGCATTCCCGTGCCGGGCATCGCCCTGTCCCGCCTGGATTTCTGCGACCTGTTGCTGGTGATCGCCGGGTTCGACCTGGAACGTCACGCCACCCCGGCCTTGCGCGCCAGCCTGCGCCGCATCGCCGCCAGCGGCGCCACGGTGGTGGGCATTGACGGCGGCCCCTGGCTGCTGGCCGAAGCCGGGCTGCTGGACGGCCACAGCGCCACCACCCACTGGGAAGACCTGGACCGCTTTGCCACAATGTTCCCCGCCATCACCGTGCTGCGCAACCGCTTTCACATCGATGGCCCCCGCCTGACCTGCGGCGGTGCCCTGCCCGCCATCGACATGATGCTGCACCTGATCGCTGCCCGCTATGGCCAGGCCCTGTCAACCCGCGTCGCCGGCGCGTTCATCCACGACCACAGCCCAGACCCGGCCCGGTCCCAAACCCGAACCGGCCCCAGCCCCAACCACAACGCCCTGACCGCCCGCGCCACCGCCCTGATGGAACAGAACCTGGACACCCCCCTGCCGATCCCCACACTCGCCAAACACTGCGGCACCAGTTCACGTTCGCTGGAAACTCAGTTCCAAACCCGCTTGAAAACCACCCCGCAGGCGCATTACCTGCACCTGCGCCTGACCGAAGCCCTGCGCCTGGTCACCGATACCACATTACCGCTGATGGACGTGGCCCTGGCCACTGGCTTTGCTTCACAATCCAGCTTTGCCCGCGCGTTCCGAACAACACATAGAACCTCTGCGCGCAAACTAAGGAAAAGAACCTGACCCGCTGCTGCGCCTCTGAAGTGGTCCTGCTTTTCTGGACAGGTTTGCGGCTCAGCTAAGATGCATCCCGGTTAGGTTTCATGCCGCTTGGTTCATCTGTATCGCGCCAAA
>Ga0209121_10005728_pt1 | contig 11149 bp, 10 predicted proteins | sample Cruoilmetagenom3_FD_187292 | JGI IMG/M metagenome (GOLD analysis project Ga0209121, IMG submission 187292) | Oil polluted marine microbial communities from Coal Oil Point, Santa Barbara, California, USA - Sample 3 (SPAdes) (version 2) | ecosystem: Environmental > Aquatic > Marine > Oil seeps ...
CGAGCCGGGCTACTGGCACTTTGGGCAGACGCTGCTGCCGGTGTTGTCCGGGGAGACGGACGTGCACCGCGACGCCATCTTCTGTGAGGGTGGGCGTTTGCAGGGCGAGACACAGGCGATGGAGGGCGCGTCTGTGGCTACGATGGATGATCCCTCGGTGAGCCTCTACTGGCCCAGGATCAAGCACCAGATCAGCGATGACCAGCCGTGGCACACCAAGGCCACGATGTGCCGGACGCACGACTTCAAGTACATCCGGCGGCTGTATGAGCACGATGAGCTCTATGACCTTGGCAATGATCCGCAGGAGACGCACAACCTGATTGATGACCCAGCCTATGCCGAGGTCCTCTTCCAGCTCAAGGAGCGAATGTTGACGTGGTATATGGCGACCGCCGATATCGTGCCGTTTGAGCTGGACCGACGTCGGTAGAGACCTTGTGGTGACTGTGAACCTCAAGCACAAGGTCTACGCTTACATCACGCATGCCAACCGGCTGCTGGTCTTCCTCCACGTGGATGTCCCTGACGCGGGGATTCAGGTGCCCGGCGGTACGATGGAGGAGGGCGAGGTCCCCGACGAGGCCGTGATGCGTGAAGCGTTCGAGGAGACGGGCCTGACCAGTCTGCGAATGCGCGCCTTTCTGGGCGATACGCTCCACGTATTTCCCGAGCACGGGGTCACCCATCACCGCTATTTCTATCACCTTGTCTGTGATCAAATGCCGCCTGAGCGCTGGCGTCACGACGAGCTTGATCCGTCGGATGGCAGCTCTGGGCCCATTACCTTTGAGTTCACCTGGGTGCCGCTGCCCGATGGCGTTCCCGAACTCATAGGAGACTTGGATGAGATGCTGCCGGCTCTATGCGGACTTCTCGAGCTCGAATAGCGCCGGACATTGAGACGATAGGCCGTTGAACTGGAGGTAATCTGTGGGACAGAAACGTCCTAACATTCTCTTTATCACGACAGACGAGCAGCGCTTTGACTGCCTGGGCTGCTACGGCAATCCGGTGATCCGGACGCCCAACGTGGACCGTATCGCCGAGCAAGGGGTGCGCTTCGAGCGGGGCTATGTGCAGAACCCAATGTGCATGCCCTCGCGGATGGCGATCATGACGGGGCGGTACTGCTCGGAGAACGGCTGCAACATCAACTGCGTCGGTATCCCCGAGCACGAGCAGGCCGACACGTTTATCCAAGCTTTGCACGATGCCGGCTATATGACCGCGGCCATCGGCAAGATGCATATGATGCCCAAGTGGGGGCCTTTTGGGTTTGCCTACCTGGATTTGGTCGAGGGGAAGGCCGATCTCAACAACCAGTACATCGACTATCTCAAGGCAAGGGGACTCAATGGCAAACAGAACGAGGCCAAGGGCGAGGAGGACGGGCCTCCCGGCACGCGCACCAGTGCTTTGGCGACGGAAGACACTATTGACGCCTTTGTCGGGCGGCGCGGTGTCCGGTGGCTAGATGATTGGTGCGGCGACGAGCCTTTCTTCCTGTGGCTCTCCTTCTCGAATCCGCACTTCCCCTTCGATCCACCGGAGCCTTATGACACGATGTACGATCCGGCTACGGTGCCGGGCCCCGTTTGGCGCGAGGGCGAGATGGACGATAAGCCCACCCAACGCCAACTGCAGCGAGAGCGTGGGTATGACCGGTATTCCGACGATGAGCTGCGCAAGGTCATTGCCCACTACTACGGCAACGTGACGCTGGTCGATGATCAGGTAGGCGAGGTGTTGGAGGTGCTGGAGCGCAAAGGTTTGATGGAGGATACGCTGATTGCATTCGCCAGCGATCATGGGGATCATCTTGGCGATCACCGGCTGCTCCACAAGAGCGGCGTGACCTTCTACGATATCAGCGTGCGCGTGCCGTATTTGGTCCGCTATCCGAAGCTCTTCCCCCAAGGCGCGGTGTGTGAGGATCTGGTCGAGGCGATCGATCTGCCCGCCACCTTCCTGGACGTCGCCGGCGTCACAGCGCCGTCCGCGATGCAAGGCCGAAGTCTGGTGGGACTGGCCGATGGAAAGCTGGACGATTGGCGCGATGATGCTTTCTCAGAGATTGACCTGCATATCAATCCTAAGATGCACGGTCCCAATGACCCTGGATCCCGGGATTACGTCGCTATGATCTGTACGCGCGAGTGGAAGTACGTTCACTTCCCCAATCTGGGTATCGGCGAGCTCTATGATCTGGTCAGCGATCCGCACGAGTTGACCAACCTCTTCTATCGTGCGGACTATGCGGACCAGGTCGCTGCAATGCGTCTGCGTCTGCTCAACCGCTTTATGCGCAATCAGCGGGCCTACATTGGCGAGCGCACCGAGGGCTTCCGTGAGCACTATCTTGCGGATCACCGGCCACCCGCGCCGATTCCCGGCGTGACCTATGCATCGACGGATGAGGTGTGAGCGCTTGTAGCAGCGCGCCTGCAGGAAGGAAGGTAGATGGCTGCTTCCAGGCTTTTTGACCTATCAGGTCGTACCGCCTTGATCACCGGCTCCAGCCGGGGTATCGGCAAGGCAATTGCGCTGGGATTTGCGGAATACGGGGCCGACGTTGCCATACACTGCCGCAGCACGCAGGTGCAGGCCCGGCAGGTCGCCGGTGAAGCGGCTGCCTTTGGCGTAAACTCGTGCGTGGTGTTGGCCGATCTCGCAGAAGCTGGTGCGCCTCAGGCGCTCTTCGAGCAGACAGCGGCTCAGCTTGGTCGTGTCGACATCCTGGTTCTGAACGCCTCGGTTCAGGTGCGTAAGCATTGGTCCGAGATCACACTGTATGAGTTCGAGCTACAGGTGACCGTCAACTGGCGCGCTTCGCTGGAACTGATCCAGCTGGCACTGCCACAGATGATCTCCCGTGGCTGGGGCCGCATCGTGACGGTGGGCAGCGTGCAGCAGGTGCTGCCGCACCCGCAGATGCTGGTCTACGCGGCGACCAAGGCCGCGCAGGAGAATATGGCGCGCAACCTGGCCAAGCAGGTGGCTGGGACGGGCGTGACCGTGAACAATCTGGCGCCGGGCGTGATCGATACCGACCGCAATAGGGATGTGTTAGCCGATCCCGACTACCGCGAGCGTGTGGCGAATAACATCCCGGTGGGCTTCATCGGCGAGCCGGTGGATTGCGTCGGGGCTGCGTTGTTGCTGTGCTCCGACGCGGGGCGTTATATCACCGGTGTCGATCTGCTGGTTGATGGCGGTATGGGGCTGCCCTAGAGCCATCCTGATGGATACGGTAAGTTCATCCCCATGGTATTTTCAGTAGGCGTAAGGGAGGTTTTACGATGATTCTCGACGGACATATCCATATTGAACTCGGTGATCCAGATCCTGCCGACTTGGTCGCGCGCATGGCGGCGAGCGGCGTCGATGGCGGCCTGCTGATCTCGCCGGAACCTGCATCTTTCTCTGGGACATTGAAGACGGCGTCACCCGCAGAGCGACTCGACAGCGTCTTCGCCTGGGCCTCAGGCAGCGATTTGCTGTATCCTGTCTACTGGATCGATCCGACGGAGTCGGACGCACTGCAGCAGGTTGATCTTGCACTCTCTCGCGGCGTGGTCGGGTTCAAGGTGATCTGCGACCACTTCTATCCTGGAGATAGCCGGGCGTTGCACACCTTCCGTGCCGTTGCGGAGGCCGGCAAGCCGATGCTCTTCCATTCGGGCATCCTCTGGGACGGGAAGCCATCCTCCAACTTCTCACGCCCTGCCAACTTCGAGGCTTTGCTCCAGGTGCGGGGACTGCGCTTTGCACTGGCACACATTTCGTGGCCCTGGGTCGATGAGTGTATTGCCGTGTACGGCAAGCTGGGTGCGGCTCGCACGCGAGAGGCCGCCGATATCGAAATGTTCATCGATACGACACCGGGCACACCGCCGATCTATCGTAAGGAGGCGCTCACCAAGCTGCACACCGTGGGCTACGATGTCGCTCACAACGTCTTCTTTGGCAGTGATACTCACGCAAATGCGTACAACGGCGACTATGCCAAGCAATGGATTGAACGTGATCGCGCGATTCTGACCGATATCGGTCTGGACACGGCTGCAATGGATGATCTGTTTGGCGGCAACCTCAAGCGTTTCCTGGGCGTGGACTGATGGTTCTGGCTGCGGAAATGCGGTCGGAGGCGTTCGAACGCAGTCTGGAGCGCCTGCGTCACGCCACCGGCATTGTCATCCCGGTCTATCTTCCGGCAAGCGCCGACCGCGCCGAAGGGGCACTGCTGCTGCGGGATACGGTCATATCCTGCTGCGCCCAAGTTGACGATCCGACTGCGGTGTGTTTGAGCGTGGATGGCGCCGACAACGGCGCGGATGTTGTACAGGCATTGGCAGCGGAGTTCGGGACCTCTACCGTGGTCGCTCCGGTCAATATGGGCAAGCTCCACGGTGTTGTGGAGGGGTTCCGCATCCTGCTGCGTCGCCCGGAGCCGGCCTACTTCGCGGTTCTCGATTCCGACAGTGATCACTTCGGGAACGAATTGCTCAACTTCGTACGGGCGGCTGAGCACATCATTCAGGAAAGCGGGGACTCGCGGGTGATGGTGTTGGGCCGCCGCATATCGCGTCACCGACCGATGGGCTTGCTGCGCGGGGAACTCGAGGAGTTGGCGGATCAGATGTTGCTCCAGGCTCTGATCTACCACGCTGCGGTATCCGGTCGACCGCTGCAGTTTGAGTACGCGACGGTTCTGGAGGCGGTCCCGGATTTCCACTCCGGATATAAGCTCTTCAGTCGGGAGACGGCTTCGGATGTCTTTCTGAGTGACCCTGACATGGCAGGGCTATCCCCGACGGCGTATTACCGGCACGCTGTCGAGGTGGTGATGTCGGTGGAGGCGATTTTAGGCGGCGCACGCATGGGACTGGTCAACCGCACGACCTACAACCGGCAGCCGGTGACGACCTTCGGCAAGCTGAATCAATCTGCGGTGACGGGTGATATGATTGCGTGGCCATGCCGGCGGCTCGGTGTGCCGGTGGCCTTCGTGCGGCAGTGGCTGGCCAATATTGTACCGTCGTTGCTCCTGGGGACGCTGGTTCCTGAAGGGCGGGACCAGCTCGAGGCTGTCTGTGACAGGGTCCTCTCCGCGTACGGTGAGCATTTCGAACCTGAGTTAACGGCTCGACGCCCACTGTTCCTCTGATCACTCTCCGGTGCCCGGCTGTTGTTACTCGCCGGGCACCGGAGACTTGCTTTATGCTCCAAGGACCCCCTGATGCACAACTCTACCACCGGCGAGCTCCAGGATGTGGGTCAATCCCTTGGGAAACTCGCTGGGTCGATGCGTCACATAGATCATAGTGCGGCTGGACTTCAGCGTGACCTCATCAAGGGCCCGCAGCACCTCCTCCAGGTGAGCGGGGTCAAGACTCTGACACGGTTCGTCCAGAATCAGCAACTCCGGGTCTTTCACCAGGGCGCGGGCGATCAGCGCCAGACGCTGTTGGCCCTTTGGTAGGAGCCGGAACGGACTATGGGCGACGTCCTCAAGGCCCATCCGCTCGATCCACTGGACCGCGCGGATTCGCTGTTCATCGGTGCATCTGCGATGCAGGCCGATGGAGTCGAAATAGCCTGAGCAGACGATGTCGAGAGGGGTGGTATGGGGTGGGTGGTATCGATGGAGTTCGGGAGAAACCCACCCGATACGACGCTTGATTTCCCAGATGCTCTCGCCGCTTCCCCGGGGCCGCCCGAACAGGATGATGCTGTTGGCATAGGCTTGCGGGTGGTCGCCCAGGATCAGGCTGAGCAGGGCGGACTTGCCGGCGCCGTTGGGACCGACCAGAGCCCATTTCTCCCCTTGTCTGACGATCCAGTTCAGCTCTTGTAGGATCTGCACACCATTGTGGATCACGTTGATGTCCTGCAGGTGAATCACCGGTGGCGCGTCCGTCTCTGGGGGGGGCAGCAGGCTCTTGGCGGTGTCCGTTTGCTGTGAGGTTGCCGGCGCCCATTGAGCTAACACCTCGTCCTTTAGGCCCTGCACCACAATCCTACCTCTGTCCAGGCTGAGGATATGGGTCACGGTGTCCATCATCTCGGTGCCTTCGGACATCAGAATGAGGAGTTGGATCCCGTCCTGTGCCGCGATCTCCGAGAGTGCGGGATCGAGTTTCTTCCTGAAGGCTTGGTCCAGGCCCGTCAGCGGATCATCCAAGATTAGCAGCCGAGGTGCGCGTAGCAAGGCGCGTGCGATCTGCACCCGGCGCCATTCGCCGTCGGAGAGCTGATGCAGGCGGCGGGAGAGAAGCGGGGTGATCTCAAGGCGGGCGAGGATCTTGTCGCGTCGGTCCTCGAAGGCAGCCGGCCCATCCGCAGGCACGCCTTCGGCAGGCGCAGTCTCTGCTCGGACTTCATAGGGGTTCTGCTTCCAGATGCCGGCAGCGGAAAGCGTGCTCTCGACGGTGGCGGAGGCTGTTGCCAGATCCGCGTGCCAGCGTGCTTGATGGAAGGAGGCCCCGCCGACGGGGCGGCGGTTGAAGGTCACGTAGGCGATCTGGTCCCGGACCGCTTGGGCGGCCGCCGTCTGTCGCTCTCGCAACCCGGGAAGCGTGGTGACGATACGGCCCTGCTGTGGGGAGAGACCTCCGGCAATGGCTTGTGCGATCAAGGCTTTGCCCGAGCCGATGGGGCCGATGATGGCCCAGTGCTCTCCTTCGTGGAGGGTCCACGTGAGGGGCCCGATACTCGATTTGCCGGATTGTTCCAGTACAACGTTGTGTAGCGAGATGATCTGTGTTGCTGCTGTGTCTGTGGAGGTCATTGTCTAGCTTCGATATTGGCTTGCTGGGGCAATCTGGTACACAAGCTGATCCTGCTCTCAGAGAAGCGGGGCCACCCGGGCGCAGACGGTGTTCAGAAAAGCTTGATCCTGGTCGGTGAAGGGTGCCAATGCGTGTGAGTCGATATCAAGCTCCCCTACGATCACATCTTCCTTGAGAATCGGTATGACGATCTCAGAGCGTACATCCGGGCTGCAGGAGAGGTAGTTGGTCTCCAGCGTGACATCCTGCACGATAAAAGTGTTCTCTGTCGCGGCGGCCTGTCCGCAGATCCCCTTGCCGAAGGAGATCCGTGTGTGGTCCGTGGGCGCTCCCACGTAGGGACCCAAGACCAACTCTCTCTCGGCATCAGGGTCGACGAGATAGAACCCAACCCAGTTATAGTGTGGAACTTCGTCCTTGAGCGCCGCGCAGATCCTCTCGAGAATCTCATCGCGCTCGTTGTCACGATGGGTGCTGATTATCTGCTCAATCTCCACTAGAATTCCATCAAAACCAGGTGCGTTGTTCACCGGACATACTCCACACTATGGGATCGGATGAATAACAGTCCACACCCTGCTAGGCACGGGTGTGGACTATGGAAAGCGAAACTATGCCCGAAGTTAGTCCTAGTCCGAATAGGGCTCGAACCAATCCTTCTCGACGCCGCAGTCTGGACAGGTCCAGTCTTCCGGCAGCTTTTCGAAGGGAGTACCGGCCGGAATGCCATTGTCGGGGTCACCGACCTGCGGGTCGTAGATGTAGCCACATACAGTGCACTCGTATTTCTGCATATCAAACCCTCCTCTAACTGTGTTGGGGACCAACCGTGACGCTTGCTGCTGTTTCGGGGATGCCCGACCCTACGTGCGTCCTCAGTTGACTGTGACTGCGCAGATTATAGGAGGCTCAATCCATCTGTCAAGCCACAATCCGCAGCTTCCACGAGCCCTCTTTGCCGGCTATGTACCTGTGCCGCTGGGCAGCAAACGCCGGGTCGAGATCAGACAAGGGGATTACGCTGCCGTTCAGGAGAACGGGCGGATCGACGGCTCGTACTTTGGGCAGGGCGACCAGATCGTGTCTGTCGGCAGAATCGCCCTCGATGCGGGCGAAATCGACGTCGCGACGCAGCCACTGCAGCCAGTGGTCGATCTCTGCATCGTGAGCTTTGCCGAGTGCATCCATCACCGCGCGGTCGGTGCCCTCGAAGTCGGCTTTGGTGATGATTTCGTGGGCCAGAGCGACGCGCAGCGATTCAGCCATCACGGCATACCAGCCGACCTCCTGGACTGAGCACCAGCATGCATCGTCGAGTTGGATAAAGCGCTCCCCCAGCCATTGAGCGGCATCAAGGCTGTCCACGACGATCTGTCCTCGGTGCACAACCAGATGCTCAAGAAGCGCGGCGCCGTCCTGCTGAGAGAATGTGCCCACATCCATAATGCCATCGCGCAGGAAATAGTCCAGCCGGTCGGCACATAGCTGCGGAAGCGGCTGCTCGAGCAGTGTATAGTTGTCGGCTTCCGCCACCTCGCGCCAGTCCAGCCCGTGGTTGGACAGTATTTCGGGTAGGTCTGAACTGAGGATCATCTCATCGCGGTGGACTTCGTGATAGTCGTGGTCCCGGTTCGGATAGACGAAGTCGACGACGTGCGAAAATGCCGTATGAGCGACATCATGGATAAGGCCGGCGGCCTGCTCTACGACATCGGCCCCCAGCCGCTGGAGAAGCGCTGCCACACCCCGTGAGTGATGAAGCCGGGTGGTGTCACGTTCGGGCTTGATGAAGGCCGTGATACCACCTTGGTGGATGTCAGCCAGGCGTTGTACGGCCCTGGAGTTGTAGAGATCGATCAACAGCGGTTCGGTGAAACGAACTTCGCCGTAGACGGGGTCGTGGAAGACGACATTGCTGCTCATAAAGGGCTCTGTGCCAGGTCAGGGTACTCGACTTTCACCAGCGCACGCTCGGGCACCTCCAGGCGCTGGAGCAGGTCGCTGATCAGCGCGGCCTTGCGCTCTGCATCCTGCCGTGACCAGGTACGGCTCTTGATCTCCAGGAAAGCTCCTCCATCCTCGGGTTTCTGAATCTGATCGAAGTTCAGCGCGAAGTCCGTGTCGCCGTACCGGATGTGGAACCGCCGCCGGGATTTGTGCACCTCAATCGCCTGCTCCGGCTTGAAGTACTCCTGGTAGAAGCGGCGGCTGCGCGTGGCCGTTGCATTGAATCGCGAGTGTGAGAGCAAAACCGAGTTACCAAACTCACGCTCTTTGGCCAAGGTGGTCAGGGTGAGCCGGTAGATTACATCCGTGACCTCCCTGGTTGCCGGGTCCACGATCTCATCCTCCCGATATCGCAGCCGGCTGCCCAATTCATCGGCAAAGAGGAAGTAGGTGTCATATTGATGGCGTGTGGAGGCGCGCACAAAGCGAACGCTGGGCATCGACCTCAGGCGCTGCTCCAATGCGTCGAGGTCTACATCCATGATTTTGACCTGGACCTCGAAACTTCGCTCTTGCGCGACGCCGCCGATAGCTACCAGTTTGCTGAGCACGCTTTCTTCGCGCTGGATCAGGAACTGATCCACTTCACCGGCCATACGATTGGCCTCTTCCTGCAAAGCCGGCACGTCGACAGTGCGAAGTCGTCGATCCCGCATTAGCCATGTGCCGTTGACCATCACGTCCCGAACATCCTCCTGGTGCGCTGCGTAGATGATGCGAGAGTAGATGCTGTTGGGGTCGCGCCGGAAAGCCGGCGTATGGCGCACATCATCCATTGTGATTGAGATTAGATCTGCGCGCTTGCCCGGCTCCAGGGAACCGGTGATCCGGTCAATATGCAAGACTTTGGCGCCCATAATGGTGGCCATTTCGATCACGGTGCGTGAGGGTAGGGCTGTGGGGTTCATCGTCGCGATCTTGCCCAGAAAGCTGGCCAACCGGATCTCCTCAAGCATATCCAGATCGTTGTTGCTGGCCACACCATCGGTGCCGATGCCTACGTTAAGGCCCAGCTCCAGCATGCGCACGACAGGTGCGATCCCGCTGGCAAGCTTCATGTTACTGCTGGGGTTGTGGGCGACGCCCACGTTATGGTGCTGAAGTGTGAGGATCTCGCCTTCATCGATATGAACGCAGTGGGCGGCGAAGACCTTGGCCTCGAATACTCCCAGCTTCTTGAGCCAGGGAATGGGCGGCATATTGTACTGCTTTCGATGATCCTCAACTTCCTGAGCTGTCTCGGCAATGTGGATCTGCAGCGGCACATCAAACTCCAGCGCCAGTTCCGTAGCTTCCTCGAGAAGCTCCGGGGTCACGGTGTAGGGTGCATGTGGCGCTACACCGGGTACGATCAGCGGATGATCCTTCCATCGCATGATATAGTCTCGGGCCCGTGCTAGAGACTCTTCGTAGCTGCTCGCATCCGGTGTCGGGAACTTGAGCAGGCTCTGCGCGCACACAGCGCGCAGGCCTGCGTGGACGGCGGCGTCGGCGACTGCCTCCTCGTAGTAGTACATGTCGGCGAACGTGGTCGTTCCTGAGCGGATCATCTCTGCTGCGGCAAGCTGTGTGCCCAACCAACTGAATCTAGGCGTGACGAACGCAGCCTCGACGGGCATTATGTAACCCATCAACCAGACGTCCAGGCGGAGATCGTCCACCAGAGCACGCACAAGCGTCATCGGCGCGTGCCCGTGCGCATTGACCAGCCCCGGCATCACGATACTGTTGCCGCAGTCATGCTGCTCACCGGAGACATAATTCGCCACAATCTCTGATTCCGGTCCCACGGCTACGATGGTGTCATCTTTGATAGCTACAGCGCCCGGGCTGAAGAGATCGTAGCCGGCGTTCATTGTTACGACGAAGTCTGCCGTGATGAGGCTGTCCACCGCCGGTTTCTGCACCGATTCAGTCATAGCGTTACCTCCATCTGAAATGTGGATCAATCAAAGCGCATTCTTAGCCCCTCGTCTGTCACTTCGTAGGTTGCATAGACGAAGGGTCCAGGATCCAGGATGCGCGGCAGCAGTGCAGGTAGGTCCTCGACAAGTGGCAGGGAGTCCAAATCTTTCCGGTATACCCAGGTCGGTGTGCCTTCTTCCGAGGGGACCAGGCGGTCGTCCCCGGCGATGCCGGAGTATACGAAAAGCAGGATGCCCGGGGGCTGCGGCATCGTGATGTGCACGATGCCGCGGAGTGTCAGCGCTATCGCAGCAAGGCCCGTCTCTTCGCGCAGCTCCCGCAGCGCTGAGGTGTGGGGAGACTCACCGGGCTTCAGGTGCCCACCGATACCGTTGTATTTTCCCGCCCATAGTCGCTTGTGGGGAGCTCCCTTCAGCAGTAGT
>Ga0209121_10005729_pt1 | contig 11143 bp, 9 predicted proteins | sample Cruoilmetagenom3_FD_187292 | JGI IMG/M metagenome (GOLD analysis project Ga0209121, IMG submission 187292) | Oil polluted marine microbial communities from Coal Oil Point, Santa Barbara, California, USA - Sample 3 (SPAdes) (version 2) | ecosystem: Environmental > Aquatic > Marine > Oil seeps ...
GTCCGTTTTACCGGTGTTCGTTTTCTGCGGAAAAACATTTAACTATTTTTAAAAAATATCCATAGTGCCGATTTTTACTTCAAAATAAGCTCAAAAATGGCAATAATAATGTAGAAAAATACATTCAGGCAAAAAAGTTTAAACCAAACAGAAACAGGCAGTTGAGTTATGTTGTCTTTGTCGATGCGATAAAGCGAGCATGCAAGTTTCATTAGATAAGGAATTTTAATGAAGTTAATAAGGCTGGTTTATATTGTTCTGTTTTTAACTGTTACCGGTCTTGGATGCCAGCCGAAAAAATCCGGCTCGGAGAGCATCAGAATCAAACCGTCCAAGGCCTGGGGTGAAGCACTCGGGCGGACGCTATTGCACTTGGCGCCCAATGGAAAAGTGGCCGAGAAGCTTATAAACGAAGGCGCCGATGTTAACGCACAGGACAGCTTTGGCATGACGCCGCTGCATACGGCCGTCATAGCGAATCGCAGAGATGTCGTCGAAGTGCTTGTTGCCCGAGCAGCGGATATCGATGCAAAGAGCAGCCGTGGCCAGACACCTCTGTTCTGGGCGGTAACCAAAGGCCGCAAAGATATGGCCGGTTGGCTTCTCGCCCACGGTGCAGATGTAAACACGCAGGATAGCTACGGCATAACACCCCTTCACAGCGCAGCCCACGCCGGCAGTGCCGACCTGGTCGAACTTCTCACCGCCAACGGCGCCGACGTTAATACAAAAGACAACGAAGGCCGAACTCCGGTGGACTGCGCTCAAGATTCAGACCACACTGAAATTATCGAATTACTGAACGAGCATAGGGATAAAGAATGACGGAGAAGTTGAATTTCGATATAAGGAGAGATAAGAAATGGCAGTAAGTGTTTTCGAGTGTAAGGATACCAGGCCGGATGATAAGATGCTGGCTAAGGCTTTGGGTAAATCGAATCGGTTATGGCAGGAGATTAAAAAGAATCTGAATGCTGAGTATGGCGAATTGATTGAAGAGTGGAAATTCTATGGCCGCAAGTCCGGCTGGGTACTCAAGACGCTGCGAAAGAAACGCAACTTGTTTTTCTTCATCCCACTTAAGGGCTCCTTTCAGGTCTCTTTCATTTTTGGCGATAAGGCCGTTGCCGCGGCTCAAAAGAGCGGCCTGCCGAAGGAGCTTGTTACAGAGCTGAAGAACGCCAGAAAATACGCAGAAGGAAGAGGTCTCCGAATCGATGTTAAAAACTCCACTGATGTCGAAAATATCAAGAAGCTGGTGGAGATAAAGGTTAATAACTAATGAAAGGAATTTGTGATGTTTTATTATGATATTAGAAATCTCAGAGGTTCGTTTGCTCTTGTTGTCTTAATTTGTATGTTTTGTCCGTTTGTGTATGCCGAATTTCCGGAGTTTGAATGTCATCAGATCGCCAAAATAGGTCGGAGCATGGGTCAAACCTCGCTTGTAGATATTGACAAAGATGGCGACCTCGACTGGGTAGTTGGCGAGCGTGCCAGAACCTGGTGGTTCGAGTACGTCAAGCCCGAAAAATGGATTCGGCATGATCTGGGGCAGGGCGTCCGCACTGACGTAGGCGGCACGGCCTTCGACATCGACGGCGACGGATGGATCGATCAGTTTTGCGGCACAGGATGGTATCGCAACACCGGCAAGCCTCGCAGTGAATCCTTCGAGCAATTCGACAGCGGGACCATTATTTGTCATGACGACGTAGCGGCCGACATCAACGGTGACAGCAAACTCGACGTGGTCGCCTGCAGCAATCAGAAGAACCACAAAGTCACGGTTTGGTATGAGATCCCCGTCAATCCTCGCGAAAAGTGGACCGAGCATAAAATAGGCAACGGTATCCACGGCGGCGTCGGACCTGCAGGTGTTGGCGATATCGACAGTGACGGGGACAACGATGTTGTGCGCGGCGACGTGTGGTTTGAGAATGTTGACGGCAAAGGGCTGCGGTGGACCGAGCACGGAGGTATGACACCACCCGGCGGCAACCGGCCCGACCGCTACGGCCTGGCGATCAAGGTCTGGAACTGCGACCTGGATAATGACGGCGATCTCGACATCGTCGAGGCCGAGGCCGACACGGTGGATGGGCGGGCCTTCTGGTTCCAAAACCAGGGCAAGGGCAAAAACTGGAAGTGCCACCTGATCTCCGCCGACCATACAAAGCAGGATTTTCACTCGCTGGCCGTAGCGGATTTCGATAACGACGGCGACCTTGACGTTTTCTCCGGCGGCGGACCGCTCTCGGAGGATAAGGTTCACAAGTGTTTCATCTGGGAGAACGCCGATGGTCTGGCCGGCCAATGGAATGAGCATGTGATCCTGAGAGGCAAGCGATGTCACGAGGCAAAGGCAGCCGACGTGGACGGCGATGGTGACATCGACATCTGTACGAAACCCTGGAACGGCGACGAGCACATTTACCTTCGCAATATGCTTAAGGAAAATTCCTCGAAATAATCTCGTGCATTAAGAGACATATTTGATAGCATTAAGAAATTATTTAAAACTTTGTAGGAGATGATAGGATGTCGCTGAGAGTTTTCCGGCCGGCAGTCAGGCCGTTCTGTTTTGTGCTGATTGGTGTCACTCTGCTTGCCGTGGGTCTTCATCCTGCCCGCGGCGCCGAGTACTACAATGGAAAATCCTTGAGCAGGCGTTTGTCATCCCTTGCCGAGGAAAATCCCACCCTTGTGCGCCTCCAGAGTATCGCAAACTCCAGCGGCAAACGCAAGGTCTGGCTCATCGAGCTTGGCAAGGGGACCAGGCAGGATCGCACAACTCGCCCGGCCATGCTTGTCGTCGCGGGGATCGAGGGCAGCGACCTGATCGGATGCTCAACGGCGGTCAACTGGGTCGAGCATTTGGTCGAGCAATACCAGGACAACGCCGAAATCGCCAAACTTCTCCAGACAACGACAATATACATCGTGCCGCGGCTTAATACCGATGCCGCTGAGCATTTCTTCGCCCGCCTTAAACTCGAAACTTCCTCGAGCAGTAAACCCGTCGATGACGACCACGATGGCCTGCTCGATGAGGATGGTCCGGAAGACCTTAACGAAGATGGACTTATTACATGGATGCGAATCGAGGACCCGGAGGGCGAATATATTCTCGATCCGAATGACGAACGGTTGCTCTTGAAGGCCGATCATCTCAAAGGTGAAGTTGGCGCCTGGCGATACCTTCGGGAGGGCGCCGATAACGACCACGATGAGCGATGGAACGAAGACGGCCGGGGCGGCGTCAACTTCAATCGCAATTTTCCGTTCAATTACGAATTCTTCGCCGCGGACGCAGGCGTACATCAGGTAAGTGAACACGAAACGCGGGCGCTGGCCGATTTTGTGATCGAGCATCCGAATATCGGAATAGTATTGACCTACGGCTCGGCCGACAATCTCTCGAAAGCTCCTGAAGGTGCCGAACCAGCCGGCTGGCGAGAGCCAATGACTGAGATACATCAGGACGACGCGGGCTACTATCGCGCGATGGGTGAGCTGTATCGCGAATCGCTTGGACTGGACGAAGAGCTTGAGGACGCCTCTGTACCCGGCTCGTTTAGTGACTGGATGTATTACCATCGGGGCCGTCTCTCACTTGCGGCAAGGGCCTGGAGTCCTGCCGTAGCTGTCGAGCTTTCCGAAGCGGCTGAAGAAGAGGAACAAGAACCACAAGAGCAGGATTCCGAATCCGGGCGTGAGGAAAACAACAAGGATGAAGATGAGCGGAACCAGCAGGAGCGCAAGGAACTGGATTGGTTCGACGAATACGCGCCGGAAGCCTTCGTCGAATGGCAGCCGATTGAGCATCCCGATTTTCCCGGACGGCGTGCCGAGGTTGGCGGATATCGTCCTTTTGCCCTGACGAATCCTCCGGCTGAGATGGTTGACGAGATTGCCGCCAAACATGCCGATTTCCTGACCAAAGCGGCTCTGCGGCTGCCGCGAATCGGCGTGCGAAAGATCGAGTGTCGCCACCTGGGCCGCTCGGTTTATGAAGTTGAGATTCAGATTGAGAATACCGGATTTTTGCCGACAGTGCTGGAGCATGGGCAGAGAACCCGGGAGGTCCATCCTACAAGGTTGGTGATGGAGCTGGAAGATAAATCGTTCCTTTCGGGGAGCCGGATTACGAATCTGCCGGCAATCCGGGGAAGCGGCGGGATGGCCGAGCTGCGATACATCGTCAGGGTGGCGGAGCGAGAAAAAATCGATTTTGAGGTTGTCTCAATGCTGGCCGGGAACGTCAAAGGCTCAGTCGAGCTGCCGGACGTCGAATGAATCGGCAAATAAAAATATTTCAGGATATAAGATTATGAAGCACCGAATCGAAATTAAACACTGCATAACCATTTTGATTATTTCATGCCTAATGTTCATGCTTGCCGGAGGAGTTCTTGCGTCTGAAAGTTCCCGCAGGCCGAGAGTCGGTAATCCGGCCAGGCATTCATTTCCGGCGCTGGGGGCAGGCAACGAGCGCAAGGTCCGTGTAGCGTGGAACCGGTATTACGATCACGCCGGGCTAACGGCCATCCTGGTTCGCCTCAATAGAGCCTTTCCGGATTTGACCCGGCTCTATTCGATTGGCAAGTCAACCCAGGGCAGGGATATATGGTGCCTTGAGGTGACGGCGCGGAACGTCGGCGATCCGGACCGAAAGGCGGGAATGTATATCGACGGCAATATCCACGGCAACGAGGTCCAGGCCGCCGAGACGGTCGCCTATACCGCCTGGTATCTCTGCCATCAGTACGGCCGACTCGAAAAAATTACGTCGCTGCTCGACGAGCGGATCTTCTATCTTGTGCCCAGCGTCAATCCCGATGGACGCGATTCCTGGCTTAATCGCGGCGGCAGAGCTCGATCAGGACTTGAGCCTACAGACGACGACCGCGACGGTCTGGCCGACGAGGATGACAGCGAGGACCTCAACGGTGACGGCCAAATCACCATGATGCGCATCAAAGATCCCCACGGTCGTTTCAAGCTGCACCCGGATTATCCTGAGCAGGTGATGGTCAGGACCAGGCCGGACGAAGCCGGAGAATATAGTCTGCTTGGTTGGGAGGGTATTGATAATGATGGTGACGGTGGGATTAATGAAGATGGCCGTGGTGGTTACGACATGAATCGCAACTGGGCGTATGATTGGCAGCCGAATTATGTCCAGTACGGAGCCAAAGATTATCCATTCAGCCAGCCGGAGACTCGTGCGGTTGCCGAGTTTATTCTGGCCCATACCAATATCGCAGCGGCCCAGTCGTATCACAATTCCGGCGGAATGATCCTTCGAGGTCCGGGCAGGGAAGCAGGGGCGATGCACGATGAGGACGACCGCGTGCTGGAACTGATTGCTGCGCGGGGAGAGGAAATAATACCTTATTACCGCTCGTTAGTTCTCTGGGACGATCTCTATCAGGCACTGGGAAGCGAGTTGGATTGGTTATACGGAGGTCGCGGCATTCTTTCGTTTACAAATGAGCTCTGGACGTCAAGGAACCTGTATAAGACTTCTGACTCACCTTCGGATGAGCAGGAGGCTGAGTTTATAAAATATGTGCTCATGGGTGACGGTTTTGTGCCCTGGCAGCCGTACGATCATCCGACGTACGGCAGGATCGAAATCGGCGGGCAAAAGAAAGAATGGGGCCGAATACCACCTTCGTTTCTGCTTGAGGAAGAACTTCACCGCAATATGGCCTTTACTCTCTATCATGCTGATATGATGCCGCTGCTTGAAATAAGCGAGGTTAAAGTCGAGCCGCTCGGCGATAGTTTGTTCAAGATATGGATCACAATAGAAAATAAACGTTTGATTCCTACGAGAACCGGCCAGGATGTGGCTCACCATATAAGTTCACCGGATATCGTTTCGCTCGAAGGCGATGAGATTCGAGTCCTCTCGAGCGGACGGATTACGGACCGATTCTTTAAGCGCGTTCAGGCCGTAAAAAGGCGTCCGGAGAGGGTGGAATTGTCCACAATTAGCGGTATGAGCGCTGCCCGTGTACAATTCGTAGTCGAGGGACAAGGCGAGTTCACCATAACTGTCGATTCCGCCAAAGCAGACCTGCTCAAAAAAAGTCAGTTGCTGCCTGCCTCAAATTAAGCGGTTTTTTCCTGCCGCATTTAACCGCCCCTTGACTTGCCCGGCTGAGTATGGCATGCCTGGGCCAAATATCAAAACTCTTGTTGACGAAACGGGGTGATTCAGCTATCCTGTTGCTGTGGTGTTTCCGTGCGCGCGGGAATTTGTGATATCGTTTTTTAAGAGAGATTTTGTAATGCTCAAGAGAACACATAATTGCGGCCAGCTTCGGCTGGATGATGCCGGCAACAAAGTTGCGTTGGCGGGATGGGTCCATTCCTATCGTGACCATGGCAATTTGGTATTCATTGATTTGCGAGACAGGGAAGGCCTGACGCAAATCGTATTCGACCCTGAAACCCAACCGGAAATGCACAAACTGGCCAAGACGGCCCGCTGCGAATGGGTTATCGCAGCCGAAGGTGAAGTTCAACCGAGAGGCGAGGGTATGGAGAATCCGAAGCTGGCGACCGGCGAGATCGAGGTTGTCGCCGAGCGGCTGGAGATTCTAAATACGTCCAAGACGCCGCCGTTTGAAATCGATGCCGCCGAGAAAACAGGCGAGGAGTTGCGCCTGGTCAACCGGTATCTTGATCTTCGCCGGCCCGAGATGCAAAAGAAACTCCGCATGCGGCACCAGGTGACGATGGTCGTGCGGGATTATTTCGACAAGCTTGGATTCTGGGAGATAGAGACGCCGATGCTGGCCAAGAGCACACCGGAAGGGGCGAGAGATTTTCTCGTGCCGAGCAGGCTGTCCCAGAACTGCTTCTACGCACTTCCCCAGTCACCGCAGCTCTTCAAGCAGATTCTCATGATCAGCAGCATCGATAAATATTTCCAGATCGTGCGATGCTTCCGTGATGAAGATCCGCGAGCCGACCGGCAGGCCGAGTTTACGCAGATCGATGTCGAGATGAGCTTCGTCGATGTGGACGATGTCATAAACGTTCACCAGAGCCTTGTGGCGCGAATCTGGAAGCAGATTCTGGATGTGGATGTCCCGTTGCCGATGCGGCGAATGTCTTACAGGGAAGCAATGGCCGATTACGGCACCGACCGGCCTGACCTGCGTTTTGATATGAAGCTCAAGAACATCTCCGACCTGGCCAAACAAACAACGTTTAATGTCTTCACATCGACCATTGAAAAGGGTGGAATAGTGAAAGGTCTTTGCGCTCCGGGCGGCGAGAAATATTCCAGAAGCGATATCGAAAAGACGCTCACCACCTTTGTCGGCGACTACGGCGCCAGGGGCCTGGCCTGGTCCAAAGTCAAAGCCGAAGACGGCACGCTTTCGCTGCTCGGCGGTACCGCCAAGTTCTTCAGCACGGATTTGCAGAAGCAGCTATTCGAGCGCTTCGACGCAAAGGATGGCGATTTGCTTTTATTTGTTGCCGATAACGAAGAAGCAGCGAACAAGGCTCTGGCGCCTCTGCGTTGCAAGCTTGCCCGTGACTTGAAACTCTACGACAAAGGCCGGTTCGAATTCGTGTGGGTCGTGGATTTTCCGCTTTTCGAGTGGAACGATGACGAAAAGCGATACGATTCGCTGCACCATCCGTTCACCTCGCCTATCGAAGAGGATTTGGAGAAGCTCGAAACTGACCCGGCCAACATATGTTCGCAGGCGTACGATATCGTCGTGAACGGCTCTGAAATCGGCGGCGGCAGCATTCGTATCCATAATCCTAATGTTCAGCAGAAGGTCTTTGACCTGCTCAATATCTCAAGGGAGCAGGCACGGCATCGGTTCGGCTTCTTTTTGAAGGCGCTGGAATACGGCGCTCCGCCGCACGGGGGAATCGCCTTCGGACTTGATCGGATGGTCATGCTGCTGACCGGCACGGAGAATATCCGGGATGTGATTGCTTTCCCGAAGACCCAGCGGGGCCAGTGCCTATTGACCGATGCGCCGAGCGAGGTGGACCAAAAGCAGCTCGATGAGCTTAACCTGCGAATGCAGAGACACTCGCATATAATCGAACAAAAATCCGGCGAGCAACAGCAATAGTTATGCCGAATGCAAAAGAAAGTTAAAAATCCAACATAAGCTTATTGTTGGAGGGATTAAAATGTGGGAGTTCTTACAGAATTGGAGAACTGTGGCTTGGCTGGTGGGAGTGCCGGTACTGGTGGGCTTGATAGGCCACTTTTTAATCTTCGAGCTGTTACGAAGAATTGCCCGGCGTACCGGCAAGATCATCGATGATTCATTGGTTAAACGCTGCTACCGGCCGTTGCAATGGATTATCGTTGTCTTTGTGATTCGTTTGATTCTCCCGGCCGGACTGCCTGAGGAAATACGGCCGGGTGTAAATCACATCCTTAGTTTATTTCTTATTGCCACAGTATCATGGCTATTGATTAAATCAGTTTATGTGTTGGAAGATTTTGTTGTAGATCGTTTTGCAATCGACGTAAAAGATAATCTTCGGGCTCGGAAAATACATACACAGCTAAGGGTCCTGAAGCGATTGGTAATTATCGTGGTGAGTATTATTGCACTGGCCACAATGTTGATGACCTTTCCCAAAGTCAGGCAGCTCGGAACAACGATTTTGGCGTCTGCGGGGATAATCGGCATTGTAGTGGGTATGGCCGCCCAGCGGACTATAGCGACGTTTATCGCCGGTCTGCAGATAGCTTTCACACAGCCCATTCGCGTGGACGACGTCGTTATCGTTGAAAACGAATGGGGCCGGATCGAAGAGATTACTTTAACCTATGTAGTCGTCAGGATCTGGGACCTGAGACGACTGATTGTACCAATTACTTATTTTATCGAGAAGCCCTTTCAAAACTGGACTCGTACCACTGCCGATATTCTCGGTACCGTATTTCTCTATGTTGACTACACCGTGCCCATCGACTCTGTCAGAGAAGAGCTTCATCGTATCCTGAAACATTCAGAGCTGTGGGACGGCAAAGTCTGCGTGCTGCAGGTCACTAATACTTCCGAACATACCGTTGAATTGAGGGCTTTGATGAGTGCTCCGGATGCTTCGACTGCATGGAGTCTTCGTTGCGAGGTCAGAGAGAAAATAGTAGATTTTGTCAAGACAAAGTATCCGCAGGCCCTGCCGAAACTGAGAGCGGAATTGCACCAACTAAAAGCTGATGGGAAATGAGCATGTTTCGACACGGCACTTTATTTTACGTGTACGAAAAATCATAATATATGCGAATTAATTTTAAGCATATCTGGCAGAAGCTCTTGAAGGTTTTGCGGTTCTGGCCCCCGCCGCTGGCGGAAAAGATCCAGGTAACCTTTGGAGCGGCGGTGCTCCTTGTCTTGGCGCTGGCACTTACGATCCCTTATATATGGATGGGTCAGCTCATTAAAAAGGGCCTGCTTGATGCCGGAAGGTCAAGATCTAAGGTGCTGCTCGATCGACACTTCCAGTTAAAAGAGCCCGGCCAGACTCTTCCGCTGCTGGACGATAGCGGGCAGGAGCGAGACCCGAATGATGCCGAAATATCCTGGATTCGCTTTAAAGACGAAGACGAGGATATGCTCCTGCAACTGGATAAAGAAGTCAGGGACATGATCGAGACTCTGACGGACGACCCGGATCGGTATGAGAATATCCTGCTGGCGAGGAATGAAGGCCGCCTGGAGAGTCATTACGTGCGAATCTTCAGGGCAACCGACCACTGTATAAGCTGCCACAATCCGCAGGGTTCCGCCAGTCCCTTTACTCTCAATAAGCCGATCGGTACTGTGATTATTCAATCCCGTGATCCCGCCAGTGAAATCAGCAAAACTGTTTTTATGAATCGCATCTGGATTATCGTGGCCGGCCTTATCGGTGGTGTCGGTGCCATCGTTGTTTTTTATATGATAACTCAGCGTCTGATTCTACGGCCGATCCGGCAGCTTCGGGCGCTGGCAAACAACGTTGCCGAGGGAAATCTCGAAATAAGAAGCTCAATCGCCACCCGCGACGAATATGAAAAACTGGCAAAAGCCTTCAACCACATGCTCGATTCGCTGCAGGCGATGCAGGAAAAATTACGCCAGGCGAACAAACAGCTCGACGTCAAAATCGCCGAGCTTTCCACGCGGAATATCGAGCTGTTCAAAGCCAACAAGGTCAAAGGCGAATTCCTGGCAAATATCTCACACGAGTTCAGAACGCCCTTGAATGCGATTTTGGGATTCGCCCAGGTCCTGAAAGACAAGCCCCTTATGTTAAAAAAAGAGCAGGCGCAAAGGTACGCTGAGAACATTATCACCGGCGGCAACAACCTTCTTAATATGATTAACGACCTGTTGGAGCTGGCAAAAACGCAGGCCGGAAAGATGGATCTGCATATAGAGGAGGCTTCCGTGGCCGCTTTGCTCGGAGATCTTCTGTCTCAGTTTTCACTGCTGACAAAGAAGAAGAAAATCAAGGTCAGGCTGCTTGTCCAGCCGGATTTGCCGCCCATTGTCACCGATGTCGGCAAGGTCCAGCAGATACTATATAATTTCCTCAGTAACGCGGCGAAGTTTACATCCGTGCGGGGCAGGATCGAGATTCAGGCTCAATTCCCGTCGCCCGGAGCCAAAGAAACGGGCCCTGAACCACGGATGATGCGAATTGCCGTAACCGATGACGGCTGCGGTATCGCCGAGTCGGACAGGGAAAAAATATTTGAAAAATTCCGCCAGGCTGACGGCTCGCTGACCCGCGAGTCGACCGGCAGCGGGCTGGGACTTGCCATCAGCACTGAATTAGCCGCGATGCTCGCAGGCGGCATCGGGATGGAAAGTCCGCCGAAGGGACGGACCAAAGGCTCTACGTTCTGGCTCGATTTCCCCATAACGCTTACAAAAGAAAAAAAACAAGAAGCCCATTCTTGATATCAACAACGCCGTTTCGCATTGGATGAGATTCGTCGAAATCGGCCACGAGCGAGTGGAGTCCAAATGGAATCCAGACACTTCCAGGTCTAAATAGGGCTTGCTGTGTAGAATTTAAGTTTAGTATTTACAATGCGATACATGTGACTTATAGTATGGCAAGTGAAAGGGAATCATAGAAAAACACC
>Ga0209121_10005732_pt1 | contig 11138 bp, 5 predicted proteins | sample Cruoilmetagenom3_FD_187292 | JGI IMG/M metagenome (GOLD analysis project Ga0209121, IMG submission 187292) | Oil polluted marine microbial communities from Coal Oil Point, Santa Barbara, California, USA - Sample 3 (SPAdes) (version 2) | ecosystem: Environmental > Aquatic > Marine > Oil seeps ...
TCTTTGTCCCATTTGTAACGCCTGCTGGCACCTTGACCACAAGCTTTTTCTTTTCCTTGCCTCTTTGGTATTTAATTTTCTTCTCCACCCCGGCAGCGGCTTCCTTTGGAGAAAGGGCAATCTCATGATATAAGTCTGCTCCTTCATAGGGAAGACTTTCCACACTCAACATTTTCCTGAGGGCAAATTTCATTGCCTTGCCCATAAGCCGCAAGAACAGGGGCGGTTTATATTCTGTAGAACGATACTGTTGCCCTTTCCAATCTGGCTGGCCAGAGAAAACGAAGGTAAATCCTCTGCCGCCAAAGAACATATTATCCACAAATCCCTCATCAAACCTCAAACCAGCTCCTTGGAACATCCTAGCTAGTTCCTGAAATAGATATGGATTGGTAAATGCATCACGGAATACTTGCTCTCGACTATAATATCGCCCACCAGCGTATTGAGGACCATATCCATCAAAGCCAGCCCCCCTTATCCTATCATATTCCTGTCTCTTTCCCTCATCACCCAATATGGCATAGGCTTCATTAATCTCCTTGAATTTTTCTCCAGCCCACTTTTCGTTCCCTGAGTTTCTATCGGGGTGGTATTTCATAGCGAGCCTCCTGAAGGCATGCTTTATCTCCTCCTCACTAGCCCCTTCAGACATACCAAGAATAGAATAATAATCTTTCATGGCACAGTTACTTACTCCAAAGTAAACAAGTGATATTTTAGCGGTTAAGGGTCACTCTTAGCAAGCAAAGCTATTACAGCCATTGACAGTGGAAGTATCCCCTGCTATGGTAAGAAGAGATTCAGAATATAGTCGGGGGTACTAGACGATGGATTATGGACGCGAGTTGCTCAAAGGTAATACTGATTGCCTGCTCCTTTGTTTAATCAACAACCAACCCACATACGGTTACCAAATCATAAAGGAATTGGAGAAAAGGAGCAACGGATATTTCCGCTTCAAGGAGGGTACTTTGTATCCAGCTCTCCACCGCATGGAGAAAGACAAGCTTATTAAGGGCAAATGGCAAGTGCTACCTAATGGGCAACAAAGACGGTATTACCACATAACTAAAAGGGGACAGCAAGCTTTGGCCAAAAGGTTGCTTGACTGGCGAGATTTTTCTACCGCGGTTAGATTGGTAACCCAACCAGAAACAATTTAGCATCACGATGACAAACAAAATAAGCGACTACCTAGATAGCTTTAAAACCTGCCTCAAGTGTGATTCGGCAGTTAAGGCGAGTGTGACTCATGAACTTCTTACACACCTGGAGGACAAAACCCAAGAACTAAAGGGAGGTGGGCTTAGTGAGGAGGAGGCAGCCAAAATCTCCACACAAGCTTTTGGTCCTCCCCAACTAATCGCTCAGCAAATCTACGAAGTCCATAGCCAGGGTACCTGGCAAGAGGCATTTTTCGCTGCCTTACCTCATTTGCTGGTTGCTCTGCTTTTCGCTTCATACCACTGGAAAAACCTCATCAGCTTATCAATCATATTAGCAGCGGTTACCTGCATAGTAATTTATGGCTGGTGTCATAATAAGCCAATGTGGTTCTTTCCCTGGTTAGGATATTATCTACTCCCAGTAATAATTACTGGCTCTCTATTAATTTACTTACCTAGTGGCTGGGTTTGGTTAGCAACACTAGCTTACTTTCCTTTAGCTTTATTTGCGTTTGCCTACATAATGAAACAAACCGCAAGTCGTGATTGGCTTTATGTGTCGTTAATGCTAGCCCCACTTCCGGTAGTATTCAGCTGGTCATTAGCCCTAGGCATAAATGGGGTCTTGCCAGGCAATATGCTGCTGACACGGTTGCAACCAGCTATCCCCTGGATAGTTGTTAGTTTCCTCGTTTTGGCTGTGGCAACCTTCGCATTCACTCGTGTAAGGCAACGTTGGGGCAAAGCCGCTACTTTGTTAATTCCACCAAGTGTAATCTTAGTTTCAGTAACCTTAGTGAATAGAGGAAATATCGGTTTCTGGGGTTGGCTGATATTACTCTTCTCTTTATTGGCTCTCGCTAGCCCAGCCTGGCTAAAAGCCAAGGCGTAGCTACGAAGTCTAAGCTTGCTCTTGGTTCCACAGGCCCGCTTGAGGTCGATAAGCCCTTTTACAAGGCAAGCCCAAATGTTCATAAGCAAGCCTAGTAGCTGCCCTGCCGCGGGGAGTGCGCTCCAAAAAGCCTAACTGAAGAAGATAAGGCTCGTAAACACCCATAATAGTATCAGCCTCTTCATTAATAGAGGCAGCTATAGTATCTAGACCAACGGGTCCACCATCAAATTTATCAATTATTGTATGGAGCACCCTGCGATCCACGTCATCCAAGCCTACAGAGTCCACTTCAAGTTTTGAAAGCCCTTCCAGAGCTACTTCCTTAGTGATCACCCCATTTGCCATGACCTGAGCATAATCCCGCAGTCGCTTTAGGAGACGATTAGCCACTCGTGGTGTGCCTCTAGCACGCCGCGCAACTTGAACAAGCCCTTCCTCCTCCACTGGCATCTTAAGAATAGCTGAAGAGCGTCTTAGAATTATCTCTATCGCCGACTTATCATAGAAATCGAGGTGAAATATCGCTCCAAACCTATCACGAAGTGGAGGACTCAATAAGGCGAACCTCGTGGTAGCTCCAATTAAGGTGAACTGAGGCAAGTTCAACCGCAAACTTCTAGCTGCTGGACCTTTGCCAAGAAAGATGTCAAAAACGAAATCTTCCATTGCTGGATAGAGCTTCTCTTCCACTACGCGGCTAAGCCGATGAACCTCATCAATGAAAAGAATATCGCCCTCACGCAGGTTAGTTATAATAGCTGCCAAATCCCCGGGGCGTTCTATCGCCGGTCCTGAACTAACTTTAATATTGACACCCATCTCAGCAGCAATGATGTAAGCAAGGGTAGTCTTTCCTAAACCAGGAGGTCCGTAGAGGAGGATATGATCCAGAGGCTCTTGCCTTCTCTGAGCAGCGGCAATAGCTATTTTCAAGTTCTCCCTAACTTTTTCTTGACCTACAAATTCACTGAGACGCTTAGGGCGAAGGTTTAAATCGATAGGTATATCCCCATCAGCCAGTTTGGCAGAAACCACACGCCCCTCGCCAGATAAGGTGGGGTTGTGGGGAGGGAATCCCTTTGTAGATTGCCCCTCGCCAGATAAAGGAGGGTGTAGCGAGGGTGTCCTTTGAACATCTGACATAATACCTTACCTTTATTATTGCTCGGGGGTAATCTGGGTATCTAGCTGCAAGTTTGTCACCTCAGTTTCCTCACGTCCTTCGCCAGATAAGGGGAGAGGACGGGTGGGACTTCCTCCGCTTTCAGCCAGCACTCGAACTGGAATAAGCTTGCCAAGAATAACATTTTCCTTAAGTCCACGAAGTTTATCTACCTTGCCTTTGGTCGCTGCATCAGTAAGCACTCGCCCAGTCTCTTGGAAAGAAGCAGCAGCTAACCAGCTATCCTTGCTTAAGCCGGCTCTAGTTATTCCTAAAAGAACAGCTTGTGCCGTTGCTGGCTCACCTCCCTCAGCTAGCACCCTGGCATTTGCATCTTCATAATCAAAGCGACCAATCAACTCGCCCGGCAGGAATTCTGTATCACCCGAGGAAATAATTTCCACCTTTCTCAACATCTGACAAGCAATGATAGCAATATGCTTATCATGTATGTTCACTCCCTGAGAGCGATATACCTTTTGTATTTCATCGATTAAATACCTCTGCACCGCTTCTTTCCCCACAATTTGTAATATATCACGCGAGTTAATGAGCCCTTCGCTAAGTTGTTCACCTGCTTTAACCTTGCTCCCTGACTTAACAAGCAACCTTGTACCATGTGGAATAATGTACTCTCTCTCCTCCCTTTCCTCATATTTGATATAAAAACGGCCATCTTCAATAATAGCTTCACCAGCAACTCTAGCCACTATAGGACGTTGCTCAGTTATTGCCGGCAACTGCATGTCCCCCGCAACATAAGGAGCAGGCAGGATTCCTTTCGCCCCCCCAGACTCCTCTGAAGGAGAGACGGGATAACACAGAACGGTGCCAACATCAACTAACTGCCCATTACTCACAATCACCTCTGCCCCTGACGGCAATTCATATTCATCAAGACAAAAATCAGAGCTAGTAACCTTGACCTTGTTTCCCTCATCAGTATCAATTACCTCAACAGTGCCATCAATTTCAGAAATAATGGCACTATCTTTTGGTGTTCTAGCTTCAAAAAGTCCCTCCACACGAGGCAGTCCACTAGTGATATCAGTACCAACTACACCACCAGTATGGAAAGTACGCAAGGTAAGCTGAGTGCCTGGTTCACCAATGCTCTGAGCAGCAACAATGCCTACGGCGGTACCAAGATTTACTAAGCGTCCTCTAGATAGATCCCTACCATAGCAGTACTGACAAATACCGAACCGAGAGTGACAACTAAGAGGTGACCTTACATATACCTGAGTGATGCCAGCCTCGATAATTCGTTTGACCCTTTCCTCATCGATTTCTTCATTGCGACCAACAATAACCTCGCCTGTATTTGGGTCAACAATCTGACTTGCCGCTAGATAGCCAATAATCCGTTCACCCAACGAAGGCAGCGAGCCTTCCTTATCCCTCCCTGATATCCAAACCCCTTCAGTTGTGCCACAATCCCTCTCAGTTACAATGACATCTTGGGCCACATCTATAAGACGTCGCGTAAGATAACCACTACCTGACGTCCTCAAGGCGGTATCAGCTAATCCTTTGCGAGCACCATGAGTAGAAATAAAATATTCCATAGGTGACAGCCCATCTCGGAAGCTTGCCCGAATAGGAAAGTCTATTATCTTCCCAGACGGATCGGTCATCAATCCGCGCATCCCTGCCAACTGCCTAATCTGAGAGATATTGCCCTTTGCTCCCGATGTAGCCAGCATATAGATCCCACCATAACGGTCCAAGGATTGAGATACATCCTCAGTAACTTTATCTGTGGCCTCCACCCACACCTGAACTACATTTTCATAACGTTCATCCTCAGTGATGAAGCCACGATTAAATTGATCTTCAGCAATACTAACCAGCTTATCAGCCTCCTTAAGGAGCTTAGCTTTTCCTGGGGGCTCTTTTATATCGTTCATAGCAATGGAAATTCCTGACTTCGTGGCATAGGAGAAGCCTAATTGCTTAAGATTGTCAAGGACAGCAGCAGTAGTTTCATTGCCTAATAAACGAATGCAATCAGCTATTAGAGACCGCAAGACAGCTTTATCTACTACCTCATTGTAAAAACGAAGCTGTGGGGGCAATGCATCGTTGAATAGAATTCGTCCCACTGTAGTCTTTATCCGCTCCCCTTGCTCATCACCACCTCGCACCTCAATCTCGGCACAAAGGTCAATTATGCCCAACTCGTAAGCTAGCTTAGCTTCATCGAAATTGCCGAAGATTTTCCCCTCTCCTCTAGCCCCAGCCTTAATGATAGTAAGATAATAGCAACCAAACACCATATCAAGACTGGGCACTGTTACCGGCTCACCACAACTTGGTAGTAGCATATTGTAAGGGCTGAGCATTTGCTCTCTTGCTTCCCTCACTGCTAACTTAGACAGTGGCACGTGAACTGCCATCTGGTCACCATCAAAATCAGCATTAAAGGCAGTGCAAACCAAGGGATGAAGCTGAAAGGCACTTCCATCAATTAAGACAGGCTCAAAGGCTTGAATGCTCAACCGATGCAACGTAGGGGCTCGATTGAGCAATACTGGGCGTTCTTTAACCACTTCACTAAGTAAATCCCAAACCTCAGGCCTGACTCTCTCCACTTGGCGTCGCGCAACCCTTACATTATTAGCATATCCCTTCTCTATGAGCTTATGCATAATAAAAGGTTTGAATAACTCTAAGGCTACATGCCGTGGCAAACCACATTGATGAAGCTTAAGATCGGGACAAACAACAATGACCGATCTCCCACTGTAATCTACCCGCTTGCCTAAAAGATTTTGCCGAAACCGCCCCTGTTTCCCTCTCAACATGGCTGAGAGAGATTTCAAAACATGATTATTGCCAGTGGTAACTGCGCGCCCTCTTCGTCCATTATCAATAAGGGCATCAACAGCTTCTTGCAGCATACGCTTTTCATTATGAATAATGACCTCGGGGGCACCTAACCCTATAAGACGACGGAGACGATTGTTACGATTAATAATACGCCGATAAAGGTCATTAAGGTCGCTAATAACGAAACGACCGCCATCCAGCGGGACTACGGGACGAAGTGCCGGTGGTAGTACAGGAAGCACAGTTAAAATCATCCACTCAGGTTTGTTTCCACTAAGTCTGAGGGCTTTGACTAATTGTAACCTTTTGCTAGTCCTCTTGCGGTGCTGTCCAGAGGCAGTGCGCATTTCTTCAAGGAGTTCTTGATATAACTTCTCTATATCAATTTTCTTCAAAATCTCTAGAATAGCTTCAGCGCCCATACCGGCTTCAAAAATATCACCACCTTTATCCTTAAGCCCTTGGTATTCCTCCTCAGTGAGCAGCCTTAATGGCTTAAGGTTTTCTATCTCTTCCTTTTTTACCTTCAGTCCCTCTTCAAGTTCCGTCTTCTGCTCTACAAATTTAGCACGTAACCGATTCACTTCCTTCACTATAGTCTCCCCATCCCCTTCAGCTTTAACCTGCAATTCTTCAACCTCCTTGTTTACGCGCTCCTCCTCATCAGCAATCCTTCGAGATATTTCTTCCTCAAGCTGATGAATCCTCCCTTGACGAGCTTCCTCATTGACTGAGGTAATGATATATCGGGCAAAATAGATGACCGATTCTAAGTGCCGTGGAGAAAGGTCAAGAAGAAGGCCAAGCCGACTAGGCACCAATTTGATAAACCAAATATGCGCGATTGGGGCAGCTAACTCAATATGCCCCATACGCTCCCGGCGTACGCTGGAATGAGCTACCTCAACTCCACATTTATCGCAAATAACGCCTTTGTATCTTAGCTTTTTATATTTGCCACAATGACACTCGAAGTCTTTGGTAGGGCCGAAAATCCTCTCGCAAAAGAGGCCGTCTCTTTCCGGCTTCAAAGTACGGTAATTTATCGTCTCTGCCTTAGTCACCTCACCGTGAGACCAACTCCTGATTTGCTCCGGTGAAGCAAGACTTATTCCTATACCACTCAGACCATCAAATTGAACCATCTTTGTTTATCACCTCTATACTTACAATCTAGCTTTAAATTTTGGTTTTACATCGGCGAAGAAATTTATTTTCTCCTCATCTTCGTTGAGTAACTCAACAGCAAAGCCCAAGCTGCGTAGCTCCATAAACAAAACTTTACACGACTCTGGGACGCCAAGTTGGTAGATGTCTTCACCTTTAATAATAGCCTCGTAGGTTTTGGCTCGACCTATCACATCATCCGACTTTATAGTAAGCATTTCTTGGAGCGTATGTGCGGCACCATAGCCTTCCAACGCCCATACCTCCATCTCACCAAAGCGCTGACCACCAAATTGGGCTTTCCCTCCCAGAGGCTGCTGCGTGACGAGCGAATATGGACCGGTAGAGCGAGCATGCGCTTTATCTTCCACAAGGTGTATCAACTTCATCATGTAGACACTGCCTACGGTTATTGGTTGGTCAAAGGATTCACCAGTCATTCCATCACGAAGCTCCATCTTGCCAAAGATAGGTGGATAAAGCCTTCGCTCTTCATAAAGTCTTTTTGCCATCTGCTCCAAATCCTCGTCACCTTGATCTCGCACATTCATGCCCAATTCCCCAAGCCACAAACAAAGGGAAGCCCGCTTAGCCCTCCCCCGATATTTTTCATCCATTATTTCCTCAGCAGCAAAACCACGCTCGGCTAGCCATGCCTTAATCTTCTCCTGATTAGCTGCTATTGAGTTTCCTGAGTTAAGGCTAACAGCGCCGGCTTCCCAAGCTATCCAAGCCCTAGCTAAAGCATCCTCAATAGCTACGGCATCAGCTCCATCAAAAACTGGATTAATCGCTCTAAAACCTAATATGCGAGCTGCCCAACCCAAATGGGCCTCCAAGACTTGTCCAAGATTCATACGGGATGGAACGCCTAGCGGATTAAGAATCATATCCACAGGTGTGCCATCCGGCAAAAATGGCATGTCTTCCTCAGGCACTATGATTGAGATAACCCCTTTATTGCCATGCCGGCCTGACATTTTGTCACCGACTGAGATCTTGCGTTTTTGGGCAACCCATACCCGTACAATCTTATTAACCCCCGCCGGCAATTCATCGTGTTTATCACGAGAGAAGACTTTCGTATCAATCACCCTCCCCCGCCCTCCAGGCGATACCCTGAGAGAGCTATCCTTCACCTCACGCACCTTCTCCCCAAAAATAGCTCGTAGTAATTTTTCCTCCGCTGAAAGCTCAGTCTCGCCTTTGGGGGTGATCTTCCCCACCAAGATATCGCCACCCCTTACCTCAGCACCAATACGTATAATGCCCTGCTCATCAAGATCACTTAGACTTTCCTCACTTACATTGGGTATATCCCTAGTGATTTCTTCTAGCCCGAGCTTTGTATCACGTGCCTCTATTGCATACTTCTCAATGTGGATAGAGGTATAGGTATCGTCTTTAACCAGCCTTTCACTGATGATAATGGCATCCTCAAAATTATATCCTCGCCAGCTCATAAAGGCACAGATAACATTCTGCCCCAAGGCAAGTTCTCCATTATCAATTGAGGTACTGTTTACTAAGATTTGACCTTTTCTAACCCTATCTCCTTTGTTTACTATGGGATATTGGTTAATGCATGTTCCTTGGTTAGTTCTGACAAACTTAGTTAGCTTGAATGGTGGATGTTCTTTGCCTTCTTCATCGCGAATTACAATTTGCGAGCTGGTTACTGAAGTCACTACACCATCTTCCGGAGCAAATATCACCTGCCCACTGCATTTAGCTACTTCCTTCTCCATCCCCGTGGCCACTAAAGGAGCCCAAGGGCGCACCAGCGGTACTGCTTGGCGTTGCATATTCGAGCCCATTAAAGCACGATTAGCATCATCATGCTCCAGAAATGGAATAAGAGAGGCAGACACACTGAATATCTGCTTCGGGGAAACGTCCATGAAATCTATTTTGTCTGCCGCTTCCTTAAAATACTTACTCCCTTTCTTAACCTCAATTTTTTCTTCAACAAACTCATTCCTCTCATTTAGAAGAAGCTTAGCTTGAGCAATGGCATATTGATCCTCCTCATCAGCGGTTAAATAAGCAACCTTAGTAGAAACGAAAGGAACTATTTTGATAGTTTGCGCTGGAAGTGAAGCTAACTTTTGCGCCACCTCCTCTGTAACCAATGTACCAGATTTAGCTATAAGACAGCCTTCATTATCCACTATATCCCCTTGGATCGTCCTCCCTAATAACTCTGCCACAGCATTAGGAACTCCATGAATAACTCGGCGATACGGAGTTTCCACAAAACCATATTTATTAATTGAAGCGTAAATAGCTAGGGAGCCGATTAAACCGATATTAGGACCCTCAGGCGTCTCTATGGGGCAAATTCTTCCGTAATGGGAATGATGCACATCACGAACTTCAAAGCCAGCTCGCTGCCTAGAGAGACCACCAGGACCTGTAGCAGAAAGGCGACGCTTATGAGTCAGTTCGGCTAACGGATTAGTTTGATCCATAAACTGTGATAATTGAGACCGACCAAAAAACTCCCTCATAGTAGCTACTATAGGACGAATGTTGATCAAAGCAGAGGGAGTTGCTTCGGGGCCCAGGATGCTCATCCGCTCCTTAATAGCTCTCTCTAAATGGAATAACCCAATCCGGAATTGATTTTGTATCAGAAAACCCACGGTATGTGCTCGCCGATTGCCTAAGTGGTCAATATCATCAGAAGTCTCTTTGCCATTATTGATCAAAATAATATGGCGTACTATCTGCACTATATCTTCAGGTTTTAAGCCTAGATAATCCTTAGGGACGCTAACCCCCAACTTCTTATTCAGCTTGTAGCGGCCAACCTCGCCTAAGCTATAGCGCCGAGGATTGAATAGGAAATTCTTCAGCAACGTTTGGGCACTATCGAGGCTAGGAGGCTCACCAGAGGATAATTTGTGATAAATATCAACTAAAGCTTCAGCTTTGTGCCTAATCAAAGGGTCTCGCTCTATTGTGGACCGAATAAAAGAATGGTCAGGAGCATTATCTACATCCTGGAAAAGGGCTAATAAAGCATCATCACTACCAAAGCCTATAGCGCGTAGCAAAGTGGTAACAGTTATTTTCCGTTTCCCATTCACTTTGACTGAAATCACATCGCGACTGGAAGTATCAAAATCAAGCCATGCCCCTCGCTCAGCAACCAGCTTAGCAAAGCATAACTCTCGTCTTTTTACAGCATCTTTCTCTAAAGTGAAGTAAACGCCTGGAAAGCGGGTCAGCTGGCTGACTACTACTCGCTCCGCCCCAGAAATAATGAAGGTGCCTTTGTCCGTCATCAATGGAAAATCGCCCCAAAATAACTCCTGTTGCTTAATCTCACCTGTCTCCTTAACCACTAGACGAACTAAAACATGGAGAGGCGAGGAATAAGTTATGCCTCGTTCAAGACACTCCTCGATGGAATGTTCAGGTTTACGAAACTCGTAATCAGAAAAATATAGCTCCACCCTGTTACCAGTATAATCCTGGAGAGGCGAAACCTCCTCAAATAGCTTCTTCAGACCTTCTTCCTGAAACCAATGAAATGAATCAAGCTGAACTCGAATTAGGTCAGGTACCTCTACAACCTCAGGCACCTTAGCAAAAGATTTCACTAACTTGCATTTAGGCATCAATGAAACAACCATAACTTTTTTCTCCTCAAAACAAAAAGGGGAACCGACTATCTCTAAGGCATTTAAACTGTAAGATATTCACTAGAGGGAAATTTAAAACTAACAAGAAGGAAAGGAAAGGCGACAAACATAACGCAAACTTTTAGAGTAACATTAATAGAAAATTTTGTCAAGTCTGCGAATTAAATCTGTCAAGACTCTTTAGAAATGTCCTCCATTTTAACTCATTAGAAATGTCCTCTGCTGATCTCATACAGGTAATGCCTGGGTACGGGGTTGAGCCT
>Ga0209121_10005733_pt1 | contig 11138 bp, 11 predicted proteins | sample Cruoilmetagenom3_FD_187292 | JGI IMG/M metagenome (GOLD analysis project Ga0209121, IMG submission 187292) | Oil polluted marine microbial communities from Coal Oil Point, Santa Barbara, California, USA - Sample 3 (SPAdes) (version 2) | ecosystem: Environmental > Aquatic > Marine > Oil seeps ...
AAGCCGATATGGATCGCGGAGACGAACGCCGCCCCCTCCCAGGATCCCGCCTGGCCAGTGCCCAACGCCCAGTTCAACGTCTCGCTGGAGGAGCAGGCCATCTTTATTGTCCAGGCCTTCAGTCTGGGGCTGGCCGCTGACGCAGAGCGCATCGCCGTCTACAAGATGGCCGACACCGAAACTGACCGTGCCGCCGACCCGGAACCCTTCGGGCTGGTGCGGTTAGACGGCAGCCGCCGACCCGCCTTCACCGCCTACCAGGTGGCGACGAACTACCTTTCGGGCTTCCGGGGCGGCAGTTGGGACCGCCGCGACGATATCTCAGTCGTGACCATTGACCGAGGCCCACGGACGACAACCGTCGTCTGGGCGCGCACGCCCGAATCCCAGACTGCAATGATCCCAGCGCGGACGACCCGGGCGCTGCTGGTGAACGTGTGGGGCGCGGCCTACTACGTCTACCCTGAGCGCGGCTACTACTTCCTCGACCTTCCGGGCGCTGACTGTGCCCAAGGCTGCATGATGGGCGGCGCTCCGCTGATGCTGGTCGAGGAGGCCCCGCTGAACGCCAACACCGCCCCATCCCCCCTCTCGCCAACGCCACCGCCCGTGGAGGACTCCACTCCTGACATCCCCCCTATAGGGGGGATTGAGGGGGGTATAGGGGAGATCGAGGGGGATGTAGAGGAGATTGAAGGAGGTCTGCCCACCCCTACACTCACCTTCACCCCCACCCCAACCAACACGCCAACCAACACTCCGATACCGACCAGCACACCAACCCACACACCAACCAACACACCAACCAGCACGCCAACCGTCACCTCCACTCCTACCCTCACCCCCACTCCCATGCTCACCTCCACTTCCACCCCCGTACCCCTCCCCAGGTCTGACGTTCCCTCCGGCCGGCCGTGGCTGCTCGTTGGCATCCTTGCGGCTGCGATGGGTGGCAGCGCCTTCGTCACGAACCATGGGAAGCCCCTACGTGTCACTCGCGACTGACGCCAACAACACTCACGTTGTTATCGGCGTCTACGACGGCGAGCGGCTGAAGGCCCACAGCCCCCATTGAGTGCCGGGACATCGCCGGAGTAAGCGGTAAAAGGTGCCAACATGAATCCCCTCGTAGTGGCCCTGGTTCTTTGTTCCACTTTCATGCACGCTGGTTGGAACCTGCTTGCCCGTCGCCAAAGATCAGAGACGGCCTTCTTCAAGAGGATGCTCACTGCGATAGTCTTGATTGGCTTTGTGCCAGCGGTCTTGAGTGAGATGCAGGCACGTTCCCTTACACCCATGGCCTGGGCCTGCGTCGCGGGCTCAGGGTGCTGCTGCGGGGCATACTACCTCTTTCTTGCACGTGCGTACGAGTCCTCAGACTTTACAGTGGTCTACCCTGTGGCCCGGGCCCTGCCGGTTCTTTTTGTGGGTATCGGCGACGTATTACGGGGAAAGCACCTGACACCGATAGGCTGGCTAGGAATACTGCTGGTGGTCTGTGGGTGCCTGCTTGCCCCTCTGCATTCGTTTAGAGACTTCGCTGTCCGCCGCTACCTCAACCGAACGAGTCTGTGGATGCTTCTGACCGCAATAGGGACAACCGGATACACGCTGCTCGACAAGGTTGCTTCAGAGGTCGTACAACAAGGCCCGGCGACGGCTGCTCGATATGGGTACGTCTTCTTTCTGATCTCCGGCGTGGCCTACGCTGTATTCCTGAAAGCGTCCAAGACAGATGGACAAAATCCGAACTCTGTAGGCTGGAAACTTCCCGCCCTCGCCGCCTGTATGAATTTCGGAGCCTATTGGCTGGTGCTCTGGGCATATCAGTTGAGCCCGTATGCCAGTTACATCGTCGCCTTCAGACAATTCAGCATCGTCATTGGTACCGTACTGGCCTTCGCTATCTACAAAGAACAGGGGCTGGTCGTGCGTCTCACAGGCACCTTCCTGCTCACCTCCGGCTTGGTGCTCATCGGCCTGTGGGCTTGACATAAGATGGTGCCGGGGATGGGGGCTGGGAGGGCGGCTGTTTGCACATCCATCTGACGTGGGGTAGAATAGAAGCAGCGACGGCAAACGCTTCACATCAGGAGGCACAATGGAACAATATCGCGTGAAACCGGGCAGCAAGACTGACCTGAGCCAGTGGGACCCAAACGACAAAAGCGCGTTTGATGGGGGCAAACGGGAAGCGCGAGAGACACTGCGAACGCTCAACGAGCGGTTGGAGGCGCTGCAGGAGCTGCTCTACGCGGAACACAAGCACAAAGTGCTCATCGTGCTGCAGGCAATGGACACCGGTGGCAAGGACGGCACCATTCGCCACGTCTTTGAGGGCGTAAATCCCCAAGGCGTAAAGGTGGAAAGTTTCAAAGTGCCCACGCCGGAGGAACTGGCCCACGACTACCTGTGGCGGGTACACAAACAGGTGCCCGGCAGTGGCGAGATCGTCATCTTCAACCGCAGCCACTATGAGGACGTTTTGGTCGTTCGGGTACACAACCTGGCGCCGCCAGCAGTGTGGGGCCGGCGGTACGCCCACATCAACGACTTTGAGCGAATATTGGCCGAAGAGGGCACGACGATCCTGAAGTTCTTCCTGCACATCGGCCTGGACGAGCAGAAGGAACGGTTGCGGGCCCGGCTGGACGAGCCGCACAAACGCTGGAAGTTCCACCTGGGCGACCTGGAGGAGCGCAAGCTGTGGCCGGAATACATGCGGGCCTACGAGGACGTCCTCAGCAAGACCAGCACCGAACGGGCACCCTGGTACATCGTCCCGGCCAACCGCAAGTGGTACCGCAACCTGGTGGTGGCTACCGTCCTGGTGGAGACGCTGGAAGGGCTGAATATGCATTACCCCCAGCCGGAGGAGGGCCTGGAGGGCGTGGTGATTGAATGATCTTTCTCTGCAATCTTTGTTTAGACCTGGAGGAATTGGGGGCAACTCTCTTGTCCCCCTACCCTGCCTGTGGTAGAATGGAAGCAGCGATGGCGATCTCTCATAACTCAGCCCCCTGCGTCGCGCATGTGATGAGGAGGGGATATGCCACTACATCGTTACACTGGGATCGGCACGTTCCTATCGCACCTTCTGAATATTGCAAAATCGGAACAAATGTGCTATACTGAAGCCTGCCAGTAGGCACTTCGTGTGCCCGCAATGCATCGAGTGTGCACTCAGCGTTGAGGTGATGCCTGGCGGGAGGTCTCAATGACTGACTATGTCTGGCAGAGTGCCTGCTCCGGTAGGGAGTAAGATATGATTGGTGTAGGGTTATCCTCCAAACTCGACACATTGGAAAAACACTTGCACGGCCTGGGTTATCGCGATTCGGCTGGTGCAGTCGTTCGCAACTACGCATTTGCAGCCAGCGCAGGGCAGGTAGGTCATGCTGACCTTTTGACTTTCGCTGATGCGCAGCGATGGGATATCTCTACTGCCTGTATCGCCGTGCGACAGTGGCCCAATGGACGTGACAAACTGGCGGCGCTGAAACAACTGAGTTACGTTGGCGCTCCGATTGCGATGTTTGCCTTGCCCGAGTACGTAGAAATCTGGCCTGTGCGTGCTGATTCAAAGGTTGTGCCTTATCCACCGCTCTTGCCCTACGAAGACCTGGCAGAGTATTTCAATCAGCACAGAGGGGAACTGTCACCACGTTCGTTGCTTGATGCCAAGCGAGGCGAACGACAATTATCTTTCTTTGACGTAGATCCCTCACTGGAAGCCTTTGCGCGTGAGGCTACACAAAAAACGCTGGTCCGCCAATTTGAAGGAGCGTTCAATTCGATACCTCTGGAGCAGCGCAAGAACTATCCAACGGCCTTGAGTCGTCTGGCTATTTGTATCCTGACCGCGCGTATCTTGCAGGACAAGTTGACCGACCACGAAGATCTTGAGACCAGGAATGTTGTATCCCTACTCAATGCTGTACAGCGACTCTTTCCTGCCTATTTCAAGAACCTAGAGGACGACTTGAGGTTGGTCGGCATAGAAGCTGTTGAGGCGCTATATGATGGGTTAGGTAGCGGGTTTACCTTTCGCAGCCTGACCAACGATATGTTGGCATATTTCTATGAAAATACGCTAGTTGATGAAAAACTGCGCAGGCAGTTGGGCATTTACTATACACCGCGCGTCGTCACCGAACGCATTTTACGCCGGTTGCCGGTGGAAGATCTGCGACCGGAAGAGCGCACTGTGCTAGACGGTACGTGCGGGTCCGGGAATCTACTACTCGCGGCCTATGACCGCCTGTCCAGTTTATTGCCTGCCCAATGGGCGCCCAAAGAGCGTCACTTTTACTTGCTAGAACGTATATGGGGCGTAGATCAGGATCCTTTTGCCTGTGAAGTAGCACGGTTATCGCTGCTACTGTATCACCTACCGGCTGGCGACGATTGGAAAATCAAACAAGGTAACGTATTTCAGGTTACCCCTCAACAGATGTTTGGAGGAATGCCGCATATTATTGTTGGAAACCCACCGTTCCAAGAACCACGTTCAATAGGGGGGAAGCGGATCCAAAGAGCGGCACAAGTTCTAGATCGTTACCTGGATTGGTTAGCCCCCAGAGGGTTGCTCGGCGTTGTCGTTCCGCTTACCTTTCTCCACACTACCAGCGCGATTGAGACTCGCAGGCGATTGCTGGAAACCTGCGATATATTGGAAGTTTGGCACCTTCCGGAGAGGGCAATTCCTGGCTCGTCAGCAGCAACTGCGGTTATCCTGGCACGCAAATTGCCCCAAGTTCGCTCAAAAGTGTTCGGCTTGCTCACACGGGTAGAAGAAGCAGATCGGGTTGACCAGAGGCGATTTGCATATCAGCAGCCATCTACCAGCTATTTAGTGAACCAAGAACGCTGGTTCTCTGACTCGCGACAGTGGATGGTTAGTTCACCGTTCGATCACATTTGGGATAGAATTGAGGAACAATTTTCGACAGTCCATCCCAACTTTTGCAGGATTTACAATGGGGTTCAGCCAGGAAAGAAAGCCAGATCCTCTCACTTTAGTTCTCAAAATCAAGGAAGAGGATGGAAACCTGTATTGTCTAGAAATATAGGTGGTAAGGCCTTGGAACCGTTCATCATACATTGGGAAAGTCAGAAAGACAAATACATCAGGTATCCAAGCGATGATCTTCAATGGCCAAGAAAACCGGAACATTTTGAACAACCAGTCAAACTTGTGATGAATGCCACTCGAAACCCAGATAGTCCATGGCGTTTTTACGCTGCAATAGATCGAGACCAGCTAGTAGTAACCGAGAACTTTAACTATGCCCTGCCCGCAGAGACCGTTGCCGTTGAGGAACTAGCAGCGGTATTCAATAGCATAGTAGCGAATGCGTGGTACTCTAGCCGCAGTCATTACCGAAAAATCAATGTAACAACTCTCAAGCGAATGCCTTTTCCCACCTTTAATAAGCAACAAAAAAAAGAAATTCGCCGTTTGGTGCGGAGAATAGTTGAGCTGAAACAGCGTTTTCCTGACGTAAGTATTGCAGACATCCGCCGGCATATTATCAGGCTGGATGAGATCATTTTTGATGCTTACGGCTTGAGCATTGAAGAGCGCAAGCGAGTACGCGCCCGAATGGACCGATCCCCGCGCCCTGGCCAGGAGTGGAAAGGCAAACCTCTCGTATCAGATGTGTTAGAAGAGTTAATACCTTACCAGGGACGGCGGTGGAGGCTGTCCGGTGAGGTTGAGGCTATAGATGTTGAACATAGAACGGTTTCTCTATGGGCACAAGGTCGAGGTGACTCGGTGGAAATACCCATTCCATCCACCATGCCGGGTTGGGCATTGCGTTCCGGTACCGCTTTCTCGGCATCCATTCCCTGGGAGCAGCGGCATGAAACCGACCTGTCGCGAATAAGGTGGCTTGACTTTCAGCCGCTTGAGTTTGGCTACCTCTCGGACGAGGAATTGATTGCACTTTTGACAGAAGAAGGGGCTTAGCCAGATGAGCGAGCCGGAGATTACAGTTGCATTTTTGGACGTAGGACAGGGTGATTCCGCTGTCATTACTCTACCTGACCAGTCTAGCGCCATCGTTGTAGATTGCTTCCGAGATTCAGTCACAATTGACTATCTGGAGGAAAAAAGCGTCAACATATTGAGCTACGTTTTCTTGACCCACACGGATCTTGACCACATAGGCGGGGTAGTCGGTCTACTGGAGAACTTTGGGCAGGTGGATGGAATTGGTTATAACCACGACACGCCGAAGATTGTCATCGGTGAACGTCGGAGTATTCTACAGCGCTTGGTGCAACTGGTCCGGATGCGCGATCTGAAGGTTTGCAGTCCCCGCTCTGGTCAAAGTTGGACATTTCAGGATGTTGTGGTGGATGTGCTGCATCCAGATGACCTGGACGCGAAAGAAGCTGAATTGAGTGGAGACACGAATAATGCCTCGGTGATGTTAAGAGCCACGTTTGCTGGACGGCGTGTGTTGTTAGCAGCCGACATAGAGGGCCGGGGTTGGCAATGGGTGGTAGAACGCAATACGGACCTACGGGCTGATGTATTCAAGTTCCCTCACCATGGTGCCTGGTACAACGCTTCAGGCCAACAACCCTCGTTAGGTGAAGTGTTGCGACGAGTAAATCCAGGCCTGGTAGTCATTTCAGTCGGTACTCACAACCCGTACAATCATCCTAACCCCAAAACACTTGAACTCCTACGCTCATATCCTCAGCTACGCTTCGTTTGTACCGAGGCAACCCCAAAGTGTCATGGTTCTCTGAAAGCCGAGAAAAGAGTATGTCGCTGTGCGGGAACGGTAGAAGTGGTCATCGGAAACGACCGAATAGAAGTTACCCCCGATCATGCCGAACACTCAGAAGTAATGAAGCGTTTTGATGCTCCCCAGTGCAAGAGAGCAAAAAACTCCGTGAGTGATTGATGGCCGACTTCCTATTCTAGAAGCAATTAGAGAGCCGCGTCGCCGCTCAAGGACGCGCGCTAGTGCGAATCCGAGAGGCCCTGAGTGTTATTGAACTGAACGGTTCGGTTGAGCGAGTGGTTGAAATCGTGTCTCCCGATAGCAAGCCTGATGAAGTGGCGTTGGCAAACAGCGCGACAGCGCATGTCCTCTTGATATCCCATCCATCCTGGCTATACCACCACACATGAGCAAACACACTGTCTCCCTTGTCATCCTGATTGCCCTCTCCCTTCCGCTCCTCCTGCTAGCATCCTGCCGGGCTGAGATCGTGGAAGGCCCAGTCACACTCGCCGCTCCGGCGACCCTGAGCGTCGCGCCCACCTACACTCCCACACTCCCACACACTCCAGCCTCACCCTCAGAGCCAACCCCAACACCTACGGAGCCGCCGCCGGCCAAACCCGCTTCCGCCACGCACACCGTCCAGCCTGGCGACACGCTGCTGGGCCTGGCCACGGAATACGGCTTGCCGATGGCCGCGATCCAACTGCACAACGGGATGGGCGATTCCATCGTCGTGCAGGCAGGACAGGTGCTCTCCATCCCTCCGCAAGCTGGATGGGAGAGGGCCTCTCGCTTCTGGGTCTTGCACGTGGTGAAGGCAGGCGAGACGCTGGTCGGCATCGCCCGGACCTACGGCCTGAAAGCGGCAGAACTCAAGGCCGTCAATGGGCTGACCGACGCCGATTTGATTGTGATCGGCCAGGAACTGGTGCTGCCGCTGGATGCGCCCGCCGTGGCCCAAGCGCCAGCCCCCACCCACACCCCCATACCCACACCCACTGCTACCCCAGCCTCCAGTCTGACTTCAGAGCCACCCGCTGCATCCCCCACTGTCATTCCAGCCGCTCCCCCACCCGCCGACGTTGCAGCCTGGCCCTACGAAACAGTGCGGCTGATCAACGAGGTGCGCGCCGCGCATGGCCTGGGGCCGCTGGCATACAATGAGACGCTGGCGCTGGCAGCCCAGAGGCAGGCGAACGACTGCGCCCAGCGCGGCTGGTGCAGCCACACCGGCTCCGACGGCTCCAATATCAAAACGCGCATCCTGCGCGCGGGCTACGACCCCGCCAGTTGGGCAGAATGTTGGGCGCAAAGACAGACACCCCAGGGCGCTGTGGACATCTGGATGGACGAGGTGCCGCCCAACGACTCGCACCGGCGCACGCTGCTCACCACCTGGCTTTCGGAAATCGGCGTAGGCGTGGCCCAGACCAGTTGGGGCTACTACTTCATCGCCGACTTCGGCCGGCCGCGCGGCGGATCCTGACATCCCGATGCGTAAGAACCGCTTTCCGCATCTGGGTGCCGTGCTTCAGGCCCTGCTTGTTACATTCCTGTGGTCCACATCCTGGGTGCTCATCAAGATCGGCCTGGAGGATATCCCAGCCTTAACCTTCGCGGGACTGCGGTACAGCCTGGCTTTCGTGTGCTTGCTTCCCTTCGCCTTGCGCCCCACCCACCTGACGTCCCTCCGCAGCCTGGCCGGCCGGGAGTGGGCGCGCCTGGTGGTTCTCGGCCTTCTCTTCTATGCCGTTACGCAAGGTGCCCAATTTCTGGGCCTGGCTTATCTACCATCTGTAACTGTCAGCCTGCTCCTGAACTTCACGACGATCGTCGTTGCGCTGCTGGGTATCTTCCTGTTGGCAGAGCAGCCTACAGTTCTCCAGTGGATTGGCATCCTCCTTAACATCGTCGGTATCGTGATCTATTTCTATCCTGTAGCGCTCCCTGCCAGCCAAGCCGTGGGGCTGATCGTCGTGACCATCGGGGTTCTCGCCAACGCCGGGTCCTCGATTCTAGGACGGCGCATTAATCGAGATGGAGACGCCCCTCCCCTCACCGTGACAATCGTGAGCATGGGAGTTGGAGCTGTTGTGTTGCTGGTGACTGGGGTTTTAACCCAAGGTTTCCCCTGTCTTAGCCTGAGCCACTGGGTTATCATCGGCTGGCTGGCCGTCGTGAATACGGCCTTTGCTTTCACGCTGTGGAATCACACTCTGCGGACGCTCTCGGCGATGGAATCCAGCATTATCAACGGCACGATGCTGATCCAGATCGCCATCCTGGCCTGGCTGTTCCTGGGAGAGCGACTCACCTGGCAAGAGGGCATCGGGATGGTCCTGGCAGGACTCGGGACACTAATCGTCCAACTCCGTCGCCAGTAGAACCGGCTCAATACATCAGTCCGATGAGAACAACCCACAGAAACCCCCTTGTATCCAGCGAAGCCTACTTGACACCCCATCCACTCCGAGTACAATAGATTGGCCACGGACCCGCGCGGCCGTGAGCCTACTTTAAAGCGACCGAACGCACCGCTCTCCGATGTCGCTGGGATCGCCGGGGCGACCGAGACGGCAGGAGGAAGTGGTTCACCCTTCCCCTCGCTGCTCCGCGCCTTTCTATCCCGCGCTTGCACACTCGCAAACCTGCACAAGGAAGCACAATGTTGCTCACCATTGACATCGGCAACACCAATATCACCTTCGGGCTCTACGAGGGTGAAACGCTGGGCCCCCGCTGGCGCATCCGCACGATCCACGAGAAAATGCCCGACGAGTACGGCGTCCTGCTGGACCAACTGTTCCACCACCGGGGCTACCGGCCCGAGCAGGTGACCGGCGTTGCGGTCGCCAGCGTCGTGCCGCCCTTGACTCCGGTCTTTCAGCAGGTCTGCCAGGACTACCTGGGGCAGACAGTGCTGGTGGTGGACGCGGGGGTGCGGACCGGCGTGTGCATCCGCTACGACAACCCACGGGAGGTGGGGGCCGACAGAATAGTGGACGCCGCCGCCGTGCGGACCCTGTACGGCACGCCCGCCTGCGTGGTGGATTTCGGCACCGCCACCACCTTCGACGCCGTGTCGGCGGAAGGGGACTATCTGGGCGGGGCCATTGCTCCCGGCATCCGCATCGCCGCCCAGGCCCTCTTCGAGCGCACCGCCAAACTGCCGCGAGTGGAACTCGCCCGCCCGCCGTCGGCCATCGGGCGCAATACCACCCACAGCATCCAGTCGGGCCTCCTGTTCGGCTACGTCGGCCTGGTGGAGGGGATGGTGGCCCGCTTCAAGGCCGAGTTGGGGGCCCAGACTCGCGTCGTCGCCACGGGAGGTCTGGCCGAGATCATCTCCCGCGAGACCGACGTCATAGACGTGGTGGACCCGTGGCTGACGCTGCACGGGTTGCGCATCATCTACGAACTTAATCAGTAGGAAGCGGGGTACCCTGAGCCTGTCGAATGGTGCGGCGCTTTCTTGTCATCAGTCATTTGTCGTAACTGCTCGGACAGCTACATACGGGACACGGATCAACGCGGATCACACGGATGTACACAGATAAAGACAAAAAATCCGCGAGAATCCGTTTCACCTGCCTGTGCCCCGCCTGCCTGTGCCTTGGCAGACAGGGCAGACAGGTCTGTGTGTATCCGTGTGCGATTTATGCCTGTTTTGGGAAGAGCCTGAGCAGTTACCATTTGTCATTGGTCATTCCAGTACAGCGAGGAGCCCGTCACTGCCTCAATGGGGCGTGACATGCTGACTCACGCCGAACGGTTGTTAGCCTGGGCGGAGAAACAACTCGAAGATTCTTGAGGACACACATGGAACTCATCCCCTTGCTCAAGGACAAGCGCATCCTCCTGGGCATCACCGGCGGCATCGCCGCCTACAAGGTCGCTACGCTGGCCAGCCACCTGACCCAGGCCGGGGCCCAGGTGGACGTGGTGATGACAGAAGCGGCGACCCGCTTTGTAGCGCCCCTCACTTTCCGGGCCCTCACCGGCCGCCCGGTCTACACTGATCTGTGGACTGCCCCAGGGGAGGGGCTGCCCAGCCACATCGCCCACGTAGGGCTGGCCCACAGTGCCGACCTGCTGGTGGTCGCCCCGGCCACCGCGAACACGCTGGCGAAACTGGCACAGGGCCTGGCCGACAACCTCCTCACCACCCTGGCCTTAGTCGCCTCCTGCCCGGTGCTGGTGGCCCCGGCGATGGACGCCGGGATGTGGGCCCACCCGGCCACCCAGGCCAACGTCGCCGCGCTGCGGGAGCGGGGTGTACACTTTGCCGGGCCCCCTGGCTGACTTGCTATCACATCAGGATGAGGTACAATAGGGACAAACCCAAGCAGCAGGAGGAGTAGAGTGAGCAAACAGCCGCGCCATCGTCCA
>Ga0209121_10005734_pt1 | contig 11137 bp, 11 predicted proteins | sample Cruoilmetagenom3_FD_187292 | JGI IMG/M metagenome (GOLD analysis project Ga0209121, IMG submission 187292) | Oil polluted marine microbial communities from Coal Oil Point, Santa Barbara, California, USA - Sample 3 (SPAdes) (version 2) | ecosystem: Environmental > Aquatic > Marine > Oil seeps ...
TCGGCATCGCCGTTCTCACATCTGTAGGCAACGGTACAACTGCTTTGGGCGACAAGGTCTCGTCCCAGCTGTCCGGACAGGCAATCCTGTCTCACTAATCTAAGTTTCGATCTAAAAGAAAGGTCGCGCCTCAGGACGCGGCCTTTTTTTTGCTCAAAATCAAATCGATACGCCCCCTAAACCGGCATCGCGCGCGCATTATTACGCCACATTATTCGGTTACTTGAGGGTAAATTAGAAATGCCTCAACGATTGGAGCCACCATGTTACAGCTTATAAAATCATTCCGGGCGCGTGAAGAAGGCGCTGCCACTGTCGATTTGGTCGTGCTTATGGCTGCCATCGTCGGCCTGGCCGTCGCCCTAATCGCAATAATCGCTGCTGGCGCGACAGATAAATCAACGAGCCTCGGGGCATTGTTGGGCTCCTATGAAACCATAGAGCACTAGACCGCGCCTAGATCCAGGGAAACTCCCTAGCATAGACATGAATGCGGCACAAAGATGCCGCATTCTTTTTGCACTCTAGAAACAAATAAAACCGTGCCGGAACAAACTGGCACAAACTCCGAAAGGAAAGACAATGCGAGCAGTATTCGGACTTGTCCTTATCGCCGGCATGGGCCTGGCAGGCTTTGCCATCTATATGGTGCAAGGGTATTTTCAGGAACAAAACAACAATCTAAATCTGCAACGCGCAGCTTTAGAACAAGCCGTCCCCACTGTGGACGTCTATGCAGTTAATCGTATCATGGAACACGGTGAACAAATCACGGCGGAAGATGTCGTTGTGATCAAGTACGCTGAGCCCTTTCTCCCAGAAGGCGCGTTTCGCACCGAAGAGGAACTGTTCTCTGAAGGTCCAGAAGAATTCCGCGTTGTAACACGCCAGATGGAACCAAATGAGGTCATCTTGGCTGCTAAGGTAACGGAACCGGGTGAAGTCGCTGGTATCAGCGCCCTTCTCGCCCGCGGTATGCGTGCCTTCACGATTAAGGTTGATGTGTCCTCTGGCGTTTCTGGCTTCCTTAACCCGGGTGACCGCGTTGATGTCTATTGGACCGGGCGCGTTCAGGGTGTCGGGAACGGCAACAACAGCGAAGTTACGAAGCTGATCGAAGAAGGTGTCCAATTGGTCGCCGTCGACCAAACCTCCGAAAGCGGCCGCACGGGTGCGACGATTGCTCGGACTGTAACAGTACAGGTTTCACCAAACCAAGTCGCAGCACTCGCCCAAGCACAAGCAACCGGCAACCTGTCACTGTCACTTGTCGGGCGTACGGATGACACCGTTTCTGGTGCGATCGAAGTCGATCAGGCCAGCCTCCTTGGAATTGTTCAACAGGCACCAGCACCTGAGACCCTAGTGGAACAAGAATGTTCTATTCGTACTCGCCGCGGTGCCGAAGTGATCGACATTCAGATCCCTTGCACAAACTAAGCTGACCTCTCGGAAACAGCCAACCAACTGATTTGGGATATTCAATCTGTATGTGTCTCGCTCGCAGGGATCTACAAATTGCACAAACCCAACTTCAACCAAGCAGACGCCCTGGCCATGCCGTGGGCGTCTGTTTCAGTATAAATGAAAGCCATATCGCCCACCTGTTGCGAGTTACCCACATAAACAAAGCCCCCCAACACATTGATTCTTGCAAAAAATGCCAATTTGGCGCAAGTTAAATCTAATGACGGGCAAAAGCCCGCTTCGGGCGTGGCATTAGAGGCAGTCACAATGACACAAAATAGATTTATCAAGGCAGCCCTGACTGGGTTGGCTCTTACGTTTACGAACCTTCCGGCTCAGCTTCCAGCTGAGACGCTTCAGGTCATGCGGGGCGCCCCTTCTAGCGCGCTCAACGTGCCGATGAACCGTGCCGTAGTCGTAGAGAGCGATGTTCCATTTACTGAACTTTCGATTGCGAACCCCACGATTGCTGACATCTCGTCGCTTTCGGATCGCACGATTTATGTTCTGGGTAAGGAACCCGGTCGCACCACACTGACCCTTCTGGGGGGTGACGGGCGCCTCATTACCAACGTCGAAGTCCACGTCACTCCAGACATTGCAGAATTCAAAGAACGCCTTGAGCAGATTTTGCCGGGTGAAAACATCGAAGTTCGCACTGCGAACGACGGTATCGTTCTTTCTGGCACAGTTTCATCCGTTGCGCGCCTCGATCGCGCGCTGCAACTGGCCAATCGCTATGCACCTGACCGCGTTTCCAACCTCATGAGTGTTGGCGGGACGCAGCAAGTCATGTTGCGCGTACGTTTCGCTGAAATGCAGCGTTCCGTTTCAAAATCCCTCAGCTCCTCCCTTTCCTTGGGTGGCGACACTTTGGGCGGCGATCTTGGCCTATCAGCCGGGACCGGCACAACTGTTGGCTCTGTTGCGCAAACATTGGCGCTTGGCGGCACAACACCAGGAGGCAACGATAACGCAGGTGCATTCCTGTTTGGTTTCAACGCTGGTGGCGTCGAAGTTGGCATCCTCTTGGAAGCCCTCGAAAGCCGCGGTGTTGTTCGCACACTTGCAGAACCCAACCTGACGGCCCTTTCCGGCCAAGAGGCCAGCTTCCTCGCCGGTGGTGAATATCCTGTACCAATTTCGCAGAACGAAGGCGCTGTAACCGTTGAATATAAGCCGTTCGGCATCGAGTTGTTCTTTATTCCGCGCGTTATTGATGGCGATATCATCAACCTTGAACTGAAGGCTTCGGTGAGTTCGATTGATCCAGCCAACGGCTTTTCTCAGAACGGCTTTAACATCGCAGCGTTCAAAACGCGCGAAACATCAACAACCGTTGAAATGCGTGACGGTGAAAGCTTCGCAATCGCTGGGCTTTTGTCTGACGACTTTGTTGATCTGTCCGGTCAGGTTCCTTGGGCGGGTGACATCCCTGTTCTTGGCGCATTGTTCCGGTCCGCTGAATATAGCCGCCAACAAACCGAGCTGGTTATTATCGTAACGCCGCACCTAGTTACGCCGACCCGTGGCGAAGCCCTTGCGCTCCCAACGGACCGCGTGCGTCCGCCTACCGAACGTGACTTGTTCCTCTTTGGCCGTGTTGCCGCAGAAAACGCACCACAACAAGGCGGCGCCGGTGAGGTTGCACGACAGGACTTCAGTGGTTCATATGGCTACGTGTTGGACTAGATGATGGGAATCGGGGCAATGAAAACAACAGCAGCTTTGACAGCAGCAGTGCTTGCCCTAACGGGTTGCACTGGTGGCACCACTGCGCAGTGGCGCGACTTCAACACACGCGAGGCTGGGTCCGAAATTGATACGGGCTACTTTGGCAACGCGACCATGAACAATACTCAGGTCCATTCGGGTCAGTCGGGCTTCATGATCAACATGAACCGCCGTTTCACGGATGAAGTGAATACAATGGTGACATTCCCGTTCAATTCCACGGTTTTGGACGGCACGGCACGTGCGACCCTGCAACAGCAGGCATCATGGATCCGTCAGTTCCCGGAAGTGCGCTTTAAGGTCTATGGCCACACCGATTTGGTTGGCTCAACAGCGTATAACCGCCGTTTGGGACTGCGCCGCGCAGAGGCCGCCGTTCTTTACCTGACAAGTCAGGGCATTGATCGCAGCCGTCTTGAAGCGGTTGTTTCCTTTGGCGAAACGCAGCCATTGATCGTGACCGAAGGTCAGGAACGTCGCAATCGCCGCACCGTGACAGAGGTGTCCGGCTTTGTTCAGTCGCACCAGACTGTGATGGACGGGCAATACGGCGCAATCATTTTCCGCGAGTACGTCACAAGTGCGACCGCGCCCACTACGGTTGTTGGCGGCGGCGGCGGTGGTGGCGATTTCAACCCCGGCGGCACCTAATAACTCAACCAAGTACCGCGTTTAAGGGGCCCTTTCGGGGCCCTTTTTCATTTCAATGTTCGATTAAGATTTGGAAACAACCCTCCGATTTAAACGTTACCGTCGCCAAATACCGCACAAATGGGCAGTTGTGGCCCCATTCCTGCCCCCTTTCCTCAAGATAAACACACCTGACAGAGGACTCAGTGCGACTTGCATTTGGGGCCATAGGACAGAAATGGCGCACAATTGGCGCGCCGTTGAATTGTGTAAGAGGACGAGAAGGCAATGAGTAGTTCGAATATGTTACAGCCTGAGCCGCAACCGATCACCGCGTGCACGGTCAGCCGTGATGTGCAAAACTTTGATCTGCTGATCGAAGACATGGAAACTTGCCTTGGTGAAAGCTGGGGTGATTTGGGGTTTGGGGATGCATTGCCGTTTCTTGATCAGCCCGAAGCGACCGACCTAGAATTCATTGCAATCGCATTGGACGAAGAAGATGAAGGCGATCTGTCCGTCATCTCTGAAATCGTCCGCGCCGCAAAACAGCGCAATATCAAGGTGTTACTGATCGCTGAAGGCGTATCCCCTGCATCTTTGCATGGATTACTACGCGACGGGGGTGACGAATTCGTCCCCTACCCGCTTCCTGAAGGTGAGCTTGCACAAGCGATTGATCGTGTTTTAACACCACCGGAACCGGCACCGGTCGCTCCTGAAATTCAGAACAAACTCAAGGCCACTGGCGACCACAACGGCGTCGTGATCCCGATTCAGGGCATGTCCGGCGGCACAGGTGCCACGACTTTGGCTGTGAACCTTGCTTGGGAACTCGCAAACATGGAACCGCCCAAAGTCAAAGGCGTTGATTCCCAGCCAAGCCCGCGGGTTTGTATCCTCGATTTCGATTTCCAGTTCGGCTCCGTATCGACCTATCTGGACCTTCCGCGCCGCGAGTCAGTTTTCGAGATGCTGCAAGACACTGAAAGCATGGACAACGAAAGCTTCATGCATTCCCTGCTTTCGTTTGAGCAGAAACTACAGGTTTTGACAGCACCAACAGATTTGATCCCCCTGGACCTGCTGTCGCCAGCAGATATTGAGCGCATCATTGAAATGGCACGCACGAACTTCGACTACGTGATCATCGACATGCCGATGACGATGGTTGAGTGGTCTGAAATCGTGCTGCAAAAGGCGCACGTATATTTCGCGATGCTTGAATTGGACATGCGGTCGGCACAGAACACGCTCCGCATCAAACGCGCGCTCCAGAGTGAGCAGCTGCCGTTCGAGAAGCTCCGTTTTGTTTTGAACCGCGCCCCGAAATTCACAGATCTGAATGGCAAAAGCCGAATTAAGCGCCTTGCAGAAAGCCTTGGCATCTCCATCGAGGTGCAACTGCCTGATGGCGGCAAGGCAATCGCCCAGAACGCCGATCACGGTGTTCCAATGGCGGAAGGCATTGCAAAGAACCCGCTGCGTAAAGAGATCGCGAAGCTTGCTAAATCCGTGCACGAGGTCAATTCGGCCGACATTGCCGCAACCGCATAAAGGAGAGAATGAATGTTCTCTAAGTACAAAAAAGCAGACCCTTTGGTTGCGAAGGCGACTGGCGCACCAGCGTCAGATGCCGACGCAAGCAATGTCACCGAATTGCCATCAGCCGCACCAGAGGCGCCGCGCAAGTCGATCATGAAAGCAGCACCAGTTCAGGCGGTTGCGGCCGCTGGCGACAAAGAAAAGAAGCGCAAAGAGCGTCTCGGCGACATTAAGCTGGAATTGCACAAAGCGCTTTTGGATAACCTGAACCTCGCGGCCCTCGACAACGCGACCGATCAGGACTTGCAAGCTGAAATCCAGTCTATCGCCCAAGAATCCTTGGACGAAATGGGCGTGGTTTTGAACCGCGAAGAACGCCAGACGCTGACAAAAGAGCTATTCTTCGAGGTCAAAGGCCTCGGCCCACTCGAAACGCTGCTGCAAGACGAAACTGTGAACGATATTCTCGTGAACGGCCCGCAGCAGATCTTTGTGGAACGCGATGGTAAGCTGCAACTGACGGACGTGACGTTTAAGGATGAAAAGCACTTGTTGCGGATCATCGACAAAATCGTTTCCGCCGTGGGTCGTCGTGTTGATGAATCTAACCCATATGTCGATGCGCGCTTGCAGGATGGTTCACGTTTCAACGCCATGGTTCCACCTGTTGCGGTGGACGGGTCCCTCGTTTCCATTCGTAAGTTTAAGAAGGACAAGCTCGGGATCGACGATCTCGTGAACTTTGGTGCCTTCGCCGAGGAAATGGCCGCTTACTTGCAGGCCGCCGTGTCCACACGACTGAACATCATCGTGTCCGGCGGTACAGGTTCCGGTAAAACGACAACTCTGAACGCGCTGTCGTCCTTCATCGACAACGACGAACGTATTCTGACGATTGAGGATACGGCCGAACTTCAACTGCAACAAACGCACGTTGGCCGGATGGAAAGCCGCCCACCAAACGTTGAAGGCAAGGGTGAGGTTTCCCCCCGCGACTGTCTGAAAAACGCACTGCGTATGCGTCCTGACCGCATCATCGTTGGTGAAACCCGTGGCGAAGAAGTTATCGATATGCTTCAGGCCATGAACACAGGTCACGACGGTTCGATGACCACGATCCACGCCAACTCTGCGCGTGATGGTGTGTCACGTCTGGAAAACATGATCGCGATGGCCGGTATTGAAATGCCGCTTAAGGCTGTTCGCTCTCAGGTCTCATCGGCTGTTAACCTGATCGTGCAGGCGTCGCGCTTGCAAGATGGTTCGCGCCGCATGACATCCATTACCGAAATTACCGGTATGGAAGGCGACGTGATCTCCATGCAGGAAATCTTCAAGTATCAGCGCGTCGGCCTGACACCAGAAAACAAAATCATCGGCCACTTTACGGCCACCGGAGTGCGTTCACATTTCTCAGAGCGCTTCAAGCTTTGGGGCTACGATCTGCCCGCCGCAATCTTTGAACCCGTAGCAGCCCAATAAGGTACTGATAAAATGACCCTTTCAGCAGAACCAATTATCTACGGCCTGATCTTCGTGGCCTGTATCGTGTTGGTAAACGGCATCTACCTCGTTGCCTTCGGCAAGAGCATCAACTTCAACAACAAGGTAAACCGTCGCCTTGATCTGTTGGAGAAAGGTGGTAACCGCGAGGAAGTTCTGGACCAGCTCCGCAAGGAGATGAGCCAGCACATGAATTCAAAGTCTATTCCTTTGTATTCCATGCTGGCGTCCAAAGCGCAGAAAGCCAACATCGCCTTCACCCCTGCCCAGCTGATGATGCTGATGGCGGTATTGTGCGGCGTGGCCTTCATGGGGCTTACGGTCGGCACGACGACCTCCCTGCCAATCCGCGCGGCAGTTTCTGTCGCAATGGGCGTTGGCGGTATTTTCTTCTGGGTCAACGGCAAAGCCAAAAAGCGTATTTCCATGATCGAAGAACAGCTGCCTGATGCCGTTGAACTGATGGTGCGCAGCTTGCGTGTTGGTCACCCGTTCAGCTCTGCTGTGGCGATTGTTGCCCGCGAAGTCCCCGATCCGCTTGGCACCGAAATGGGCGTAATCTCTGATGAGGCCGCCTATGGCCGTGACATGGGCGAGACGCTCAAGCAAATGGCCGAACGCATCGACATGCAGGATATGCGCTTCCTTGCGGTGGCCGTGACCATTCAGCAAACCGCTGGTGGTAACTTGGCCGAAATTCTGCACGGCTTGGCGCAGGTTATCCGCGCACGTTTCAAACTGTTCCGTCGCGTGAAAGCGATTACCGCTGAAGCCAAATGGTCTGGCATGTTCTTGTCCGTGTTCCCATTGGGCGCACTCGTCATGATCAACCTGCTTCAACCGAACTACTATGATGCCGTAAAAGAGACATCCGCGTTTATTCCCGCATGTCTGGTTGTGGCTGGCTTCTTGGGGACAAACGTATTCGTCATGCGTCGTCTCGTGAACATTAAGGTGTAATGACATGGCTTTCTTAGACACCATCAATGCTAAACTGACCGACCTTCTCGGTCCCTTTGGTCCCCTCATGGCCATCCTGATGTTGGGTGTGCTGCTTATCTTGCTGGTGCTTCCGGCAATGTTGAAAAAGCAAGACGAGCCGCTTGACCGATTGAAGGCATCAAACAATGCACGTAGATCAGCGGATACACCCGAACGCCTGCGCGCCAGTCAGGGTACAGACAAGCTCGATAAATATTCCAGCTTTCTGGAACCGCAAGACGAAGAAGAATACTCTGCGATCCGCCTTAAGCTGATCCAGGCAGGCTACCGCACGAAGTCAGCTGTGAAAACCTACCACTTCGCGCAGTTTGCTCTTGGTATCACCCTGCTTTTGCTAGGCGTTGCATATGCGGTTTACAAATTTTCTACGGGCGATCCGTCGACCAAGAACACAATCCTGTCCATTTTCGGGCCAGGCATAGCCGGTTACTACCTGCCGAAATGGTGGGTTGGTAAGCGCCAGAAAGAACGTCAGGAAGAAATGATCAACGGTTTTCCAGACTCTCTGGATATGATGTTGGTCTGTGTCGAAGCGGGTCAATCGTTGGACCAAGCCATCATCCGTGTTTCCCAAGAGTTGAAGTCGGGCTTCCCGGCGTTGGCTGAAGAATACGGAACGGTCAGCAATGAGATGAAAGCCGGTAAGGACAAGACGCAAGTTCTGCGCGATTTCTCTGAACGAACAGGCGTGGCCGACATTGCGTCCTTCGTGACCGTTCTGATCCAATCGACCCAGTTCGGTACATCCATCGCCGAAGCCCTGCGCGTGTTCTCTGCAGAAATGCGTGACAAACGGGTGATGCGGGCCGAAGAAAAGGCCAACACGCTTCCGACAAAAATGACACTCGCGACGATGATGTTCACGGTTCCGCCGCTTCTTATCATCCTCATTGGGCCGTCCATCTATAATATCTACGAGACACTTCAAGCCGCCAACTTCTAAAGGCCCACATGCGAAGACTTGTAGCATTTATAACCGCGTTAAGCGTCCTCACCGGCTGTAGTGAGGGCGCTTTTGCCCCATCTGAGGGCGACCGCGTGTTTGCCCCCGGCGTTTCCGGAAATTCTAGCATTGATGGGCTTGAGGTCGGGCACCGCCTTATGGCCGCTGGTGAATACGACCTCGCCTTACGCGCCTATACCCGTGCCGCCGGCCAGCAAGGGCTGAACGTTGATACCCTGTCTGCGCTTGGGTCTGCGAACCTAAAGCTCGGGCGCCTCAACCAAGCTGAACGCCTGTTGCGCCGCGCCGTAGATGAAGACCCTGCATTCCCCCCTGCGTGGAACAATTTGGGTGTTATTTTGATGGAACGCGGCAAAACCAGTGAAGCGGCACAGGTTTTTCGTCGCGCATTTGCCACGGATAATGGCAATTCCGACGAAATTCGGGACAACCTGCGCTTGGCACTCGCAAATTTAGAAAATCCGTTTAATACTGCTCCGCAAGAGAACGAACCGTTCCAATTGGTGCGGCGGGGCACCGGCGACGTGCTGCTCCTGTCGACACTGTAGAGGCAGAGCAGTAAAAGGACGCAACAAACATGCGCCATCCTATCGTTATTTCCGCAGCCCTGATGGGTACGTTGGCATTGGCCGCGTGCGATCAATCTGGCGAAGCACAAGTCGAACGCGCGTTACAAGACGTGAATGTTGTCGATGAAACCAACCTCAATGACGTGATGTTGACCGTCGCGGACCCAAATGAGGCCGTGAATTACTTCTTTCGCGCGTCGACCAATGACCCGGGCCGCATTGACCTGATGCGTGGCCTTGCAAAATCCCTGATCCGCGCGCGCCGCCCAGCGGAAGCCGCCGCTGCGTGGAAAGCTGTTGTCGATCACGAAGATTCAACGCTGGATGACCAGATCGACCTCGCAGATGCCTTGATCCGCACCAATGATTGGACCGGCGCCGAAGCAGCCCTTGATGCAATTCCGCCGACCCATGAGACATTTAAGCGGTATCGTCTTGAAGCGATGGTCGCGGACAGCAATGAAGAATGGGAAAACGCGGATAGTTTTTATGAAACAGCTGTGGGGCTCACGACCTCCCCTGCTGGCGTTCTCAATAACTGGGGTTTCTCAAAGCTGACACGCGGCGATTATTCCGGTGCGCAGCGTTTGTTCACTGACGCTCTGCGCAATGATCCAGACCTGTTTACAGCCAAGAACAACCTCGTTTTGGCACGTGGTGCGCAGCGAAATTACGATCTGCCTGTCATCCAGATGACCCAGATCGAACGTGCGCAATTGCTTCATACGCTGGCGCTGACTGCGATCAAACAGAACGATTTGACCATCGGTCGCGGGTTGCTGCGTGAAGCCATCGACACGCATCCTCAGCACTTTGAAGCCGCTGTACGCTCGCTTCGTGCGCTCGAAGATAACGTGACGAACTGACCGTGTTTGCATTTTTTCCTGAAGTCTCGCTCACGGTCACACAGTCTATTGCATTCCTGATCTTCGTGGCGCCCTTGTGCATCTATGTTGCGTGGAATGATTTGCGTGCAATGAAGATCCCCACGTGGTCCACGGACGCTCTTGCGCTTGTTTTTGTGGTCGTAGGCTTTTGGGTGATGCCATTTAGCGATTATTTGTGGCGTTACGCACACTTCGGGGTCGTTCTTATAGTGGCGATCCTTGCCAACGCGATTGGTGCAATGGGGGCTGGCGATAGTAAATTTCTGGCATCCGCGGCGCCTTTTGTCGCCTTAGATGACGCCGGATTTGTACTTATGCTACTTGGGGCCGGTATGGCATCGGGTCTTGCGATCCACCGCATCGCCAGATCGATCCCAGCGGTGCGAAACATGGTTCCAGATTGGGAAAGCTGGGCCCAGAAAAAGCGCTTTCCAATGGGCTTTCCGATGGGCGCAGTCCTGATCGTTTATCTGGCGATCCCGCTGTTCTGATCACCCTAATTCGTAAAGAATATAAAGCTCGGTACGGCGGATTTCCGTCGCCTCGATCTGGACCTCGCGTTCTTCAAACGTGGTCAGGATCAAGGCCTGCAAATCTTGGGCCACAGGGCACAGCGGCACCAGCAGGTAATCCGCGTCCTCAATTCCAGGAAGCCCACCGTAATACCACGGGGCTCCGTGCTCCATCGGTTCTAAATCGCCAAACAACCAATGACTTGAGAACAGATCAGCTGCGAACAACGAGCGGCCCTCGGCAAGCCCTGCATCTTCCAGATCACGCACCATCGTTTCCATGATCATCGGCAGGCCAATTTCAACGGTGCAATTGGGGATCGT
>Ga0209121_10005735_pt1 | contig 11136 bp, 9 predicted proteins | sample Cruoilmetagenom3_FD_187292 | JGI IMG/M metagenome (GOLD analysis project Ga0209121, IMG submission 187292) | Oil polluted marine microbial communities from Coal Oil Point, Santa Barbara, California, USA - Sample 3 (SPAdes) (version 2) | ecosystem: Environmental > Aquatic > Marine > Oil seeps ...
AATCCTCTCAAGGTCATGTCCGGCGCAGAAAGCGCGACCAGCACCTTTTATTATGACGACTTTGAGGTCATCATCCTCTGCTGCCTGGTCTAATGCCTTATCAAACTCATAACAGATGCCTTTATCGCTGGGGAAATCGAAAACATTCAGTTTATCCGGTCGATTGAAGATAATCCTGGCGAGCTCCCCCTCTTTTTCATAAATGATGTATTTATAATCCATGTGCATAATCTCCTTTCATTTTCAGCCGAGGAAACTAAACTTCCAAATACCTCTCATCCCTCTTGTGAAAAGCTGTTCTTGTTCCTATATCTTTTCTCTCTTTGATGAAGCTATACTCGCCTGGCTCAAATCTTAAATTGGTGAACATAGTGTGAGTCAGGTAGCAGTGGAGCCATCCCTGGGTTACCCCGAGAATATCCAGAATCAGATGGTTTGACGCTTTACCAATAGCGATGCCATCATAAGGTAATAATGCCACTTGCTTGGCAATTTTATTTACCTCCTCCTCAAGCTTATCAGGTGGCACGGATTTTGTTGCCCAGCCTACTCTTTCTGCCTCCTTGCCATCCATAGCCTCTCCAAGAAGCACCATCGCTCTGGCTCTCTTATAGCCTACCATCTGAAATAGTGGCAATAAGTTCTCGCCACTGCCGGCGAAGCCTAACCTTTGCTCCGCATGGCTAATATGGACATCATCGGCGACTATGGTGATGTCACAGGCTTCAGCGATTGTCGCTCCTTCACCAATGCAATGCCCATGCACCTGAGCAATGGTTACCTTTGGGAATAGTAGGATTCTTTGATTTAATCCCGCCCACTCTTTATCAAGCCTCAGCCTGGCTCTTTGGCTGGGGCGCCTTTTTCCTGGCTCCTCGTCACAATCTTCATATACATGGTATACCCGACTTATATCAAAGCCAGCACTAAAAGACCGGCCAGCTCCTTTTATTATCACAACCTTTACCTTATCATCATTCTCGGCTTCATCCAGAGCCGATTCAAAGTCACGCATGAGCTGGCTAGGCGCAGTATCTACTGGATCAAGCTTCATACCAAAGGCATTCAGCTTGTCTGCCCTATTAAGCGTGATCTTGGCAATATTTTCCTCTTTTTCATAAATGACAAATTCCAACTTCTTCTCATATTTGTGTTGCATTCTTTTTTCTTGGGTCATTATTTACCTCCGTTATTTTTTTGATTTGCGCCCCAAAACAGACGCTGACCCGTAATAATAAACTGTTAAGCACAATAAGGCAAATTTACGAATTAGATGGGTCCACAACTTTTAGAGTGAAAAATCTACAGACACTCCATTATCGCTCAAGGTGACAAAACAATCTCTACACTTAGTGCCTGCGCCTTTGGTAAATAAGAGGAACTGCCCAGACAATGCCACCCAGAAGCAAAGCCTCTACAGCTATAGTTCCACCCCCAAGCATGGCGATGTCCTGCCAGAAGGACTCACAGAACAGTTCAGGCAAATGGCCCGCGCTCATCCAACACAAATTGTGGAAAGTGAACTGGTGAAATTGGATGAATAGCGGCTCAAAGTTAACAAAAATCGAGGCGAGACCTAACACGGCTATAAGAACCAGGGTCAGGGCACACCCACGCCTTATCCCTCTAGTTAAGTCTCGCCAGCGACCTTTCCACCATAACAAGAAAACCAAAGCGTAAATAATAGCGTAGGCAAGAACTATCTCCTGCACTAAATACCCAAAATGAAATAGGTTTTTCACATCCTTGAGATGGGTAAGTTCACAATTTTGCTCGTTCTCTTGAAATAGCTCGATTTCCTCTCCATTTTTAATTACCTTGATTTGGGGTGTTTCCACTTCGGAATTGAAATAGCCAATAAGCCTTCTAGCTACCTCACTTAGTTGTGTCCTATCTATCCCGGTAACTTGGCTTGTGTTACATTTGTCAAAGCCATATTCATAAATGTGGATGTTATTGGTTCCGTAGCGGACAGTGCTGGTAAGGAGCAGAAGAGGAAAGCAAATTACAAATAGCCAATAGGTGACAGCTTTAGCGATTTTCATTTTGCCTCGGGTAAAATTTGTGGGCAAAGCCCACAAATTAAGAAGAATTTAATTAAGAAATATAACTTAATTTTTGCCTTTGGTAAAACTATCGAAGCCATAAGTCAGCCCACGAGATAAAATCCTGCCGTAATTATTCATTAGAAATTCCTTATTTTGTGCTTTTAGCACAAATGCTATAATTTAAGAAATGCCACCAAAGTTCACTCACCTTCACGTCCACACTGAATACAGCTTGCTTGATGGTATGTGCCGCATCCCCCAGCTCATTGCCAGAACTAAGGAATTGGGCATGGAGAGCCTTGCCATTACTGACCATGGCGCCATGTATGGCGTTATTGATTTCTATGTGGCAGCTAAGGCGGCGGGGATAAAGCCAATTATTGGCTGTGAAGTTTATGTAGCTGAAACTGATTGTCATAGTCGAGACCCTGCCCATAAAAGCCCCTATCATCTTACCTTACTCGCTAAGAATGAAAAGGGATGCCGCAATTTAATCCAATTAGTTACTAAAGGCTATCTTGAAGGATTTTACTACAAGCCCAGGGTAGACAGAGAGCTTTTGGAGCTTCATCACGATGGGCTTATTGCCCTTTCTGGCTGCGCTCATGGAGAGGTACCCCAACTGATCTTAGAAGGGCGAGTAGATGAAGCTGCTACCACAGCTTCATGGTATAAGGAAGTCTTTGGTGACTACTATTTAGAGATACAAAGGCATCCCATCCCAGAGATGGAGCAAATCAATCAGGAGCTTATTTCCCTATCCGTCAGACTTAACATACCGCCCGTAGCCACTTTTGATGTTCATTACATTGATAAAAAAGATGCCCCGGCCCATGAGCTTCTCTTATGTATACAGACTAACACCTCGATACACGATGGAAAAAGGCTAAAAATGGCGGGCGATTTCTTCTATCTGAAAAGCCCGGAAGAGGTGGAACAGCTATTTATTGACTTACCTCAAGCCATAGAAAATACCCAGCGTATTGCCGATATGTGTCAGGTGGAGTTGGATTTCACCAAGCTTCATCTGCCACAGGTAGAATTGCCCCAGGGTAAGACAGCCGATGATCTTCTTGTTGAGCTTTGCTGGCAAGGCATGGAAAAAAGAGTCAGTAGTCAGCAGTCAGCAGTCAGCACGCTTGAGTATGGACTATCGACTATCGACTATCGACTGTACAGGGAACGACTCAGTTACGAACTTGACGTTATCCAAAAAACAAAATTTGCCCATTACTTCCTCGTTGTTTGGGATATTACCTCGTTCGCGGGAAAACAAGGTATCTCCTTCGGCGTTCGGGGCAGTGCCGCTGCCAGCTTGGCTCTTTATTGTCTCGGTATCACCGATATAGACCCACTAGCTTATGGACTCGTTTTCGAACGCTTCCTCAATGTAGAGCGACGCGAGATGCCAGATATTGACCTTGATTTCCAGGACGACCGCCGCGATGAAGTTCTAGCCTATGTCAACCAGAAATATGGAAGTGACCATGTAGCTCAAATCATCACCTTTGGCACTTTAGGAGCTAGAGCAGCATTAAGAGATACTGGACGAGCTTTGGGCATGCCTTATGCCCAAGTAGATAGGGTAGTTCGACTTATTCCTTCAGAGCTAACCATAACCCTGGATAGAGCATTAGAGGAGAGCAAGGAACTTTACCATGTCTATTGTGAGGATGAAGCGGTACATAATTTAATTGATTCAGCCAAGAAATTAGAAGGAATTGCTCGGCATGCCAGCACCCACGCTGCCGGCGTTGTCATATCACATGAACCTTTAACCGAATATGTACCTTTACAAATGGTGGGAAAAAGTGGACATCGTGCTGTTATGACCCAATTTCATATGGAAAATATCGCTCGCCTCGGCTTGCTTAAGATGGACTTTCTTGGCTTGTCTAATTTAACCATTTTGGCTAAAGCCACAGAAATTATCAACCAAAATCGTGGAATATCCATAGATTTGCAGCACATACCTCTAGATGATACTAAAACTTTGGAATTGCTTGCCTCAGGTGAGACCCAGGGCATTTTCCAACTGGAAGGTTCGGGGATGCGCCGCTATATAAAGGAGCTTAAACCCACTAGCTTCAGCGATATTGCCGCCATGGTGGCGCTTTATCGCCCAGGCCCAATGGAACAGATTCCCACTTTCATAAAAGCCAAGCAAGGAGCTATCCCAGTTCATTATCCCCACCCTGTGCTAAAAGAAATTTTACAGGAAACCTATGGTGTCATTGTGTATCAAGAACAGGTGATATTTATTGCCCAGGCTCTAGCTGGCTACAGCTTGGGCCAGGCTGACATCTTTCGCAAAGCCATGGGCAAGAAGATACCCAAGGTAATGAAAAAGGAAGAACGCAATTTCATTGACGGGGCTAACAAGAAAGGGATATCAAAAGAATCAGCTAAAGAGGTATTTTCCTTAATTGAGCCCTTTGCCGGCTATGCTTTTAACAAAGCCCACAGTGTCAGCTACGCCCTTATCGCTTATCGTACTGCCTATCTTAAGGCAAATTACCCTGTGGAGTACATGACCGCCTTCCTTAACACTTATTGGGATAATACAGAAAAGGTTCATTCAGCGATTGCTGAATGCCGCAGGTTAGGTATTAAAGTGCTTCCCCCGGACGTTAATAAGAGTCAAGTTAACTTCGCTATCGAAAAAGAGGGAGTTAACACCCCCACCATACGCTTTGGGCTCGCCGCTATCAAGAATGTCGGCACCTCCCCCATTGAGCATATCTTATCTGCCCGCAACCATGAGGGAGAGTTCAAATCCGTAGAAGAGTTCTGCTCTCGCACTGACCTGCGTAATATCAATAAGAAAGTAATGGAAAGCTTGATTAAAGTTGGTGCCTTCGACTCCCTGGGTAGCCGTAAAGCCCTTCTCCAGTCCATAAATAAGATTATCTCTTTGGCTGGAACACAGCAGAGAATGAAGGAGGTGGGGCAATCTAGCATGTTCGATTTGTGGGGAGACTCTTCTGTCATTGCGAGCGGAGCGAAGCAATCCCAAGGTGAAGATGAACCTATTAGGCAAAAGCTCATTTGGGAAAGGGAGCTATTAGGCGTATATTTCTCCCAACACCCCCTGATAGCTGATAGCAGTTATCTATCAGCTACGAATACCACTTCCTGCAGCGAAATCAATGCTGATATGGCTAATGAAACAGTGGTGGTTACTGGGATGGTGATTTCAGTGCGTCAAGCCTATACTAGAGATAGACGCCCCTTTGTTGTTGCCGCAATTGAAGACTTAGATGCCAGCGTGGAAGTCATCGTCTGGCCCAGGCTTTATGACAACACTCAAGGGCTATGGCAAGAGGGTAACATCCTCACAGTTAAGGGCGTAGTAAAACTAAGAGATGGGGGAGTTCAGTTAAATTGCCAGGAGGCGATGCGATATCAGCCCCAAGATGTCATTGTGAGCGAAGCGTGGCAACCTCGCAGCGAAGGGGAAGCGAAACAATCTCAAGAACCCCGCCACCTCATAATAAATATCGTCCAAACAGATAACGCAAAAAAAGATATTGAATGCCTCCGTGAAGTCATGAATCTACTGAAGGATTATCCTGGACAGGATAAAGTATCCCTCACTGTCGCTAGCGGAGATGAAACAACTAACCTGGAAATACCAGAAATAACAATAAACTACTGTCCTGAGCTAGCAAGGGAATTAAGCAACATCTTAGGCGAAGGCAATTTGGGGCTTACGCAACAGCTTATATAGCCTTTGACCACCAGCCTTAGCAGCGTATCAAAGATAAGGTACTCTAAATCCCCCTTTTCTAAAGGGGGACTGGGGGGATTTAACCTCTCCCCTCAAGGGAGAGGTTCGTAGTTGCCTGATTCATCAGGCTTTGCTTTGCCCGAAGAGCAAATATAATAAGAGCATATCAAATAATTCAAATTTCGATTTGTGCCTGCGGCACAAAACAAATTGGGCAACTACATTGTTAAATAGCTCTTCGCTCTCCCGCAAGGGGAGGGAGAATTATAAGGAATTTTGCAATTGACTATAGATGCTGTATTTTCTCCTTAAACTATCTGAGAGCTTAGCTGCTAATTCCAAAGCTTGGCTTGCTGCTTCCGGCGAGAGGTTTGCTAGTCCGCATGAAGGAGTTATTAACCCTTGAGCTAAAATTTGTTTAAATTTGATGCCATTTCTGGTGACGGGAGCCATAGCTTCTCCCAGACGGTCATAAAGACTGGACGAAGATTCCTTGGCTAAAGCATCTTCACTATTGGGAACAATTCCCCAAGCAATAGTGCCCCCCCGGATAAGGAAAGATTTTACTTCGTTGGGATAAATGCTGAGAGAGGCAGCATAATTGTAAGTATCGAAGCTAAGAATATCAATTGTGGTGCCCAAGAGGATTGGCCAATCGGTATTGCCGCAGCAATGAACTCCTTTTAGCCCCTTGATTCCCTTAAACACTTCTTCCAATAACGATGTTACCTTTTCCTTAGGAATGGCAACAAAAGCTGAGCCCAGAGAAGTCAGATATGGCTCGTCAACAAGGATAATGGTATTGGTTGATATTTCCCTTAGAGCCTTTTCTTGCCACGAGGCTTTTAATCGCAGGAACTTAGCCATGATTTCAGCTAAGGTCTCATCATAGAGGATAGCCCTGCCATCTTGGTCAGTAACTGTGAGTCCCCAGGTGATGGGACCTATTATCTGCCCTTTGACTACTCTTGGTTTCTTTGCCTTAGCCAAAAAAGCATGAAGTCCAGCAGCGTATTCGGCAGAAACGTCATATTTGTTGAAATCATTGGATTCACAATCCATGTAGATTTGTTCTAGCCCAGTCTCGAAACTTGCCGACGGCTCGATATGGATTTTGTCTCCATTTGTAACTATCCCGGGGAAGCCCTCGCTGAATTGAATATACATGCTTTCTTTAAGGGAGCGATTTGGTAGCTGAGGCCAAGCCGGGATATCGGGGAGATACCCCAAAACTAAGGAGCAAGCCTCCTCTGGGTTGGTGTGAGGCATGCTGCCAATAGCTGTAGGCAAACAACCAAACTCAAATTTAGACATATGAGGGCTAACTATCTCCTTTAGTTAAAGCTAAACATTGTCAAGAAGCCATCCTCTAACGTTATTTTGGATAAAAGCGTGTTTTTTCTCCTCTTTTCCCATCGACCGAGGTGTAGTCATTAGATTTAAGGATAGCTCTTATCTCCCGTAGGCTCTGCCCAGCTCTGCGCGGTTCCAACTTTCTTTCTTTGCAAATTAACTCTCGCAAATACTCATCATAATCTTCATACAACACATATCCCTTACAACTAACTGCTGCGCTAGCTATAGCGAGTATCTTTTCTTCGCTAAACATGATTAACCTCCCTTCAGCAGATTGAGCTTTCTCTTAGCTTAGGTATTTTCCAATAAGCGGTGCTAAATCCTCTTTTATCTTTTCTGGAATGTATTTTGGCGAGGTAGCGATGGCATCCTTAAGAGCGGTAACACAGACGCAATCTCGCTTCTGTGGTATGGAAGGAATCAGTAACTTTAAGATTTTTTTGGTAGCATCAATGCTTTTCCGCATATTATTCATAATCATTTCTGTGCTCACCAACTCATAACCCAGATGCCAGCAGTCATAATCGGTGACAAAGGCAAGCGAGGCATAACAAATCTCAGCTTCCCTAGCCAGTTTAGCTTCGGGCAAGACTGTCATCCCGATAACATCGGCACCCCAAGAGCGGTAGAGTTCCGATTCAGCCTTGGTGGAAAACTGTGGACCTTCCGTAGCTAGGTAAATGCCGCCTTCATGCACCCTAGCCCCCGCCTTAGTGACTACCTCAAACAAAGTTCGTCTCAAAATAGGACAAAATGGCTCAGCAAAGGATATATGCCCAACTATCCCATTAGTAAAGAAAGTGTTATTTCTGCCTCGAGTCCAGTCAATGAGTTGGTTAGGGACGATGAAGTCCAAGGGCTGGATCTCCTCCTTGAAGCTGCCCACAGCGTTTACTGAGATAATTCTTTCCACTCCGAGGGACTTCAAGGCGTAGATGTTAGCCTTTGCCGGTAGTTCACTAGGGCTTATTCGATGTCCCTTACCATGTCTAGGTAGAAACGCAATCCGCACCCCCTCAAAGTTACCCAGAATGATAGCATCGCTGGGATTACCAAAAGGCGTGGTTATCTTTACCTCCTCTGCTTCAGTCATCCCCTCCACCTTATAAAGCCCGCTCCCGCCAATGATGCCTATTTTTGCTTCGGACATTAATTTCTCCTTCTCTGCCTTTAATTTTACAAGCTCTATAATACAAAGAAATGCTTGATTTAGCCACGCGTCTATTAAATTAGTTTTTCCCTTTCTAAAACCCAGAGGATGCCTGGAACTCTAAGATCTAGTTCTGTATCCTTGGGAAGATTCAGCAGGAAATCATCTAATTTTTCAATGGGAACTTTTAAAACCTCAATTTTTTCATCCATCTCCTTATTCTCTCTTCCTACAAGCTCTACCTTGGGAGCAAAAAAATGAGTAGCTCTTGTCGGAGTTAAAGCCGGACATAGTGGTGCTGGAATAATGGGAATGAGTTGTTCCGCCCTATAGCCAGTTTCTTCTAAAAGCTCTCTTCTGGCGGTTTCCTCCTCACTCTCCCCCTCTTTATCGCAAAGACCAGCAGGAAATTGAATGACGAAAGACGCCAAGGGAACTCTCCAATTTCTTTCCAGAATCACCTCCTTTTCCTTGGTCAAAGCGATTATTACTACGGCTCCTTTACCGTGTATATTTTTCCTCTCAATCGTTTCCCAGTCGCTTTCTCCTGTATCTGTTTTAAAATGTCTCTTCACCATCCTTAAGTACTTCCCCTCATAAAGTGTTTCTTGTTTTGTAATTTCCATCTCTGAGCTCCTCTCCTCTCCTCTCGTTTCGAGTTAGCAAAGGGCGACTAAGCTGCCCCTTTACTTTCTTCAAGGTGTTTGGTTAACTCAGGTTCGAGCGTCTTTCTTGGAAGAGCTCCAACCTTTTGATCAACCAATTGTCCATTCTTGAATATCAAAAGAGTGGGAATAGACATAATCCCATATCCCATTGCTATCAATTGGTTCGAATCCACATTGAGTTTACCAAAAGTGATTTTCCCCTGGTAATCTCTTGCTAACTCTTCAATCACTGGCGCCACCATTCGGCAAGGAGCACACCAAGGTGCCCAGCAATCAACCACTAATAATGGATGTTTTTTAACTTCCTCATCAAAATTGCTGGAATTTAGTTCAAGCACTGGCTCGCTTTCTTCAAGAACTTCATCCTCTTTGAATTCAAGGGTTAACTCACCATCACTCCGCTCCCTAAACTTTATTGGCAGTCCTTTTCGCTTAAAGGAGGATTCCAATTTTATCTTAGCTTCTTTCAATAGCAATTGTTTGCCATGGTCTTCGTATTCTCTTAACTTCTGGAATAAACCTTTGGGAGGGATTTCAAAAGCTAATAAATGCTCTCATTATAGTTAACCGCATAATCTCGTATAAAATTCCTCTCCCTTGATGGGAGAGGGTTATAGTTGCCTGATTCATCAGGCTTAGCCCAATTTATTGGGCAACTACACTGTTAAATAGCCTCACTCCCTCCTACCAAGGGAGGTAGAATTATAAGGAATTTTGCAATTGACTATACAGAGATTTGATTAACTGCACCGAAGGTGTTATATCTTATTAACTAATTTTTGTCAAAGGTGAAAGAGATGCCTAAGATTTATTTTATAGATGTTACAAATCGCGATGGCGTTCAAACTGCGCATCTCGGCTTATCTAAGCTTGAAAAGACCATGATAAATATATATCTCAACGAGATGGGCATCTTTCAATCTGAATTTGGCTTCCCGACAACAAAGCATGAATCCCTTTACCTTCAAGCTAACTTGGAGCTGGCTAAGCTAGGGGTATTGCAACCCATTCGTTTGGGTGGGTGGATAAGGGCAACTGTTACCGATGTGGAAACAGCATTCAGTCTTGCCCCTGATATTAAACATCTTAATTTATCCATTTCTACATCAAATCAGATGCTCGGCGGCAAGTTGAAAAAAGGGAGAGACGACATAATAAGGACGATGGTTGATGCCGTGGAAGCTGCTCGAGCCCATGGAGCTCAAAGCATAGGTGTGAATGCTGAAGATGCTTCCAGAGCAGACTTGGACTTCTTAATTGAATTTGCCTCAGCGGCCAAGGAACACGGAGCCCAGAGGTTTAGATATTGTGATACTCTTGGCTATGACAACCCCTTTACTATTTATGAAACAGTTAAAGCACTGGCGGAAAATGTAGGAATTCCTATTGAGCCTCATTGCCATGGCGACTTGGGAATGGCTGTTGCCAATTCCGTTGCTGCGGCAAAAGGAGCTATAGATGGGGGGCAAGATGCTTATATTAATACTACAATCAATGGGATGGGGGAGCGAGCTGGCAACGCTGATCTTATATCAACGGCATTAGCTGTTACTAAATCTAGAGAGTTTGCTGAAGGGTATCAGTTAGGAAGCCCGATTGACCTGACAAAGGCATGGGAAACAAGCAAATTTGCCAGTTACGCTTTTGGAGTTCCTATTCCTGTAAACCAGCCTGGTGTTGGAGCTAATGTTTTCGCTCATGCCTCTGGTATTCATGCTGATGGTGTATTGAAAGACCCTGAAAACTACGAATTATATAGTTTCAGCGAACTGGGCAGAGGTGAGCCGGAGATTGTTGAGACCGGCAGAGAAATATGCTCAGGGGAGTATAGCGGGATAGCTGGTTTCAGACATATAATGGGGCAGATGGCGGTATCCTTCAAAGATGCCAGCGAGGCACGGGAGGTCCTAGAACTGGTAAGATATGCTAACGTTGCGGCGCAAAAACCACTCGTCGAGGATGAACTGCTCTTTATTGCCAGATATCCTCAGATTGCAAAGAAGCTCTTAACGCTGGTGCCGCTAGAATAATGGTAAGCGTTCAGCCAGTGCTTATGTCACCCTGAGCAAGGCGAAGGCTCTCGGGGATTCTTCGGTCGCTTCTCTCCCTCAGAATGATAGAAAGGGAAGAGCTCAGAGTGACACAAGGGTTACCATGCCTTCATACTTTTGGTCGGGGACAAGC
>Ga0209121_10005737_pt1 | contig 11135 bp, 8 predicted proteins | sample Cruoilmetagenom3_FD_187292 | JGI IMG/M metagenome (GOLD analysis project Ga0209121, IMG submission 187292) | Oil polluted marine microbial communities from Coal Oil Point, Santa Barbara, California, USA - Sample 3 (SPAdes) (version 2) | ecosystem: Environmental > Aquatic > Marine > Oil seeps ...
GTTGATGTTGTTGCTGAGTATGGAAATACTGAAACAACTGAAATAAAAGAAGTAGATTTTAATGAAGAAGAACGCTTATGTTTAATTAATTTAATATTATTAACTAACGTTACAATTCTATCAACTTATGATTTCACAAACATTCTTAAAATAAGCAAAAATACTTTGCTAAATGATTTTAAAAAGCTTAAAGAAATAATTAATGAAAAATATAGTTTGACTATTAACTATGATAGAAAAGATGGTTATTCAATAATTGGTGAGGAATATGCAAAAAGATTACTAATGATTGAAGAAACAAGAAAAATTCTTGATATGGTAAATGGTGAAAAGAAATTAAATAGTGTTATAAATATTAGAAAATACGATTTTGAAAAAATTAAATTCGAAATATTAAAACTTGAAAAAGAACTTGATGTTCGATATTCATTTGAATTTATTTATGAATTACCTTATATTATTTATTTCATTCTTGAAGTAAGTAAGAATACTAAACTTGAAACAGTACCATTACGATTTCAATATATGTTTGGAACTCGAGAGTATGCTGTAGTTAAAGAACAATTAGGTAAATATTTTAGATTAGATGAAAATGAATTGATTATACTTATTGCGATTATACAAACTCAAAATGTAGATCAAGCCTCAATTCTAGAAGATAATGAATTAAATTCAAAGCTAACGGTTGTTGTAGATGAAATTATTAATAATTTTGAACAACATTCAATGGTTCAAATTAAACACAAATCTCAATTAAAAGAAATGTTGATTCAACATTGTAGACCAGCTTTCTTTAGAATCAAATATAATTATCATATAAATGAAAATATTTTGGATATGGTTTTACCAACATATCAAAATCTATTCAGTGTTGTTAAAAAATCTATAGGACCATTTAATGAGTTAATAGGTGGAGAAATAAACGATAATGAGTTAGCTTATATAACAATTTTATTTGGAGGTTTATTAAAACGTGAAGGAACTGCTGAAAAAGTTCAAATTAAAAAAGTTGCAATTGTAGTTTGTACGAATGGTATTTCCATTTCAAATTATATGTATATTACTTTCCAGGAATTATTTCCGGAATTTGAATTTAATGGTTGGTATTCAAAAAGAAGGTTTGATGAATTAGATATAGATTATGATTTAGTATTTTCTACAGTAAAACTTGAAACAAATAAACCTTTATTTATATACAAGCCATTTTCAAACTCATCATCTCAAATTAGATTTAGAGAGAATGTTTTACAGAGTATTGAAGGAACTTCGGTAAATAATATTTATATTTCAGAGATAATGAACATCATTAAAAAGTATTCTAATATTGATGATGATAAACAATTAGAAAAAGAATTAGATAAGTATATTCATCCAGTTGCTAATTCGCATAGAGAATTGCCTGGATTGAGTGATGCTAAATTAAAATTAAAGAATTTAGTTAATAAAGATACTGTTATGGTACAAAACACTAATATTGATTGGGTAACTGCAATAAAACGTTGCGCCAAACCATTAGTTGAAAATAAATCAATAGAAAAAAGATATGTTGAAACGATTATTGAAGATATAAAGAAAGATCATCCATATATCATGATTTCTGAGGGTTTAATAATTGCTCATGCTGCTGTAGATGCAGGAGTAAATGAAGTTTGTATTTCAATTATGAAAAGTAAAAACAAGATAGACATTGATGGATATCTTGATGCTGATATATTTGTTGTTTTAGGTACTCCAAATTATACAGATCACTTAGGTGTGTTAAATGATTTAATATCGATAACAGAATCAAAAATAACTATGAAAAAAATAAGAAACTCTAAAAATAGAGAAGAAATTATAGAAGTAATAAAAGATTTCAAAGGAGAAATTATATGTTAGAAAATTTTAAAGAACAAGTACTTTCAATCGCTAAAAGAGCTCAAAGAGATGGTTTATGCAAACATAAATCTGGAAACTTTTCAATCAGAGATACTGAAACTGGATATGTAGTAATCACACCAACTGGTGTCGATCGTGAAAAATTATCAGTTGATGATATTTGTGTTGTTGATTTAGAAGCTAATGTTATTGAAAACTTAACTGGATTAAAACCAACAAGTGAAACATTAATGCATTTAAATATTTATAAAACAAGAACTGATGTAAATGCTATTGCTCATACTCATTCTATGTATGCAACTTCATTTGCTGTATTAAATAAACCAATTCCTGCAATTGTATATGAATGTGCAAATATGGGACTTGGTGCTGGTAGAATACCAGTAGCACCTTTCGGAAGACCAGGAACTACAGCTTTAGCTGATTCAATTGTTGATGCTTGTACTGAAGCAAATTGTTTCTTATTAGAAAAACATGGAGCAGTTTCAATTGATGCAAGAAATTTATATGAAGCTTATTTAAATGCTAGCTATATTGAAGAATTAGCTCAATTATACTATATTGCTTTAACAGCAAACGCTAATGTTGAACCAGAAGGATTCCCTTGTGAAGAATTACAAAGCTGGGAATATCCAAAAGAAATTAAATTTAATAAATAGGAGGTTTTATGAAAAAGATAATTAATAAGCCAGAAAACTATTTAAAAGAAATGTTGGAAGGTATTTATATTGCTCACAAAAATGACGTAACTTGTGTTGGTGAAGACTTACAATGTTACGTAACAAAACATAAAAAAGCTGGTAAAGTAGCAATCTCTACCGGTGGTGGTTCAGGACATCTTCCTTTATTTTTAGGATATGTTGGAAAAGGTATGCTAGATGGTTGCGCTGTTGGTGATGTATTTCAATCTCCAAGTAGTGACCAAATGCTTGCTATAACAAAAGAAATAGACTCAGGTGCCGGAACTTTATATATTTACGGTAATTATAACGGAGATATATTTAACTTTGATATGGCTGCTGAAATGGCAGATTTTGAAGAAGGAATAACTGTTGAAACTGTTCTTGGAGCAGATGATGTTGCTTCTGCTGGACCTTCAGCACCAGGTGAAAAGAGTACTAGACGTGGTGTTGCTGGAATATTCTTTGTATTCAAATGTGCTGGTGCAGCTGCAGACAAGATGTTAAGTCTTGCTGAAGTTAAAAGAATAGCTGACAAAGCTAATAACAATGTTAGAACAATGGGTGTTGCCCTTACTCCTTGTACTGTTCCACGTGTTGGACATGCAGGTTTTGAAATTGCTGATGATGAAATGGAAATTGGTATGGGAATCCATGGTGAAACTGGAATCAGAAGAGGTACAATTGAAACAGCTGATGAAATATCAGTTGAAATGTTAGACCAAATCGTTGCAGATATGCCATATGTTGAAGGTGATGAAGTTGCAGTTTTAATTAATGGTTTAGGTGCTACTCCACTTGATGAACAATATATTGTAACAAGAAAAGTTGACGAATTGTTAGCTGAAAAAGGAATCAAATCATATCGTTATTACGTTGGTGAATATGTTACTTCAATTGAAATGGCTGGTTTATCAATCTCATTGTTAAAACTTGATGATGAATTGAAAGAAATGCTTGATTATGGAGCTGATACTCCATTCTTCAAACAATTTGGAGCATAGTCATGAATAAAGAATTTTTAGAAAATTACTTTAAAAATGTTTCTGATATTATGTCAGATCATAAAGAAGAATTAATATTAATGGATAGTGAAGTAGGCGATGGTGATTTAGGTTTAACTATGTCAGACGGTTTTAAGGCAGCATATAATTCAATTGCTAATGATACAAATGAGGATTTAGGAAGAGTTTTATATATGGCTGGTAAAGCTATGGCAACTGCAGTTCCTTCTACAATGGGAACACTTATGGCATCAGGATTGATGCAATGCGGTAAAGAATTAAAAGGAAAAACAGAAACAGATATAACAGGACTTTATAGCTTATTTAAAGCTTTCCAAGATGGTGTGCAACATCGTGGAAAAGCACAAGTGGGTGAAAAGACATTTGTTGATGGTTTGAATGGAGCTGTAACTTCAATCAAAGAATCATTAGATGATAATCAAACCTATAGTGAAATAGTAAATAATGCTTATCAAGGAGCTGTTAAAGGATATGAAGGAACTGTTGGTATGCTTGCAGTTCATGGAAGAGCTGCTACTCGTGGTGAAGCCTCAAGAAAATTAAAAGATCCAGGAGCATATGTTGCGGTATTGTTAATGGAAGCTTTAAAAGCTACAAAATAATAAAATATTGAATAAATTAATTCCCTAATATTGTACCGGTATCATTAATGTGATGCCGGTATTTTTTTTATTAATTAATTTAAGTACAATATAAAAGAGTTGTAATTCAATAAAATGAATTACAACTCTTTGACCTTTAAATTTTACATTAAACCTTTTCTTGTTCTTGGGATTAGTAGTATATAAATAATAGTACTAATAAGTAGAACAATACCAGAAGCCATAAGAGTAAATCCCCAGGTTCCAGTGTATGATAAAATATCATCTAACGCTATATAAGTCCAATAGAAAGGACTCCAGTATACAGTCCATTGCCATTTATCTGCTAGTAATTCTACCACCATAACTCCTGCCATCAATGGTAAAAACAACATTTTTACAGATCCTGCAGCATCCATGAAAGTTTCGCTGGTAATACCCATCATAAAACCTACAAGTAAACTTATTATTGAGGATACTAAGGTAATTATAAATAGTTGTGCCCAGTTAACTCCACTAAAACCACTTATCAAAACAATAGCTATAGTGCCGTATATTGTAAGGAAAACGCCAGTTAAACCCTTTCCAATAATGAATTCATTATCAGTGACTGTAGTTAGATGTATTGCTCTAATTGTTTTTTCAGCTTTCTCTTCAAGAATGTTTATTGAAATTAACATTCCTCCCATTATTGTAGTAAACATAATCGCGATAGCTACTATCATTTTTTTAAATGGAGGTACGGTTCTTTCAAAATCATATATTACCGCTGTGGTATCACTTAATTGAACTCCTTCTTCGAAAAAAGTAATCATATATCTAGCAAACTCTACTGATCCTTCGCTTTCGTTTCCTTGTTGCACAACGTAATACCCATTTGTACTATTAACTAAACCAAAGACATCATCTCGTCTTTCAACTCTTTCATTTAATGAAGCTTCATCGGGATACACACTTACTTTAGCAAAATCAACAAGATATTCTTCTAACTCAGGATTTTCATCTTCGATTAAAGCGATATTAACTGTAGTATCGTTTATACCTATAGACATAATATTAAATATCACTGCAAAAAGTATTGGCATTATTAACAAGAAAGTAGTAAGAGAATCTCGGGTATTAACTTTAATATCTCTTTTAAATATCATAAATATTTTCTTTAACATATTTCTACCCTCCTACTTAGTTAGCGTCTTTTTAAAACGACGCTCTGTAATTACAAATATTACAATTCCTACTACCATATAGACAGCAGAAGATATAAGAATATATGTTCTATCCCCATTAGTAATAACTTCCTTAAATCCCTGAATAAGGTTATGTGAAGGAATCAATGTAACCCATGTTGGTTGCCAAGAAGGAAGATAGTAGGTTATTGCAGGTAACATTAATATCATCATTACTACATATATAGCTAAGAAGGCTTTATTCATATCATTGTAGAAACTAGATAAAAATAATCCTATTGTTGAGAATGTGAATGTAGATGTAATTAGTAATAAAAAGAACATCAGGTAATCAGGTTTAAACTGCATTATAGCAAGTAGAATAACTGTTGATGTAATTAGAGTAACGGTCATTAAAACTAATACCTTACTCATTAGATAGTGCCATATCTTAGATGCTGTTATAGCATAGGCTTTAATAACACCTTCTCCTTTATCAAGGAAAATGTATGCAGCAATGATAAACATTCCCATTAAAGAACCATTAAAGGTAAGAATAACAGGTAAAGAGAATTCTTTTGAATTCAATTCAACATAGTTATCATTTAGAGATTTAACTTCAACTTGTTGTGCTTTTAAAGAAATTTCATTTAAATCTTCTGTATGAATAATTTGATATAGATTTTTTAATCTATCGGATTCATAACCTTGTAAATAATACTCATAAGCAAGGTCCATTACTTCTTCATTATAATAAATTGATGCTCCAACATAAGGTCTATCAGCTTTAGTAAGAGCAATCATATCTTCTTTATTGTTAATTACATAAACCTTAGAATCATCAGTAATAAAGAGCTCAGTGGTTATTTCTGTGCCATCTAGGTTTAGTATAGCAGTATCGATTTTGCCGTCCACATCGTGTTCTAACATCATTGTTCGGTAATTCTCTTCTATCATCTCTGTCATATCAAGATAAACATATTCAGTTTGGTATTGGTTTAGGTTTTCAGGTACTAAAAATAATACGACTCCAATAACTAGGACAGCCATTATTATTTCAACATAGAAATAAAAAGACTTTGAAGATAATTTAAGTTCTTTTGTATAACTGTACCAAAGTTTTTTCATTATGCTAACCCTCTTCCGGTTACTTTAATAAATATTTCTTCAAGAGTGGCTTCTTTAGTATGCATAGTCTCTATTTCATATGTTCCAATTATGTCTTGAAGTTTCTTTTTATCTTCTTCAACAATGGTTGATAATGATTCAGTAATTGTCTTGTCATTTTTGATATAAGTTACCTCAACTAATTTATCACCGTATTGAAGTTTAAGGTTATGTGGAGAATCAATCAATTTTATTTCACCATCTACTATAAACGCAACTCTATCACATAACTCATCAGCAATAAACATATTATGAGTGGTAAGAAAAATAGTTACACCTTCTTCATTTTTTTTACGGATTATATTTTTAATATCTGCCGCTATTGCAGGATCTAAACCTGTTGTAGGTTCATCTAAAAACCAAAGGGTTGGTTTATTAATCATTGATCTAGCAAAAGTAAGTCGATGTTTCATTCCTTTTGAAAATTCACCAACTTTGATTTTAGCTTTATCACCAATTCCAACTAAATCTAGTAAATGCTGTGGATCTTCAGTTTCACAATCAAATAGTTTTGCATAAAATTTTAAATTTTCAATAGCTGTCATCTTTGAATAAACATTTGATTGTTCAAAGGACATCCCAATACTATTGAACATATCACTTTCAATGTGATCAACATGGTAACCCGCTACCTCAGCAGATCCTTCTTGAAGTTGTAGTAAACCAGTTAAGATATTCTGGGTTGTTGATTTACCAGCTCCTGATGGTCCTAAAAATCCAAAAATTTCTCCCTTTTTTACTTCAAAATGTACATTCTTAATCGCATACTTACCATCTTTATTATATGAATGGCTTAATCCCTCTACTTTAATCATAAACTTCTCCTTTAAAGTTGTGCAATATATTATAAAGTTATCGTATTTTAAATTGTTATAGCTTAAAAGCTTTATGTATTATTAATTAGGTATTCAATATAACTTCATTATACATTTTAACTAATGTATGGTCAATTTAAAGGTATTTAGATTGTACATAATACTTTTTTATATTGTATAATAAGTTTAATGGTGGTGATAAAATGGGATTAGATTTAAAAGATTATCAAAAGCTTGTTGAACCAGATATTGATATGGTTTTACTATATGAAAATGAACTTGAAATTATTAAACCTATCACGTCTTATATTTCTGGTTGTATCGAAAGAAATGAACGTTGTATCTTTGTTTATGGAGATACAAATGTTGATAAACTAACGACATCATTAAAACAAATGATTAAGCTTGATTACTATATTGAAAAAGGTCAATTATTGTTTTTGAATACAACAAAAATATTCTCTAAATCTGATGATTCTAATATCACTAACATGACTAATTTCTTAAAAAAAGAAGTTAGAAACTCAATAGAACTTGGGTATTCAGGAATGGGTATAACAGGAGAGATTGCTTGGTCAATTGACTATGAAGATGGAATTGAAAGAATCTATAATTATGAACGAAAAATAAACGAGATAATTTTTGAAGGTTATAATGTTTCATCAATCTGGAGATATAATCTTAATAAATTTTCTGATGATGCAATTGCTAATATAATCCAATTACATCCATACATAATTTATAATAATAAAGTTAATGAAAACCAATATTACTTACCTTTTGAAACATGCAAAGAAAAAGATGTTAAAAAGTTTCAAGTTAATACCTGGCTAGATAATATTGAGAAATATTCAAATCAAAAATTGGAAAACTCATATAATCAACCAAAAAGTAAAGATTTTGTAGATAAAGAATTAATTGATTTAGGCAATAATAATTTATTACTTCAAAGTCTAGAAAATAATCACTCTTATAATGATACCAACAAGCAAATTTTAGATGTTATTATAAAAGAACAAAATGATTTTATTATTCAATCAAATAGAAAACTTAAACAAGTGATAATAATGAATAAAGACTTTAACATAGAAAAATTTCATCAGAGAAGTAATATTCTAAGTTATGAAGAGTTTGATAAAGTTATTAATGAATTTTATGATTTAGCTAGTGTAAGTAGTGAACAACGAATATTGTCTTCAAAAAAAGCATTTGATATCATTAAAGTTAATAAAATACATAGTAATATATTTGAATTCAATGTTGAGGGTAGAACTGTTTATAAACAAGTAATGTCTTTTAGATATGATGAAGATATTATATATCATTTAGCATCTGATATAACTGATATAATTGAGAAGAAAAGCTTGAATATCGCTAAGTTGGAAAAAGAAATAATTGAGAAAAATGAAGCAAACAAAGCTAAAAGTAGATTTCTTGCTAGAATGTCCCATGATATGAGAACACCACTTTCAGCAATTATGAGTCTAAGTGATTTTGGGATTGAAGAGGCACAATCTTCAACAGTTGAAAGTTATTTCAAAAAAATTAAGTTAAGTTCTGAATATTTACTAAATTTATTCAATGATATTTTAGATATGCAAAAAATAGAAGAAAGTGAAATTCAGTTAAGAGAGAGTATAAATTCTACAGCTAATTTATGGCAACCAATTTTAGAAATGGTTAAACAAGGATCTAATAAAAAAAATGTTAACATATGTTTTAAAAACATAAATAATGTACCATCTTATCTATATTATGATAAGAATAGAATTAGCCAGATATATACTAATATATTAAGTAATGCAGTTAAATATAGTCATAGTAATACTGAAGTTATCTGGGAGAATGAATACTTTGAAAAGGATGGTTATTGTTATTTAAAAGATAAAATTGTTGATTTTGGAGTTGGAATGAGTGAAGAATTTCAGAAGATAATGTTTGAACCATTTTCAACTGAAGAGAATAATCTTAGTAAAACCGAGTTTAAAACAGGATTAGGTTTGGCGATTGTTAAAAATTTGATTGATATTATGGGTGGAGAAATTTATTGTGAATCAGCTGTAGGTCTTGGAACAACCATAACTACAATTATAATGGTAGGAAAAGTATCGGATTTAACTCAATATCAAGAAAAAGCTGAATTAGAAAATATACCAATAAATAAATCTTTTAAAGGTAAAAAAGTTTTAATTTGTGAGGATACAGATTTAAATGCTGAAATACTTTCAAGATTATTACAAACTGAAGAAATTTCAATTGATGTGGCAACTAATGGTTTGATTGGAAGTGAGATGGCAATGATTAAGCAATATGATTGTATTCTTATGGATATTAGAATGCCAATTATGAATGGACTTCAAGCAGCACAAAGAATTAGACAAAGAGGTATTGATACCCCGATAATTGCAATTTCTGCTAATGCTTATAGAGAAGATATCGATCAATCGATTAATGCTGGAATGAATGAGCATATGTCTAAGCCTATTAACAATGGATTATTGTTAAAGACTCTATCTAAATATATGTAAAATGAAATATACCCAATATAGAAACGAAGTAAAATCGTAATCTTTATTGGGTATATTTTTAGTTATAATTTATACTGATTTTTGAATAAACTATCCTAATTATTAAGGATTAAATGATGGGTCAAAGACCCAATAGAAATCTAAACTATTATCAGCAGGGATATCTTCTTCACTTTCAAATAGAGCATTATCAATAACATCTTCCATGAATCTAGTGTAACTAGCATTATTGTATAAATCTCGTAAATCTACACTTGAATCTTGTGAATCTGCGGTTTCAAGTTTATACCACGAATCAGAATCTGGATTATATATATAATCTACTGTAGAGTTAACAAATTTTTCGGTATTGCTTAAACTGGCAAACTGAAAAAGAGTTTTTGTATTTGAGGTCGATGATGTTTCTTTTAAATCAGATAATATAGTATATGTTTCTCCATCATTTTCATATGTAATAGATTCGTACTTTGATTGGAAATTTTGACCTAACATATTTTGGTTTGATTGGTCAGCATAAATTTCATCTACTTCTTGATAGTATGTATAAGATGAGCTTGCAAAACCACAAGTATTATTTGAATAATATGCTTTAGTATTAGAGTCTTGATTATATGTAAACTTTACTAGTTCGTTATCGATTATTGATAATGAAGTAATAACCCCATCCTCTAAACTATTAAGATCAGATAATATATCTTCATTGAGTTCTTCTTTTTCACTTAAGATAGTCTGTTCTACGATATATAATTGTGCACTATCTGCAACGGTTCTACAACTTGACAAAGCAACTGATTGTTGTGAATTTTCAATATAACCTGCAATTTGTGGTACAAGTATTATCGATAAAATAGCTATAATTGCTATAACTACTATTAATTCAATTAGTGTGAAGCCTTTCTTCATAAAATTACCTCATTTTCTTCGTTATTATAAAGATTATATCATATTTATTAACATTATTATAACAATGTTATAAAAATATATTAATCAATTATTAAGATATTCGAAGTAATATTAAAGAAAATATCTGCTTGTATAAGGTAAAATTTTGATAATAAAAAGCATTATTATTGAATAATATAGTTGATTTAAGTTAAGTTTATTATAGGTTATATAAATAAAAATAATATAACATTAGGAGGAAATATGACAAAATTAAATGTTTTATGGACAACAAATAGTAAAGAAACTATTCAAAGTATGATCTCAATGTATTTAGGAAATGCGATTGCAAATAAGTGGTTCGATGAGATAAATGTAGTCATTTGGGGAGCATCTTCTAAGCTTATTGGAGA
>Ga0209121_10005738_pt1 | contig 11134 bp, 13 predicted proteins | sample Cruoilmetagenom3_FD_187292 | JGI IMG/M metagenome (GOLD analysis project Ga0209121, IMG submission 187292) | Oil polluted marine microbial communities from Coal Oil Point, Santa Barbara, California, USA - Sample 3 (SPAdes) (version 2) | ecosystem: Environmental > Aquatic > Marine > Oil seeps ...
TGACCGCCCGGTCAGCGCCGTAGCCATCAATGATCTGGTTGACTCGATCTAGGTTCATCGTTCCCCAGGCCTCCTTTCCCCGATGCTGATGTCGCCCATCTTGATCAACTTCAAGCGCGGCACTCGCTTGGTCAGACAGGCTTCCCAGCACAGACCGCAGCCGGTGCAGTTCTTCTCGTCCACGTAGCGGGCCTTCTTCCGCACTTTAACCTTGAAGCTGCCTACGTAGCCGGAAACCTCTTCTACCTCACTATAGCTGAGAAGCTCAATGTTGGGATGCCGACCGGCATCCATCATCTTGGGCCCCAGTATTCAAGTGCTACAGTCAAGAGTGGGGAAGGTTTTGTCCAGTTCGGCCATGTGGCCGCCGATGGAGGGCTCCCGTTCCACCAGGTAGACCTTGTAGCCGGCATCGGCGATGGTCAGCGCCGCCTGGATGCCGGCGATGCCGCCGCCTACGATCAGCGTTGCCGGGGTCACTGGCTCCTTGCGGGCAAACAGTGGCTCCTGTAGCGCCACACGCCACACGGCGGAACTGACCAGTCGCTTGGCCTTGGCTGTGGCCTGCTCCACGTCCTTGATGATCCAGGAACACTGCTCGCGGATGTTGGCCATTTGGAAGCAGTAGGGGTTCAGCCCCGCGTCAGCAATGGCATTCTGAAAGGTGGTCTCGTGCATGCGGGGCGTGCAAGAGGCGACTACCACGCGGTTGAGGCCCAACTTCCGGATGTCGTCCTTGATCATGGTCTGGCCCGGTTCCGAGCAGGTGTACTTGTGTTCGCGGGCCACGGTCACGTTCGGCAGCCCCTGCGCAAACTTGACCACCTCGGCGACGTTTACCGTGGCAGCGATGTTTGTGCCACAATCGCAAACGTAGACGCCAATCTTCGGTTGATCCATAAGCTCACACCTCCGTTTGTGGGTGTTGGAAGCTCCCACGGGGAGCTTCAGGAGACTCACTCCTGCTTTCCGTAGTTTCCATACCTGCCTGCCGCTCCGCTGCTACGCAATCAGTGATGGCGTAGTCTAGCCCCTTGTGGGCGTCCCAGGCGGGCACAAGGGGCTAGACTACCCATGTCTCTAGGTAACAGGTTCGTAGTGGCCACTTCAGTGGCTTCCGTTCCTTCCGCTTTTCCGCTGACAACTATGCTAGAGATATTCAACAGGTACGATCTTGCCTCGTGCTTTCAGATCGCTTATGAGTTCTTCGATGACGATTTGGCGCAAAGGGATGGTGCCAGCGGCGTCGGCGGCCTGCTGCGGGTTCACCGCCAGACCGACGATAAAATGTATCTTGTCGGCCCACAGCAGCGAGCGGGCCAGGCGTGTTGCAGCATCCTCACCTCTAGGCAGGTCACTTGCTCGCTTCGCTCCCACCATCCGCTGCCGAGCCTTGCCCAGCGTCACCAACCCTTCCGTGACCAGGTCCACGCCTTCCATGTGCAAACGGGGTGGTACCTCTGCCCATCCATCCTCGGGGCGAGATTCCAGCTCCAGATCGGCCCCCAGCAGCCGGGCAGCGATCTGAGCGGTTGTATCACCGCAGATGATGCGCGTTCCCTGTTCGGCCATCAGTTGCTCCACCACTGCCTCGTCCTGCGCCAAATCCGCCGGCGGGCCAGTCCAGACGGTGGCGCTGCGCATAGGACGGACGTGCATGGCGATGACGGTGATGTCCCGCCCTAGCTTTCCCTCGGCCAGCCGATGGTGCATGCGAACCAAAGCCCCGAGCAGTTGCTCCGCATCGCAGCCCGTGTCCGTCAACCGCCTGGTAGATGTGGCGATGTCCCGCCAGCCCCAACGACGGCTCCATCCCCTGGCCCGGATGTATCCCTCGCTGACCATTGCCAGGTGATCGCCATCCTGCAACTGGAACTCACCTCGCCGTACCAAGCGCCCGGCGGAGGGTTCTTCCAGAACAGGCGGCAGGACCAGTCGGCCGCCGCGGGTCAGGAACAGGGGAGGCGCATCGCAGTCCAGCAGGTGGGCCTGGCGTCCTTCAAGCACCTGAAGGATGGCAAGTGGCATGTGCACGCCGGCTGGCAGGGCCGCCAGAGCGATGTCCGTCACCTCGTCGAGCGACGTCCCTTGCTGCAACATGGAAGCCGCCCTATTGGCCAGCGCTGTCGCCTTTGCCTTTCCCTCCTCGCCACCCTGCTGGCTACTGGCTAGGATGGCGAAGAATTGTTCTTCGGTCTGAAATGTACGCACCACATCGCCGCACGCAGCCTCAGGGGCAGCGGTAGGCTTTGCCCCTGCCAGGCTGTGGTGTGCAACCTCAATCCAGAGCTTCAAGAGCGCCTCACCGTGTGGATGCCATCGACCCACACGCCCCTGTCTCCTTCGCCAGCGAGGGCCAGTGAGAGTTCAGCCACTGTCGCCTTGTCCATTTTCAACGTCGTGCGCCTCATGATTTCCTTCAACCGGTGGGCGTCACCGTTCGCCACCAGGCTGTACCCCGTCAGTTGAGGGAAGCGCTCGCGAGCTTCGACCGGGCCGGTGTTGGCCGAGATCTCCACTCCCACCACGTCCAATGACGGCGGGATGAAACCCAGGTTGGCGATGATGCTGTAGGCAGGCCGATCCACATGGGCGGGAATGCACAGCCCCTCCAGGTCGAGCACGCGCTGCACAACTTCCTCGACGGAGAAGAATGTCGAAGTCACGAGCAGGCGATCGAGATAGCCCGCCGGATCGCCATGGGCATCGAGCAGCAGTTGCTCCCCGAAGAGCGCCTCGTCGTTTCGCAGCGGCGGCATGTTGGCATAGACTTGTTCCTGCCAGCAGGCCACCTGCTCCAGGGTGTCGAAGAGCGTGATCAGGTGCACTTCCTCGCGGCTTTGCACCTCCATGCCCGGAAGCACCGTGATGCGGCTGTCTCGGGCAGCGCTGACCACTGCTGCACAGTTCTCCGCCGAGTTGTGATCGGTGATGGCTATGATCTGCAGCCCCAGTTCCTGCGCCCGCTCCACGATCAGTTCTGGGAGCATCTCCAGTTCGGCGCAGGGCGAAAGGCACGTGTGAATGTGCAGGTCGGCGGCGAAGAAGGGCGACATAGCAGCTGCCTTGTTGATCTCTGCTGACCTGCCAGTTGTGGCCCACTCAGGCTCCGGCAGACTCCATGGACTTCCAGACCAACTCAATGATGTCCATGGCCCGCATGCGGATCTTGTTCTGGCGTGCTCCCTCCTGTAGTGTCCGCTTGCACTGCTGGCAGGCCGAAAGAACGTACTTGGCGCCGGTGGCCTGCGCTTGCGCCACCCGCTGTCCGGCCACCGCTGCGGTCACGGTACGGTCGGATACTTCGACGTCACCACCGCCGCCACAGCAAACTGCATTCTCACGGATGGCCGACATCTCGCGGAAGTCGAGCCCCGGGATGTGGGCCAGCACCTCCCGCGGCGCGTCGTACACACCGCTCTTGCGACCCAGGTCGCAAGGATCGTGGTAGGTCACCGCCTCTTCCACCGGCCCCAGGGGGAAGGGGTCACCAGCGAGCAATTCGGCAAGATACTCGGTAGCGTGTTGGAATTTAAGACCGGAAGTGTCCACGAATTCAGGATAGAGGTGGGCCCAGGCGTAGTAGCAAGAGGGGCAGGTGAAGACGACACGCTTGACTCCTACCTCTCGCGCTTTCTTGACATTATGCCGGGCCAACTCCGCCATCTTATCGCCCATACCTGCGATGTGCAGAGGATAGCCACAGCACCATTCATCGCCACCCAACGTCGTGAAGTCCGCATCCGCTCGGTCGAGGATCTGCACCATGGCTTGAGGGATGCTGTAGACCCGTGGATAGAAAGAGCTGACACAGCCGATGAAGTACAACACCTCGGCTTGCTTTTTCCCCGGCTTCACGCCCAGTGGGATACGCGCCAGGTTCTGGCTCCAAATGTTGCGCGTGGCGTTGTCGTCGCCAGAGATGTTATAGTCCGTGGCGATGGTCTCCCCGAACATCTTCATTCCGTCAGGAACGTTGATGTCGTGATTGAAGGAGTACTCCTTCAGGGCGATCATGGCTTCCATGAGGTCAATGCCCCGCGGACACTGCACCTGGCAGGACTTGCACGTGGTACAGAGCCAGAAGGTGCGGCTCTTCAGCACCTCGTCGCGCATGCCCAGATTGACCATGCGCCACACCTGCCGCGGCGTGTAATCCATGGCATAGGACGTGGGGCACGTGGTAGAGCAGGTGCCGCACTGAATGCAGCGCCGTAGCTTCTCCAGCGGATCAATGACTTCGAGGAACGAACGGTCGAGGGCCGCACTGGCCAGATCGAGTCTCTCCAACGTCATTAAGATGCCTCCTTGAATTCACTGAGCTAGTGGGACAGATTGCTTCAGCTCTTCTTCTCCGGCAGCGATAAATGCCTGCAGCCACCTCCGCACCGCCGGGTGCGTAAGCGGTATGTCTCCCAACTCGGCTCGTATGTGCGCTGTACAGAATTCAAACTCCCGACTATCCACCCGGTGGACGTAGTGCACATTGCACGACGACTCGGATAAGATAATGGCCAACAGTGTTCCCACTATGTCGCCCAATGGGGCGCGGTCGATGTGGCTATGTTGAAAAGTAGCTTCAAGAGTAGTGCCTTCTCCCAACTGCGACGAGATGGTCAGCCCCCCGTTGCAGCGCTCTGCGGCGGCCTTGAAGAGGGGAATGCCTAACCCCACATGGCGCGTGCTGCGCGTGGTGAAGAAGGGGTCGAAAACGCGAGCTAGTTGCCCTTCGCTCATCCCACGGCCGTTGTCTCGAATGGTAATGGTCAGCCGATCCGCGGCCAACTCCTCGTCAATGATTAGTTCAATACGAGTAGCTCCCGCCTCCAGCGAGTTCTCTGAAGCATCCAGGATGTGCAAACTCAGCTCACGCATTCTGGGCAGTCACTCAAGTACGCAACACGCATTCGCGCCACGCGACACATCGCATTCTGAGCGATACACCTGCCAGGTGTTCCGTGTTGCATGCTGGAGACCGTTAATCCACCCCTGGCACACCACACTCAAACAACCGGCCGACTACTGTGAACGTCGCGAGCTCTGTCATCAGGATAGGGATACCTTCCTGTTCCGCCTTTTCCACGGTGGCGGCACCTGGTACTATCCCTTCGGTAATGATGATGCCAGCCAGGTTGAGCAAACTAGCCACGGCCACGATGTTGGGATGGCTCTGCAGAGTGACCCAGACGTTGCCTTCCTGCGCTTTGGCCATCACACAACTCAGCAGATCGGAGGCGTAGCCACCTGTAACCTCCGCTCCCAGTTTTCTTGCGGCCGTGCGTACTTCCAATGGGATTTGACGGCAGAGTTCTTCCAGTGTCACTTCTCGCCCTCCCTGTTGAGGTAGATCACTGCCTCCAAGAAGGTTCCGGTGCCGGGCGGGGATTCCAATCGCATCTCGTCTACGCAACTCTGGATGTTGGACAAGCCCATGCCGGCTCCAAAGCCCAATTCCCGCATCCACCGGGAGGCAGTAGAAAAGCCGGGCTGCATGGCCTGTTCGATATCGGCGATGCCCGGCCCTGTGTCCGTGACCCGGATCACTATCTGTCTGGGTTGAACCTCAGCCACGATCTCGCCCCCTTCATCGGCATGGAGGACGATGTTCATCTCCGCCTCATAGGTCGCGATGGCCACCCTGCGGACGTGTTGCCTGGGTATCTCCAGGCGCGTCAGAACGAGCTTGATGTTGCTGGAAGCCTCTCCGGCGTGCTCCAAATCTCGTGCCACGATGTTGTAGCGCAGGATGAGGCTGGTACAATCCGAAACGATGTCCTCAAAGATGTGACTGGCTCGATAATGGCGTATCTCTTCCTCGTGATACTCCACCTCCAGCTTTTTCAGCAACCCTTCGATGATATCGCCCCGGGTGAGGATACCTATCAGGTTTTTGCCATTGTCAACGACAGGAAAACGCCCAAAGCCAGGCCGCCTGAAGCGGTTGACAGCCATGACAACAGGTTCATCGGCGTAGAGGAACACAGGGTCTCGGGTCATCTTCTTCTCCACCGTAGCCCCCATTTCCCCTGCTGCCAGGGCTTTGATCAGATCTTCAATGCTAATGATGCCCACCAATACGCCGTTCTCCAACACCGGCACCCCAGAGATGCGATGTTCCCGCAAGATCTCTCTCAGTTCGGTCATGGAGATCTGGGGGGGCACCGTGATTACCTCTCTGGTCATCACATCTTCGATCTTGAGCTCGTAAACGAGTTCCTGAGCTCGGGTAATCCCTGGCATTTCAAGAACCAGCCCGTCGGAGTGTCTTGGAGTTTCCGATCACCGCTACCTCACCAGATCTATGCGGCAAGATATGTCGCAGCCCCTCAAGCCGGCCTCATACAGGCGGCCGCACATCTCGAACATGGTGTGGGGGGTGGTCACCGAGGGAATACCCTTTTCTTTTGCCAGGGCAACCGTTTCCGGTGGCGGATGCTTGCCGCGCACAAAGATAATGGCTACCATGTCGGCCATCTCCACCGAGCGCACGACCTGAGGATTACACAAGCCGGTCAGCAGCACGGAGCCAGGCTCGGCAAAGGCCAGGACGTCGCTCATCAGGTCGGCCGCACCGGCGCATGGGACCTCCACATTGAGGTCGGCGTCGAAGAGCAGGGTTCCTTCCACAATAGAGACAACTTCGCCAAGTTTCATGTCTTCTCACTCCCATCAGAGACTTCCCGTCTTTTCCTGCCAAACCAGAAGCCCGATGCCAGCCCAGCCTTTGCCGTATCCTCAGCACCCGCTTGCGGATGCGATTGGCCATCTGCCCATCTGTGTCTCATCCCCGCTAGCGATAGGCATTGACCATCATAACGCAAGGGAAGGATTTTGTCAACCTACGAGACGGTTTGATAGCACTCGCGTACAAACGAGGAAGCGAGTGCCTTCCTCGTTGTTTCATCCTGACACAAATCCCAAAGCACGAGAATGATTTAGCGCATACGAGCAGAGCGTCTCAGAAGCGCTTGCAGGATATAGGTCGCGGCTCGCTTGTCCAGCGGTTCGTTGCCGCTGCCGCACTTGGGGCTGACGACGCAACTGGGACAGCCGTCGGCGCAGGGGCAATCGCGCACGACTTCCAGTGTGGCCTGCCATAGTTCTGGCAGCAGTTCGAACCCCTTCTCGGCGATGCCTACGCCGCCGGGGAAAGCATCGTAGATGAATATCTGAGCTTGCTCCGTGTCCGGATGGGAGGGCGTGGAAAGCCCGCCGATATCCCAACGGTCGCACATGGCGAAGAGGGGCAGGATGCCGATGGCTGCGTGCTCCACCGCGTGCAGGCCGCCCAGAAAATCCAGCCCTCGTCGCGTCACGTACCGCCACACCTCCGGCGGTACGTCCCACCACAACGCCACCGTCTCGAAGGTTTGCACGGGCATGTCCAGCCGCTCCTCGCCCAGCACCGCCTCCGAATACTGCTGCAACCGCCGGTAGCCGAGAATCTGGGAGGACACCCGCACCTGGCCGAGGTAGGCGGTGGTTGAGCCTAACTGACGGTGGGCCAGCGAGCGTTTGATGCGCACGTCGTTCCACTCCCGCGGCTGGGTGTAGTAATCTACCTCCACCGGACGAACGATACCACTCTGCATCTGCGCGTCGTACTGGGTAACCAGGTAGGTCTCGCCCTGGTGCAGGTAGATGGCTCCCGGATGCGCCCGCAGCGGTGCAGTCGCCGAGTCCATCTCCTCCAGGATGCGGTAGCCGTCGGCCTCGTTGAGAAGAACGAAGCGCTCGCCACCGGCCGAGCGCAAGCTGACGTCCTGGGCCGGATAGTCGCCGCGGCTGTAGAACCAGCGCTGGCCGCGGTAGTCCAGTGTTTCCTGCCGCTCCAATTGCACCATGGCCTCCACGAAACCAGGGCCGAACAGCAGTTCATCGTCGAACGCGGCCGCGCCGCTGCCCTGCTCCGGCTCCACCGAAAGCGGCACCTCGTGCGCTGCGCACGGCAGATGCCTCAGCAGTACGTAGACATTGTCAGGGTCAATGAGCGCATGCTCCAGCGACTGCCCGAAGAGCTCCCGCGGGTGGCGCATGAAGTATTGATCCAGGGGATTGTCGAGGCCGATAAGCATGGTCAACGAGGCCCGCTCGCCGCGTCCCGCTCGCCCCGCTTGCTGCCAGAAGCTGGCCACCGTGCCCGGATAGCCCACCAGCAGAGCGGCGTCCAGATGCCCCACGTCAATGCCCAGCTCCAGCGCCGTGGTGGCGGTCACCGCCAGCAACTCGCCTCTAAACAGCTCTTGCTCGATCTGTCGTCGCTCCCGCGGCAGGTAGCCAGCGCGGTACGCTTTCACCCGTCCGACCAGTTGCGGGGCCACCTCTTGCAGAGCCTCGCGAGCGTAGCGCAGGATCAGTTCGGCCACGCGGCGGGAGCGGGTGAAACAGATGCAACGTATGGACTGCTGCACCAGTTCCACGAGGAGGGCCGTGGCCTCAGCGTTGGCGCTGCGGCGGGCCGTGCGTGCCCGATCCACGAAGGGTGGATTCCAGAGCACGAAGCAGCGCGGGCCGTGGGGTGAGCCGTCGTCGTCCACCACGGTTGCCTCCAGTCCTGTAAGTAACCGGAAGTGCTGGGCGGGGTTGGCGATGGTGGCCGATGAGGCGATAAACTGGGGCTGACTGCCGTAGAATGCACAGACGCGGCGCAGCCTCCGCAACACGCAGGCTACCTGCGAGCCGAAGATGCCGCGGTATTGGTGCGCCTCGTCCAGCACGACGTAGCGCAGGCCACGGAAGAAGTTGGCCCAGAGGTGGTGGTTGGGCAAAATGCCCATGTGCAGCATGTCGGGATTGGTCAGGACGATGCGGGCTGTGCGGCGGATGCGGGAGCGGGCCGAGCGCGGCGTGTCGCCGTCGTAGGTAGCAAATGGCTGATGGCCGCTGGCTGATAGCGTACTGCCGCGCGCCAGCACGCGCAGCGTCCTCAGTTGATCCTGCGCCAGCGCTTTGGTGGGGAAGAGATAGAGGGCACGGGCGGTGCGGTGGGAGAGCAACGTCTGCAGCACCGGCACGTTGTAGCAGAGCGTCTTGCCGCTGGCGGTGGAGGTGGTCACGACCACGTTCTGACCATTGAGCGCCGCGTTGACCGCCTGGGCCTGGTGGGTGTATAGCCGCGGGGTGCCGGTGCGCTTCAGTGCCGCTCGCAGCGCTGCATTCAGTGGACGCCGCAGCTCGTCCTGAGCTCCGTCGAAGGGCTTGCCGTAGCGGGCCTTGCGCGCCGCCACCCGCTGCACGTGCACGATCTGCCCGCGGTAGAATCGCTGGCGTTTGATCTGTTGAAGGAAGGCGTCCGGCTTCATCTTGACACAAGCTAACCGACTGTGCTACAATGGATCTGGAGGTGGATTGAAATGGCTCAGGCTGTGAAGATGATAGCGGGTGCAACGCACTTCGGAAGTGCGTTGCACCTGTGAGCAGGTCCATGATGACGACAGCACTTGACAGACAACGCCAGACGTACGTGGCCGCGCTGGAGCGCTCACTGGACAATTTGGTGGCGCAACTGGCAGCTATGCCAGAGGTTGAAAGGGTAATCCTCTTCGGTTCCTATGCCACTGGTCGTCGTGATCTCTTCACTGACCTTGACCTGCTGGTCGTCATGCGCTCTTCTCTTGACTTCGTGAGCCGCACCGCTGACCTCTATCGGCATCTACGCACTGATGTGGACATGGATCTGTTGGTCTATACGCCCGAGGAGATAGCAAGGGTGGACGTGCATCCATTTGTGCGTCGTGCCCTCAGCGAAGGGAGAGTGCTTCATGAGAAGGCCCCCGCTGGCTGAAGGGATGCGCTGGCTCGATCAAGCCGATGAGGACTTACACTCCCGCTATCCCAATAGCCTGCCCGATGACATTCCGGCTCACGTCTACACACGTCGAGCTGCTGATGAGGCCGTCGCCTTGGCCGCAGATGCTGTCGCCTTTGTAGAGGCGCAGCTTCAATGCCAGGCGGAGTCAGACGGGGGCTAGCCCCTGATCCCTACTCGTCACCCTATCACAACGACCGCCGAGAACCCAGCACGGAAGCGCGCAAGCGCACGGAATGAGCGACCCGCAACGGTGCTGCTCTAAAGAGAACTATCCCGGTGTCTAGAGGTACGCAACCTGGGCGCTCAACTCTCCATCCCTTCCAGCCGCAGGAAGTGCACTCGGCCAGCCGCTGCACGTGCACGATCTGGCCGCGATAGAATCGCTGGCGTCTGATCTGCTGGAGGAAGGCGGCGGGATTCATGCTGCTATTCTACCACATCTGTACCAGAAAGACGAAGCCCCTTCCCTCATACACAAGAGGCGAAGGGGCGATCTTCTAGCACCCCCGGGGCGACTCGAACGCCCGCACACGGCTCCGGAGGCCGCTGCTCTATCCGCTGAGCTACGGGGGCATGTCTCGAAGTCTACCACAGAAGAGGAGTGTTGGCAAACTCTGCACCTGCCATCAGAGCCCGGAAGCGACTCCGGGCTCTGATTTGCATCTGTTCTGTTGGCGGACACTACTCGCCGAAGACGGCGTCCAGCATCTCGTCCGGCACATCCCAGACCACATCGTGGGGCGGGAGCTTCTCGTATTTCATGAACTCCGGCAGCCGGTCGTCAGCCCTAGTGAAGCCGGCGGCGGCGTTGAAGGCCCGCTCCTTGGTGATAATCTCCTTGCCGATGCTCATGATGTCCTCTGCCGTCCACTCCGTGCCCAGGACGCCGCTGCACTCCTCAATCATGCCCTCGAAGCCGCTGGCGATGTCCAGGATGGGGAAGGCGATGAACAGGCAGTGGCCGGTGGTGTCAATGAAGGCAGTGGAGTACTGGAAGTTGCGCGCCAGTTCCGTTTTGTCAATCTTGAGCGGATCCACCTTGCCTCCGACCCCGACGATCTCTGGGGCGATGGTGTAGCCCGAGGTATGGTCGGCGCCCATGGTGCTGATGGCGTAGGTGAAGCCGATGCCCTTGATGGCCCGCGGCTCGTAGGCAGGCATACTTTGCCCCTTGACGGTAGGACAGCGTATAACACCAAAGGTCTTGGCGGTCACCTCCGTGCCCTGGCTCAGGATGTGGCCCAGCGGCGTGCCCTTGTAGATTTCCTCCATCAACTCGATGGCGCGCTTCCCGTCGCCGAACTCAGCCAGTCCCCCCTCCAT
>Ga0209121_10005740_pt1 | contig 11132 bp, 10 predicted proteins | sample Cruoilmetagenom3_FD_187292 | JGI IMG/M metagenome (GOLD analysis project Ga0209121, IMG submission 187292) | Oil polluted marine microbial communities from Coal Oil Point, Santa Barbara, California, USA - Sample 3 (SPAdes) (version 2) | ecosystem: Environmental > Aquatic > Marine > Oil seeps ...
AATTGTGGTGCCCGGAGGCGGAATCGAACCACCGACACGAGGATTTTCAATCCTCTGCTCTACCGACTGAGCTATCCGGGCGACGAGGTGTATTAAACGTGTTTTCGCGTTCTGGGTCAACATTAAATTGCAAAAAAAGTATCGTTTGATGTTTTTCTATACTTAGTGGGTTGTTTTTGTTCATTTGGTTCAAAAAACCCAGGTCTAGCATGCTCTAAAAGATCGTAAAACTTCTTTTAACTACACTGAATGGGTGCCGAAATAAAAAAAGCACGTGTGAAAACGTGCTTCTATGGTTGGAGATTTTCCTGTGAGTTTAGTGTTTTACTTCAAACCTATTAATCCAAGCTTCTAATTCGTTAGAAAGGGAAGCGAGTGTTTGGGTGCTATTATGACTTTCAGTTACTACATTACTTAGTTGGTTGCCGCTCTCTTCGTTCATGTTGATACGCTTTGAGATATCATCGCTCACCTGAGTCTGCTCAGCCGCTGCTGTCGCGATTTGATGACTCATTGATGAGATGGACTCTAGAGCAATAACAATCTGTTGTAGTGCTTCAGAGGCACTCTGAGACTCTGTGACTGTACTCTCACTGGTAGTCGCACATACTTCCATCGTTTGAATCGCATTACGAGAGCCTTCTTGAAGGTTATTGATCATTAACTGGATTTCTTTAGTGCTTGATTGCGTTCGGCCTGCAAGGTTACGAACTTCATCTGCCACAACTGCAAATCCACGACCTTGTTCGCCAGCTCTAGCTGCTTCAATGGCTGCGTTCAGTGCCAACAGGTTAGTTTGCTCCGCTATATCACCAATCACATCCAATACTTTCACAATGTTGTTTACATCGCTATCTAGGTTAGCGACAGCTTCGCTTGCTGTGTTTAGTTGCCCTGCCAGGCCTTGAATGTTGTCTACAGTGTTGTGAATGAGTTGTTGGGTATGTTGGCTCTGTTTATCGGCCTCATCGGTGTTGCGCGCGGTATCGCTAGCTGAATCAGCAACGTTGTTTGCTGAAGAAGCCATCTCGGTCATTGCTGTTGCGATCATCTCTGTTGATTGCTGCTGGGTCTCTGTTAGTTGAGCAATTGACCCTGCACGGTCTTCTACGCGTTGCAATTCGGCTCTCAGTGCCAGCATTGAAGCATCAAGGTTTGAGACTAGCTCGGCTAACGACTTACTCATTTGTTGTACGGCGTGATAAATACTGCCGTTTATTGCCTGAGTTTCAAAAGAGGTTTGAATGCGGCCTTCTGCGACGGCTTGTACCGCTTCTCTTACATCTTTAGGCTCGCCGCCAAGAAGCGCTAGCATTCGCTTAATAGATACGATTAGGCTTGATAAAATAAGGCCAGCAATCACGACACATAGAAACAATTGCCATTGAGCCGTTGACCAGAAACGTGCATTGACTTCATTGAAGCCGATACCTGTACCGACAACCCAACCCCAATGCGGAGTCTTCTCTGCAATAGACAGTTTGTCTTCAATCGTTCCGTCTGGAAGCTTTTGTGTCCAGGTGTACTCAATGATCTGGCCAGTACGATTGCCAAGTACTCGTTGAATGAGTTGGCCAACACTATTGCCGTCGCCATCTTTAAAGTCATTAAAGCTGGTTCCGTGTAGTTGAGGATCTAGTGGTGTCGCGACAAACGTCATGTTTTCATCAGCAACGTAGACATATTCGTTGTCTTTATAAATGTTGTTTCGTAATAGACGAGTGGCAAGTTGCTTAGCTTGCTTTTCTTCTAGTGTGCCATCAATCGCCATTTTCTCGACTTCAGTAAGAATGCTATATGCACTCTTAAATAGCTCTGTCACGCGAGCTTTGTTGTCCATGTTGCTAGCGACTCTCAATGTCCATAAACCAGTAGCAGTCAGGGCTAGCAGGGCAATCAATATTATGCCCGATAATAAGTAAGCTTGCGTTTTAAGTTTCATATTTCCCCGCGCAGCGATGTAATAATAAGATTAGGTATAACGTATCGAATCTTAATCTAAGCGGTGTAGGTCTGATATTAGAAAGGTATCAAAACATGATGAACATTAAATTTTCGAAGAAAAAAAAGTAACAGATCTATGTATTGTTTACTCGAGTGTGATTATGGGCGTGTTGCAGAATGTATAATATCAAACCACTCGACTTAGTTTGGGTAGGGAAGACTTCGTTAGAAATGAAATAAATGTTGTACTTAAAGTAGAAGGAAAGTGGCTCTCTTGATTGGTTCATCAATATTTCGTGTTGATCGAATACGAAGACTGGGTCTAGTTAACCTTTGTTCAAACGAAAAAAAAGCCAAGTCTTTCGACTTGGCTTTCTCGGATGTGGCTCCCCTTGCAAGACTTGAACTTGCGACATACGGATTAACAGTCCGCCGTTCTACCAACTGAACTAAAGGGGAATTACTTGTCTCAACATCTGGTCTATTAAAGACCACTATTTGTTAAGTACCAAATAATGGTGCCTCGAGGCGGAATCGAACCACCGACACGCGGATTTTCAATCCGCTGCTCTACCGACTGAGCTATCGAGGCAAAAGAATGGTGCCGACTACCGGAGTCGAACTGGTGACCTACTGATTACAAGTCAGTTGCTCTACCTACTGAGCTAAGTCGGCACACTAAATTCTTTATGCTTTTGTTCGTGTTGCTACTCCCTGTTAAAGAGTAATGACACCAACAAATCAAATTGTGGTGCCCGGAGGCGGAATCGAACCACCGACACGAGGATTTTCAATCCTCTGCTCTACCGACTGAGCTATCCGGGCAACGGAGCGCTATTAAACGGATTTTCTGCATAACCGTCAACACCTTTTTTGAAAATAATCAAAAAAAACGTTCGTTAGTTGTTTTTTTATTCAAAAGTGAGGCTTACGTTTTACCTTGGTTAAAATCTTTCTTGAATTTTGTTACTTTTTCTAAGTATCGACGCGACTCTTTGTTTGGGTGTTTCTTTGTAAGTGCCCAGTAAGCTTGACTAGGTTGCAATGAGTTTAAGTCACGCATTGCCCGCTTTCTGTCCTTACTGAAGGTATTGAGTACGCCACCAGTACCACCGTTGTATGCTGAGATCATGCTGTATTCGAGAGTTGTCGGGTGTTGCACGTCCTTCAAATAACGATTTTTAAGGATGTAAAAGTACGCAGTGCCAGCATCTATGTTGTTTTCTGGATTGAATAAATACTCAGGACTTGGTTCTCCAGGTTTCTTTTTGACAAGCTTAAAGACATCTCGACCTGCGGTTTTTGGGACAACCTGCATAAGTCCATAGGCATTAGCCCAGCTCACAGCGTATGGGTTAAAACTGCTTTCTGTTTTGATGATCGCGTAAATCAAGTCTTCAGGAATGTCATAACGCTGAGATGCTCGTTGCACTATATCAGCATACTTATAACTACGTTTACTGGCGTGGTCGGCCACCATAGGAATTTCAACGTAGTAAGCTTTTTTAAAGTCGATTTCTTTGGTTTTTAGGTTATTAGCGATCAGATAATCGGCAAACTTATTCGCGCGCCATGTCCATTGGATTGGTTTTTTTTCTTGGTCTACAACTTGATTGTAGAGAAAAGGTTGACCTTCTAACTTGATGCTTTTGGAAGAAAACAGGTCGACATGCGCTGGATCATCTGGCGTTAAAAGCGTTGTCATTATTGCGTTTTTTAGGTGTTTTTTAGGATCTGTGGAGGAAACAGTTTCTACCGTTATGAGGCCTTCGCTAAAATTCACCTCTGAACGACTCAAGTAATTATCTATGTATTTCACATAGTTACTCTTACCCGCTATTTTTACTTCACTGCTTCCCCAGCGCTTTTGGATATTGCCTGAAAAGCTATTGATTAAAGAGTCTAATGCGCCCGTATCTTTTTCAAATTGACCGGGTAGCTCCGCCAAATTACTTACGAATCGGTTGGTCGGTTCATAATTAACATCATAAATGCTTTCGACAAATTCACGACTGCACCCTGTTAATAACAAGGTTATTAGGAAGTAACTTAGCTTTTTCATAGTTCCTCAAACAAAAATGACACCGTAGCGTGAACTATGATGTCATTAAAAATTGCTTAAATAAATGTCTTATTCGCTTGGTGGAGTATAGCCATCAATAACGACATCTTTACCTTCGAAAAGGAAGTTAACCATCTCAGTTTCAAGAAGTTTACGGTGTTCTGGGTCCATCATGTTTAGCTTCTTTTCATTGATGAGCATAGTTTGCTTGCTCTGCCATTGTCCCCAAGCTTCTTTAGAGACGTTGTCAAAGATACGCTTACCTAAGTCACCTGGGTAAAGTTGAAAATCTAGGCCTTCAGCATCTTTTTGAAGGCGAGCACAAAATACAGTGCGGCTCATAGTGGTTCCTCTTATCGCGTTCGCTTATTCAAACGTCGTCGTTTAGTTCAAAGGGTAGGCTCTCAATAAGCTGCTTTACAGGAGCGGCTAGGCCAATTTCTTCCGGTTTTGATAAGTTATACCAGAGACCTTTAGTCCCTTCCATTATCAAATCTGGTTGTTTATCTAATTTTACTAATACTGGCGTGATATCTAAGTGGTAGTGGCTGAAAGTGTGCCTAAACGCGATCATTGTCTTGATTGAATCGGTTTCATTGTCTTTGATCGAACGAAGATCTAGTTGGTGTTCGACCTCTGCATTTTCATTTTGAGGGAAACAGAATAGTCCTCCCCAGATACCAGATTGAGGGCGCTGTTCGAGCCACACTTGGTTGTCGTGATACAGAATCACAAACCATGTTTCTTTTACTGGCTTTTCTTTCTTAGGCTTTTTGCCCGGGAATTCGAGCTGTCTATCGAGCTTCTTAGCTTCACACATGCTTTCAATCGGGCATAAGGTACATTTTGGCTTGCTACGAGTACAAACCATTGCCCCCATGTCCATCATTGCTTGATTGTATTTATCGACATCTTGGTTGGGCGTGTTTGCCTCAGCGTGTTCCCAAAGCTGGTTTTCAACTTTCTTTTGCCCAGGCCAACCTTCAACGGCAAAGCTTCTCGCCAGTGTACGCTTAACGTTACCATCAAGAATCGCATGAGGAAGCTTGTGAACGGATGACAGTACTGCTGCTGCCGTAGAGCGCCCAATACCTGGTAGCGCGTTCATCTCTTCAATCGATAGCGGAAACTCTCCACCATACTGCTCAGCAACGATCTTGGCTGCTTTGTGAAGGTTGCGAGCTCGTGCGTAATAACCAAGCCCCGTCCATAAGTGGAGTACTTCATCTTGTTCGGCATTCGCTAGGTCAATCACCGTTGGAAAACGTTCTAAGAAGCGCTGGTAGTATGGGATGACCGTAGCAACCTGAGTCTGTTGAAGCATAATTTCAGATAGCCAAACGGTGTAGGCGGTTTTGTTTTGTTGCCAAGGTAATTCTTTACGCCCGTAGGCGTCATACCACTTTAATATGGCGGTTGCGAAAGGAGTCACGACATGCTCTATGCTTTGCTATTATTAGGAGTGAAATTGCACCACACTTACGGTTGGATGTAAAACAGACAAATTGTGTGGGAATTTATCCACGGAAAGACTTGCACCGGAGGCAATTCTTTGGATAATCCCCGCTTTGATTAATCAATGTGCAGGCAAAAATCAATGAGTGAAGTGACCACTAACGAATATACTGAAGACGGCAAACTGGTTCGTAAGATCCGTAGTTTTGTTCGCCGTGAAGGCCGCTTAACAAAAGGCCAAGAGAACGCGATGAACGAATGTTGGCCAACAATGGGTATCGACTACAACCCAGAGCTTCTTAACTGGAAAGAAGTATTTGGCAACGATAACCCTGTTGTACTAGAAATTGGCTTCAGTATGGGTGCATCACTGGTTGAAATGGCAAAGAATGCGCCTGAGAAAAACTTCTTAGGTATTGAAGTTCATAGCCCAGGTGTTGGTGCATGTTTGGGTACAGCTCGCGATACGGGTGTGACGAATCTACGCGTAATGTGTCACGATGCAGTCGAAGTATTTGAGCACATGATTCCAGATAGCAGCCTGCATACGCTGCAACTGTTCTTCCCTGACCCATGGCACAAAGCTCGTCACCATAAACGTCGTATCGTTAAGGCAGAGTTTGCAGAGATGGTTCGCGGTAAGCTGCAACTTGATACCGGTATTTTCCACATGGCAACAGACTGGGAAAACTACGCAGAACATATGATTGAAGTGATGAACGTAGCTCCAGGATTCGAGAATATTGCTGAAGATGGTGATTACATCCCCCGTCCGGATGAGCGCCCGCTAACGAAATTTGAAGCTCGGGGCCACCGTTTAGGTCATGGTGTTTGGGATATCAAGTACAAGCGTACCAAGTAATTCTGAACAAAAAATGAAGGTGAGATCGGATTAAGATCTTAACCTTACATTTTGTGGGATTGATAAAAGCCAACATTATTGTAGTGTTGGCTTTTTTGTCCTTAGGCTTTTATCAAATTAGAAGTTTAAGGACAAAATTGAATGTTATACCCCTACAAAAATAACAATAAGAAGTAAGCTCACATGAAACCAACTCAAGCTATTTTAGCCGAGATTTTAGACGAAGTTCGTCCCTTAATTGGTCAGGGAAAGGTCGCTGACTATATTCCTGCATTGGCTCGCGTATCGAACCAGAAACTGGCGATTGCGGTATACACTAATGAAGGTGAAGTCATTCAAGCGGGTGATGCCAACGAAGCTTTCTCCGTGCAATCAATATCGAAAGCACTGAGTTTGACCTTAGCTATGGTGCTTTATAAGCCAGACGAAATTTGGCAGCGCGTAGGCAAGGAACCTTCAGGTCAAGCTTTTAACTCGATGATTCAGCTTGAAATGGAGCATGGTATTCCTCGTAACCCGTTTATCAATGCAGGTGCTATTGTCGTAGCGGATCTATTACAAAGCCGCCTGTCAGCACCGAGACATCGCTTATTAGAGTTTGTGCGCCAGTTATCGGGTGACACTCATATTGTGTATGACAAGATAGTAGCGGCTTCTGAGATGATGCACAGCGATCGTAATGCGGCTATCGCGTACTTGATGCGTTCATTTGGTAATTTTGAGAACGATGTTATCCCCGTACTCAACAATTACTTTCATGCTTGTGCACTTAAAATGACATGTGTGGACTTGGCGAAAACCTTTAGCTATTTGGCGAACAAAGGTGTGTCGGTTCAGACCAAGAAAGAGATCATCACACCTGTGCAAACCAAGCAGTTGAATGCTTTGCTTGCAACATGTGGTTTGTACGATGGGGCAGGTGAGTTTGCTTACCGCGTTGGTATGCCGGGCAAGTCGGGTGTCGGTGGCGGTATTATTGCCATCGTTCCTGGCGAAATGACGATTGCAGTGTGGTCTCCAGAGCTGGATCCTTCGGGCAACTCGTTAGCGGGCACTAAGGCGCTAGAGCTGCTTTCTGAGCGAATTGGTCGTTCTATTTTCTAAAAGCGCTTTTAAGCTGGGGTTCTACATTTACAAGAGATCCCCAACTCATTCGCCCTCGTTCTTGAGGATGACGGTGTGTTTGTAACTTTCGACGTACTGACCTCTAACTTTTGCGGGATAAGACTTGCTTGATACCCGTCATTCCCGATAGCGACGAAGGAGCGTAATCGGGAATCTATTATTTGTCGGCGCTCAAATTAGAAAAGGGTTGACCCTTAAGCCAACCCTTACGCAATACTTCTCGAATCTCGAATCTCGAATCTCGAATCTCGAATCTCGAATCTCGAATCTCGAATCTCGAACTATTCGTCTTCTTCAGCCATAAAGGCTTCCAGCAAATCATTTAGGAACAGCTTTCCTTTTTCGGTAATCTGCCAATGAGTGTCGGTTTCGCTCAAGTAACCGAGATCTTTTGCCCACTCTATTGTTGGCTGGATCGAGTCAAAGTCTAGCCCCGTCGTATCAATGAAGTCTTGCTTTGGACACGCTTCCATTAGCCTGAAGCGATTCATGAAAAATTCAAAAGGGCGGTCTTCATTAGTGACTTCAAGTTCATCTGACAGATAGGGCTTCACTAAATTCTGATACGCTGCTAGGTAGCCTCTAGGGTGTTTAACCTTAGTGGTTCGAACAATACGTCCATCTGCAAAGCTCAGCTTGCCATGAGAGCCACAGCCAATACCTAGGTAGTCACCAAAGCGCCAGTAGTTGAGATTATGCTGACACTGATATCCCGGCTTGCTGTAGCCTGAAATTTCGTACTGCACATACCCTGCGTCTGCGAGCTTCTTATGACCCAAGTCGAAGATATCCCAAAGGTCATCATCGTCAGGCAGTTTGGGCGTTTTGTAATAGAACATGGTGTTAGGTTCTATTGTTAGCTGATACCAAGACAAATGTGGAGGGTCGAGCTCGATCGCTTTGTCTAGATCAGCCAAGGCCTGATCAATGCTTTGATCCGGTAAGCCGTGCATTAGATCTAGGTTGAAGCTATTTAATCCAATCTTATGCGCTAAGTAAGCTGCGTTGACCGCTTCATCTTGACCATGAATACGCCCAAGCCTTTCCAGTTTCTCTTGCTCAAAACTTTGTACGCCTACCGAGATTCGACTCACCCCTGCCTTTTGGTAACCAGCAAAACGCTCAGCTTCGATAGTTCCCGGGTTGGCTTCCATGGTGATTTCTATTTCAGGTTTGAACGGGATACGCTGTTCAATGCCTTGTAGCAATCGGCCAATTCCTTCAGGAGAAAACAGGCTTGGGGTTCCGCCACCAATAAAGATCGAATGTAGCGGACGAGGCATACCATCGAGCTGATATTTTTCAATGTCAGTATCGAGATCCTCAAGCAGTGCATCGATGTACTCTTTTTCTGGGATCTCGGCTTTGAGAGCGTGAGAGTTAAAATCACAATACGGACACTTTTGTACACACCATGGGATGTGGACATAAAGGCTAAGTGCGGGTGGAATTAGCGCTGTATTGTGCATTACAGAGCTTGCTCTTTGAGAGTCTTAAATAATGACGCGAGGGCTTTACCACGGTGTGATAGTTGCTTTTTACGCGACGATTCAAGCTCTGCTGAGGCGCAGTTATCTTCTGGCACAAAGAATACAGGATCGTAGCCAAAGCCATTCTCACCGTGTTCTTCAGTCAGAATACGACCTTCCCATTTACCGTGACACACCAATGGTGTTGGATCGTTTTCGTGACGTATTAGAACCAACACACAGTGGAAACGAGCGGTACGTTTTTCAACGTCGACACCTTGCATAGCATCTAAAAGCTTTTCGATGTTTTGCTTATCAGTCGCCCCTTCACCTGAGTAACGCGCTGAGTAGATACCGGGTGCACCATTAAGGTAATCAACTTCTAAGCCAGAATCGTCAGCAATGGCTGGTAGCCCCGTCTCTTTCGCAGCGTGGCGAGCTTTGATGATGGCATTTTCAATGAAAGTTGTTCCCGTTTCAGCGACTTCTGAAACGTTAAACTCACTTTGCGCGACAACGTCAAAACCAAACTCAGACAGAATATCTGCCATCTCGCGAACTTTACCTTGGTTGCCTGTGGCTAAAACAATCTTACTCATGGGGATGTGGCTCTAATAAGTTAGTGAACAGAAAAGTGGTGGTTGAAGCTACTCTTCTATATAGAATTTTTGTGTGAATCGCAGTGGGCCAGTGCCTTTCAAACCTGCGTTAACATCGATATTAAAAGTGATGTTTTCTTCGTGTGTTACAGGGAACTCAGCTAGGTAATAAATCGCATCACCTTCCTTTATTTCGCGGAAGTTAAGCGTGCGAGTGTTACCTACTAGGTTTCGTGCTGTTCCCGTGATTTTAGCCGTTGTTGCTGGCTTGCCAAGGGAAGCTTTGTCTAAAACGCTGATGTTCAGAATCGCTGAGTAGCCATTTCGCTTAAGCTTATATTGCTTAGCGACTTGAGCTGTTAGAAATGTCGAGTTAAAAGCCGAGTAGTGAACCTCGACATCCTTAATGTTTTTAAATTGTCCTGCTGAGCTTGGTAGGGCAACAAGAGCGGTGAGTAGTGCTGTAATCCATAGACGCATAGAGTGACTCCAATAAATAGCAAAAAGCCATCATAGGATGGCTTTGACTTCAGTTGGGACTTGGCTTGGCGAGCATATTCGAACTTGCTTATGCCGACCGAGCTCTCCCTTTTCTATCTTAATTTGCCCTTTAGCGACCTTAAACTGTTTCGCAAGGTATTTCGCTAAGTGGGCATTGGCTTTGCCATCAACCGGTGGTGCGGTAATGGCAATTTTTAGTTCTTCGCCGTGCAGGCCAACGATTTTATCGCGGCTTGCTTTGGGTTGGATATAAAGCCTAAGAAGAATATCGTCCTCCTCGGCCCAAACGGCTTTTGGCATCGTCAAAGTACCTGATGTTCGTACTTGAATTATAGCTGATACCAAATAGGGCCGATCATGTCGCCCATTAGGAAGTTTGCAAACTGCAGTACAATAAACAAAACCAGTACGCTTAGATCGAAACCACCCATGTCAGGAAGGATACGGCGAATAGGCATTAACATTGGTTCAGTCAGTTGATGGAACACGTACTCGATTGGGCTTCGGCCTTGGCTAACCCAGCTCAGGATTGCACGGATTAGTAGAACCCAGAAAATTAAACCTCCCGCCGCTTTGAGCAGAGAAAGGGCGCCAAAGATCAGGAAGCTGATATCAAATACAGCCGCACCGCCAGAGATAATCAAGTTTAGAGCGACGAACTTAAGTACACACAGCACATAAGCGAAAACAACAGTCGCAAGGTCAAGGCTGCCGATTGATGGAATCACTCGGCGTAGTGGGGCTACAACCGGTTGTGTCGCTTTTACGATAAATTGTGAGAACGGGTTGTAGAAATCTGCACGTGATGCTTGTAGCCAGATACGCAAGATCACAACCATGATGTAAAGATCAAAAACGGTCGAGATCAGAAAGCTCATCGAATTCATATTGTTTCCTTTTTCGGATTTACTTGCCGCTTAGGTATAACCCGAACGACATAATGCTTTTGTACTGTAACGAGTATTAAAACAGTTTTTCCATCTCTTCAGCTCGAGCGACTGCCGCTTGCATGGCTTTGGCTACGATGTCTGATAGTTGATGTTCATTGAACGTGCGCAACGCTTCTGCGGTTGTTCCGCCTTTTGAAGTCACTTGTTCACGCAGAGTAGATAATT
>Ga0209121_10005741_pt1 | contig 11130 bp, 21 predicted proteins | sample Cruoilmetagenom3_FD_187292 | JGI IMG/M metagenome (GOLD analysis project Ga0209121, IMG submission 187292) | Oil polluted marine microbial communities from Coal Oil Point, Santa Barbara, California, USA - Sample 3 (SPAdes) (version 2) | ecosystem: Environmental > Aquatic > Marine > Oil seeps ...
TGCCATGAGAACTCCGCCACGGCGGATGTTCTAAAATGTTCCACACATTTGTTCTACCCCCTTGACATAATCCAGCCCTTATTTTATTATGTAAGGGAGAGGGTATCCCCCTATCAAAAAAAAATACCGATATGGAGGTGTAAGTCATGCCTAAGATCAGAGCCATAGGGAAGATCACCGATAAATATAAGAGAGTTACCCCTGGTAAAGGCCCCGAGCTGGAAGAGGGACTCAAGGATCCCAAGAAAAATTGGGCTGAGGAGACCGCGGCATCAGGTGATGCCTGGGAAAGCGGAGTAACTGAAGCTATTTCCCGTGGCGCCTTTGTCAAAGGTGTTGCCGAAGCCGGGCAGGCAGCCTATCTTGAACCAGCCCTAAAACTTGGCGTTAAGAGGTACCGAGATGGAGTTACCTTCGGTGTCTCCAAGTACACCAAGAAGTTTGCTCCCTTCCGAGATGTTATTGAGGGAACCAGTTTACCTCCCAGAGGTGCGGTCGGTGACCCTGGTAACATCGAGCGAGTCCGCATAATGGCTGCCGCGCTCCACGATGCCAAGATCAAATAGTGCGGGAATAACCTGTAGGAGGTAATGAAATATGTATTGGCAGAATAGATACCTAAAAGAAGGCGCTACATTTGGAGCCCTTACCGGGTTAGAGACCATTGACCTCCCCAACAAGGGACTTCTCAGTGGCATTGAGTTAAGAGTATGGGGTACCAACGGCAACAGTGCTGCCGACCCCGATGTCTGGTTACACGACCGACTCCAGAAGATTGAGCTTATAGTCAATGGCTCAAAGGTAGTCAAGAGCCTTACCGGTGAGCAGTTACTAGCAGATATGCTCTATAAGAGGACTCCCCACTACTCACATGACATGAAGAACATGAATGCTGCCAGTTGCGAGGAGTTCTTCTACATCAACCTGGGAAGGCATTACCATGACCCAGATTACATGCTTGACCTTAGCAAGGTTACCGACCCTGAGATCAGGATTACCAACGATTTCACCCTAGCAACTCAGAACGGATGGACAAACGGTGTTGCTATGACCGCTATCCCTTCCTATTCGGTTATCCTTCACATCCTGAGAGAGCCAGCGGCCGCACCTAAGGGTTACATCAAGACCTCAGAGCTTTACCGCTTTACTGGCGCTTTATCAAAGAAGGAGAACATGACGGTCCCCCGAGGTCCCGTCTATTCTAACCTCTACGTACAGAGTTGGTACGCCTCACAAGGACTAGGTTATCTCCTGGATAAGCTCGAGCTCAACATTAACTCAGACGACATTATCCCCTTCAGAGTTGGCCCTAACGAGCTGGCTGCCGAGATTACCAGAATGTACGGACTTCACCACATGAGCCAGCAGTTAAGTGCCACAGGTGCTCAGGCTTATCCCTTCCCCCTGGAACAGTCAGTAATCTTGATGTACCAGTTAGGCTTGGTAGGTTATATCCCTACCTACCTGGATATCTGGGGTGATGTGGCAGCCTGGGGGTTTAGAGACCAGCCGACCGGTCTAACTCCCTATACAGGCAACCTAAATATCACCTACACCTTGCTTGGCACCTGGCCCTTCAGCCTATCTCCCATCCCCTACTTTGACCCCTGGGATGAGAGAACCTGGATAGATTCTAGTAAGTTAGGTGACTTGTGGGTACGCTTCGAGGGCAACGCCAGCATGGGTACAAATGTAACCGTTAAGCTCCTGGGTGATGAGGTAGTCACCAAGTACGAGTAATAAAGCCATTTAGCTTTGCTCATTTGAAGCTCAGGGGAGTGGATTAACCAGCACTTCTCTGGGCTTCTTCCCTAACAGGAGGTACTTTATATGGACAGACGCATAGAGACCAGGGTAGTTGACACCGGTGATGTTGCACTCACTACCCTGATACAGAAGGATCCCTGTAATATATGGTGGATTACCATAAATATCACCAAGCTCCAAAGTGGGCTTCTCAAAATATATGATGGCTTTGACACCAACGGCAAGCTGGAATGGCAATTCGAGGGATCTCAGGAGCCTCACCACTGTAACTTCATTCCACCTATTCCTTGCGACCAAGGCTTAACCGTCTATAACGATGCCAGCATAGCCTCTTACACCATAGGCTATCGCCCCAAAGGCTGGCCGAAGGAGCAGAAATAGTGTGTTCTACGATTACAGCTTCACCATTCCAGCCGACAGAGCCAGGCAAACACCATACGAAGAAGAAGTCTATTTGCCCCCGGGAGTGATCCACCGCCTGGAATTCGGATTTCCCGCAGGCTGTAAAGGCACCGCCCACGTAGCCATCAGACATGGCCTCAACCAGCTCTGGCCTACCAACGCCGACGGCTCATTCAATGCTGATGACTATACTATCGTCATCAACGAATTCTATGTAATAAAAACCGAGCCCTTTATCCTTGTACTCATGGGATGGAGCCCAGGCACAACCTATAACCACACTATCGAAATACGAATTGGTGTCTTACCACTGGACGTACTCATGCCCGAGGAGACCTTTCTTGACGCATTCAAAAAACTTTTGCAAAGATTGAGGTTAACATAATGGCAATAGACCGCCCGGATTGGCAAGCAGGGATAGACATTGAGGCACAGACTCTTGCTACCCTCAACATGGATATAATCGCCCAAACCATCGCTGCCCTCAAGGTTGACATAATCGCTCAGACCCTGGCAGAGCTTAAAATCAACATCGCTGGACAGGACCTTGCCCAAGTAGCCGTAGATATTGCCGCTCAGTCTATAGGCAACCTTGCCATTGACCTTGTAGCCCAGACCATCGCTAACCTGGACATAAACGTTAACGCCCAAAACATCGGACTAATGCTTCAATCTGCATGGGCAGCTAGTATTGGCACGGACAAAGAGTTTGATTCCCTGAACCTTAACCTACCTTGGCTAGGTAGCACAACTTTCACCTACACCGTCCCCGCAGGCAAGACCTTATACATAACTGGCTTCAATACCCAGCTCAGCCATACTAAGCCCGAGGAGTCTGCATCACCGCTTTATTTCATTTCCTATCTTTACAATGACACCACTGGCATTACCCATTGTCGCTCTGGAGGAATTGCCGCCCAGGAACTCCAATTCACTAAACCCATCGTCATACCCGAAAACGAAGACCTTGTAGGAGTTGCCTACAACCAAACCGCATCACGTGCAGACATAGCTATCCATGCCAGTGGCTACGAGGTATAATCCTATGAAGCAGATTAAACCAAAGAAAGGATTAGAAGCTCTACACGCAGGAGACTTTAATTATATGTCCGTGCGCAATTTGCCCGACGGGACCCGGCTATACCGCCTCTATAAGAGGAGCACAAAGAAAACCTTCATGTTCCGAGTAAAAGACCTCAATAAACCTACCGAGAAACTAATCAAGGGAGACATAGAGTGGCCACAAATACAGGCGTAGACGTAGGTGTTGCATCCACACAGATATTAGCGGCAAACCACAACCGCAAATACGCCGCTATCGTCAATGACTCAGACACCACCATATATCTAGCCATTGGCGCTGCCGCGGTGGCTAACCAGGGAATTAGACTCAATGCCAACGGCGGCGTGTATGAGATTTTATTAGCAGACCTAAACACTGCCGCTATCAATGGCATCCATGCCGGTGTAGGCAATAAACGAGTAACCGTAGTCGAGGATGCCTATAGCTAAGGATACATCTATGCCTATAAGAAACCCATCACCAGCAGGCACCAAGTTTACCGCCTACGCTAGTTCTAACGAGCTGTGGCGAGGACCAGCGAATTGCTGCAATAGTTCCTTCGAAGCCCAGATAAATGGAGCCCCAAGCGCAACAAGCGTGGTCTATGACACCGATGTTAGAGAGAATAGCCTGCCAGACCCAACCGGCCAAGCCCAATTTGGTAAAGTCATCCTCCATAACATCACCAGAGGCAACTCCAGGAAGATTACCAACGTTAATTTCGCCACCAACACCATCACCACCGAAGCCAGCACTGACGACTGGGCTGATAATGATATAATCACCATCGGCTCCCAGACTTGTGACCTTCTGTTTGGCTACACTTACAGTCGTTTCTTCGATATTGATATTTCCGCAGAGGTTCCCGCAGCGGCAAAATATGCCATGATACATCTAATCGCTCACGAGAAAGAAGGCACGGCTTCTGGACTGACTAACTGTTTTGGCATTGGCCCTTTTGAGGCTTATGCCGGTGCTAAAATTCAGAATATCCAGGCAGCCGGTGATTATCAGTCGTCCATGATGCTTGCTGTTATACCCATAAATAGCCAGAAGATATGTGCCAACATCGGAGCTTTCGGCGACTGCGACGCTACCGGCCCCATCTGTATTTTACGCATCAGGGGTTGGTGGGAGTAATTCCATGCCAACTAGCGATGAGCTCCACGCCTTCGTTATCGGCTTCTTTGAAGTCCTCTGCCCCTGGAAGCCCAGGCACTCATTACTCATTACCGATTACCCATCACTCAAAGAGGAATATCACTACTACCTGGCAGGTAGGGGGGTCGGCTTTATCACCCTATTGCTTATCCTTATCGGATTATGTAAACTAGGAAAGAATCTACTACTATGAAACCAACTATCATTGTAGCCATTCTCTGCATCACCATCTTGGAGGCGATTGCCCTTGCCACAGGTATCGACGGCGCCATCTTCGGCGTGGCTATCGCCGCTATCGCCGGTCTTGGTGGCTATGAAATTAAAAGTCAACGAGACAAACGCAAATAGAGTTAAATTTTTAATCCAGGATTCAAGGAAGGCAGGAAGAATACTGTAAAGGAATATCAATCAAAGTCAACTATATCAGCGAAGAGAAGAAAGAGAAACAGACATTGCAGTGAGTGGAAGCTAACATCTGTTCGTGACTTACTCACTGCAATTGCAGATGAGATATTAACTATTATATATATATATATATTAATATAGTCGACATTGCAACGTTGACATTGCAGTGACATTGCAGTAAAATTGAACGTAGCACTGCAAGATGGTGGTAAAGACATTGCAAAAGTTATTGCAGTAGCTGAAGGAGGGTCATGAGTAAAAGAGGAGATATGTTCAAGAGAATCTTTGCACTCCTAGAGGAAGGCCACACAGTACCCGAGATTGTCAAGATGGGATATTCTGAAAGGACAGTCTATTGGGCAAGTCAACAACGCCAGACTGGTAAGAGGCCCGAGGTAAAGCCCGGCGAGACGCAAGACTGGGTGACCACAGGCCTTAAGGCTGGATGGATTCATCGTTGTGAAGATGGTGGCCTGGCAATACTCGAGGATGAGGAAATCGAGACCGACGAGGGTATTGTCTACAACCTGGTATGCCCACGATGCAAGAAGGTTATTGCATCCAGGTTTAGTAAGTGGACCCCTAGCGGTAAGGAGAGTTACCTTACTGGGGAGCCAGCACGTAGTAACATTCCAGCACGGCTGCAAATGAGATCGTTAAGATAGGAGGGAAACATGAACAGATATAGGCTCAGTATGACTATTGAGGATGAGGTAATAGCAGACAACTCCTATAAAGCCTTCCTTACATTCAGGGAACGCTTTAGAGAAGGATTTTATGGACCGAGGCAAGATGATGTAGAATTCGTAGAGGAAGTCCTTGAGGAAGCCTCTGAACCCGAGTCACCCTAAAAAGCCACTTATCCACTCTTATTATGTCAACAGGGCTAGGGATCTTTTGCCCGGTGAGTCTAATCACCCACACCACCCCAAAACATCCCCCTTCCTGGGCATCTCAGAGCCTGGTTGTAGCCGACATAACCCTCAAATTCCTTACCCCAAAGCTAGCACCCGGGTCAGCCGGGTCAGCAACCACCACCCAACCCTACCTATTTTTATATGCCGCACAAAGGCGGCTTTGCCATAGTAGATATCCTTAGGTGGTTCTGTCGGCGAAATCCTGGCAATCTGTTGGACGCGTGGTCGGCGCCATCTGGCATTTCATGCCATCCTTCGGCGCCGATGGGGGAGATTATTACTGAGGCTATTGGGGTCGGCTGCTCTCAGGGGTACAGCGCCTGACTCATTCCTCCTGTCTGTTACCGGGTACTCCATTCCATAACGTGTTTCCACTGGACAGGAGAAATTTCGGACAGAAGTAACAGGCGCTGTGCCTAATAAAAAGAGTACGAGGTACGCACACTCCCAATACCTTCTTCTTTTCAAAGAAGAAGGCAAGAAACTTTATACAGGGATACCACCACGCACTACACATTTTTCAACCACGGGTGCCGATTTGGGAAAATGCCCGGACTGGTTTTGAAGAGTCCGGCGGTTTGAATCCGTGGGAAATCAGAAGCAGCGTGCCGTGCTCGCCTTTCTTAATGGTTTTCTTCCCCTTGCAACCCTATCTTTCCTTTATCTTTTGTTTCGATATGTATAATTCTAGGCAGGGGAAGACAACCAATAAGACAGCGGATGCGCGGCACAGGGGGCGGGTGGGACAAATAATGGATAACCTCCTTATTTGCCCACCCGCCCCCGGGCACGAGCTTATGCTGCTCCACCCCCCTTAAAAATTCAACACCTTTTGAGCAGCACCGCCCTGTATCTATGGCATCGAGCCATAGATAACTAGGCGGACTAAGCTCGTGCAGTGTCAGGTTTCACGGCTTTGCGTTTTTTAGACCATCCACCAAATCCCCTCTCACAGCCAAACCTACTGTCTCCACCCCATGGTCTATTGCGGCTGCCTAGCCCAGCCGCTAGTCAGGTTTCACGGCACTGCGGTGCGTGCTGCTTAAAGCAGCAGGTCCAATCACAAAGTTAAAGTCCGTTTCAGGTTTCACGAAAGAAGCAACACGGCATTTTACCACTCCTTTTTAAGTAGATTAGGCTGCTTTGAATATCTGTCAAATTTACTTCGTAAATTCCTTCTCTACGTTTCGGCCTAAAGGTGACAGAGTACTCAAATGCAGCCTCAGGGAAAAAATAAAAGGAGGTTAAAATGAATAAAGCTGAGTTTAAAGAGGAAATTCTAAAAGCATTCTTCGGTGCTAAGGAAAAGGATGTTAATAAGCATCATTGCGTGTTCGGCGTTGAGTTGCCTTCAATAGCTGAAAGGCAGAGAGCGGAAGGCATGACAAAAAGGCAGGTTATAAAGAGGCTTGAAGAGCTAAAAAAGCTTTGATAAACTATTATAAACTGCTAAAATATCCCTACCATGGAGAGAGTCATCCCGGCAAGGCTCATGGAAGTTGGACAGTTGTCCGACTTCTTGGCCTGGTTGAGAGGCACAGGTTTAGACCGAGAGGACAAGAAGCAGCTACTGATGTTCTGGGCGGACCGGGTAGGAGTATGGGTTACCGGGGATATGATCAAGAGAGCAGGGATGGGGTAACATGGCAGCCGAGACATGGATCAGAACCTACTACCCTCACATGAGGAGTGACGAGGCTCGTATCTGGACCAAGTTCCTTAAGACTACCAACCTTGACTTTGAGCTAATCATCTATGACCTACACCTCGGCACCGGTACTCTACCACTTCCATCAGACCCCGATTACATGCGACGTCTTCTGTCAGCGGTCACAAAAAAGAGGGTAGACGCGGTAGGCGAGACTAAAGACGATATCTGGATATTCGAGGTAAAGCCCAGGATCAGCATGAGTGCTCTAGGGCAGCTCGTAACCTACTTTGAGCTATACCAAGAAGAGCACAGGCCGCTAAAGCCAGTAATGCTAGCAGCCATAGGAGAGAGGGAGGTCCCGGATATCAGGTCCGCCTTTGACCTTTACGCAGTCAACATTATTTTGGTGTAGCACTCAAAAAGAAATTTTGTTCTAATTCCCCTCTTCACTCGTGATACCCCCTTGACACCATTTATCCCTACATATTACTATGATATCCATGACAATAAAAGACGCCATTAAACTACAGACCGAGTTGGTCAGCCTTTTGCCCTGGGTAGGCTTCAACAAATACATAGCCAGCACTATGCTTGGCATCGAAGCCATGAAACGTTTTGAGGAACTTCGCAGTTCATGCATTCAGGTTACTTACCGTCTGCTACCAGGCGAGACAGAGGAAGAACCCAAAGACATTGGCCCAGGTGACCCCGGCGTTTACTGGCCACAGGAGAGGGAATCCCAGTGACGATAGAACAAGCCATCAAGATATTGCAAGATACAGAATCAACCTACCAGCATAGGGATTGGGAGGATTACATAGACGCTGTCAAGCTCGGCATTGAAGCCCTTGAGCGAGTCCAATTCAATCAAACATCACGAGGAGCCATTCTCATCGGACTACTACCGGGCGAGACCAAGGAGTAAAGTGAGACTTGAGAACATAAAGCCACAGACCCGAAAGGAGACCGAGATTAGGCGACAGGTACATGCTAAGGCGATCCTTAGAGGCATGACTATGCGGCAGGCGGTATATCAAGCGCTAGACCAATGGGTAAAGGAGAAACACGAGACCAATGAAGAAAGTCCCTGACCAGCAGCTTAGATTATTCGATACTCGCCACATCTGTGATCGCTGCACAGACCTATTCGAGAAGGAGTGTGGTTACAGAGGGTGCTGGATGGGATGGCACATTGATGGCAAAAAGCATCCTGAGAAAGCCCTCTGTCAACTCGAAAACCAATGAAAGCATGGAAGGCAGCAGAATACAGAGCAGCTAAGAAGCTGGGTGGTGAGAGAATCCCCCTTTCCGGTGGTAGAGGTATAAAAAATAAAGGGGATGTTGCACTACCTGGTTGGTATGTTGAGGTTAAACACCGTAAGTTGTTTGCAACTTTTACCATGTTCCTAGAGGTGGAGAAGCAAGCCAAGAAAGAGGGGAAGAACGCATTGCTCATACTCACCGAGAAAGGCACACATGGGCAGCTTGCAGTCATGAGAATAGAACACTTTGCCGACCTGCCGGAAGTAAAGGAAGGAGAGAAACAGTCATGAAATTCGACTCCATAAGATACATTACCCAGGATGGACGATTAGTAGAACTCAGTGAATCCGACGACCATTTCATCGAGCTCGTAATCGAGGGACAGGTTATCGCACGCTTCAGCCAGACAGGCGTCACTATCGAAAACATCCTAAAGGCGGTAGACAATGTCAGCAAGAGAAACTGAATCCACAGCCCTTATCGAGCAGACGCCCGCAGCACTCCAGCTTTCAGAGCAGGCTATCGAGACAACCAAGCATAACATCCAGCTCTGTGAGCAGCTCGTCAAGGAAGTCCTTGAACGGGATATCGATTTTGGAACCATCCCCGGCGTTCCCCAACCTTTTCTCTGGGACTCCGGCGCCGCTAAGATTATGGCAGCTTTCAACTGTTATGCTGACTACAAAGTCATCGACTCTATCATTCAAACGCCTCATATTCGTTACACCATTGCCTGTCATCTTATCAGCCGCCAATCTCAGCAGATTGTTGCCACCGGGATAGGCGCAGCCTCTACTAAAGAAGTTAAACACCGCTACCGGTGGGTAGAGAACCCAGAGGCAGAAGGAATAGCACGAACGGGATTGAAGCAGCGGAAGGATGGGAGATATCGTATTCCTAATCCCGATACAGAGGATTTGCTCAATACTATCGCTAAGATGGCTGCCAAACGGGCAGATGTAGACGCGGCCCAGAGCTTGCCAGGGGTAGCCGCGACCCTGCGCAAGCTCTTTTTATCTCCACCATCACAAAAATTCAAGACATTGCCTAAGCCAGCTCAGGATCGGAAGCCAGTAGCAGCCGACTCCCCCAAGGAACAGGATAAAATTAATTGGAGCTGGTTTTGGTCACAGCTCAATACCCTTGGGATAAAACCCCAAGAAGCTCATGACATACTTGCGGTTAACTCTATCAAGAATGACTGGATAGGCGTACAGCATAAGACTCTGGATGAAGCCTACGACGTTATTAAGAATGCTCTGGACCTAGGCAAGGCAGGTAAGCTGGTCGATGAAGAGTTTGAGAAAACACACCCCCCGGTTTCTACCAAAGCTGCCCAGGACAACCTATTTTCTGGAGACGAGTAAACATGGCAAAAGACAAACTGTTCAAGAGGTCAAGCAAAGAGTTCAACGATTTTAGCTCCCTCGGGCCATTTGAGTATCTCTGTACCCGTCAGTTCTACGCCAGTAATGCCCACACTAGACCCCCATGCGCTGCATGCGGCTCATACCGCCCCTATTTCTTTGCCACTCTCTTGGATAAAGACGGCAACCAGCACCTTGTAGGCTGGAACTGCTACCAGCGCTTAATACGAGAAGGCTTTGCAGAAGAGAGGTAGATATATGGACATCAATGAAATAAAGCTAGACACCATCACCGACCCTAGCTTCCAACCCCGTGACAAGCTCGAGCTCGAGGGCATCGAAGCCCTGTCCAATTCCATTAACGAGATAGGCCTGATCAATCCCATTGTGGTCCGTAAACTCGAAGACGGTTATGAACTTGTCGCCGGCACTAGGAGATGGCACGCCTGTAAGATGCTTGGCTGGGAGTATATACCAGCAAAGATAATAGAGCAGGACACCAGGGAATCAGCAATGCTTCAGTTCTCAGAGAACTTCCATCGCCAGGACCTTAACCCTATCCAGCACGCACGCATGCTCAAGTTCATGCTTGACGATCTGGGTTACAGTACTTCCGAATTAGCCAAATTCTGCAACAAAACTAAGGACTGGGTATCACGAACACTTGGTCTACTCGACATGGAAGCAACAACCCAAGAGGCAATCGAAACAGGTGCCCTTTCACCCTCTGTAGCCATAGAGCTCAAACTTATCCCCGACCCGAAGCTTAGGTTGGACTACATCAACTATGCAGTTCAAGGTGGCTGCACCGAGAAGGCCGCCAGAGGTTGGGCACACCAGGCTAAAGCCGTTATTGCTGCCAGGGACGCTCGAATTGAGGACCGCAAACTTCATCCCCATGAAGAAGAAGAGCACATTCCACCTGAGCCTGAGGTCCGTAAATGCAAACTTTGCGGAGCTCCTGAAGACGTCGTCGTCCTGGAGCAGTGGGATATCTGCTGGCACTGTGCCCAGAAGCTCAAAGGACAATATTAATGCCATGAGAACTCCGCCACGGCGGATGTTCTAAAATGTTCCACACATTTGTTCTACCCCCTTGACATAATCCAGCCCTTATTTTATTATGTAAGGGAG
>Ga0209121_10005743_pt1 | contig 11124 bp, 12 predicted proteins | sample Cruoilmetagenom3_FD_187292 | JGI IMG/M metagenome (GOLD analysis project Ga0209121, IMG submission 187292) | Oil polluted marine microbial communities from Coal Oil Point, Santa Barbara, California, USA - Sample 3 (SPAdes) (version 2) | ecosystem: Environmental > Aquatic > Marine > Oil seeps ...
ACGCCCCAGAACAATAATCCGCTACTTTGATCCATCGTCACTCTCCTGTCTGCATCCAACATCATTGTCTACTACCATTATACAATGTGGGTGCCGTTGCGCCAACAGGTTTATGGTGTACAATGTCACCGAAACAATCGCAGTCCTGATCAGAAAGCACATAGCGTTGGGGACCTGCTGGCCACAACCCAGCTCAGAACCTAGCGGAAACAACCCTATGCCAGAGACATCGCCACACGAAGACGGCACCAGTCAGCATCTCGGCAACGTGGAAACCAGAACGACTCTCAGTGCCAGGAGACTCGAGTTAGTGCGCCGCGCCGCACTGTCGTTTGGAGCAAGCCTGGACCTGGAGGACGTAGTCCATAGTCTGCTGGAGGAGGCCCAGGCGATACTGGCCGCCGGCAGTTGGTCGGTCTGGCTCTTGGACAGAGCCGGCACAACCCTCACCTGCTGGCAAGCCCAGGATCCTGCCGGTGATGCACTGCGTGGCTATCAGATCGCGTTGGACCAAGGCGTGGAGGGATGGGCGGTGCGTAACAGCACACGCGTCTACGTGAAAGATCTGCGCAATGATCCCCGGAGCGATGATCGCATCGCAGGCCGTGCCCAGATGCAGGCAGCCTCGCTGCTATGCTGCCCACTCAACGTTGGCGCAAGAGGAACCGGCACAATTACCACGATTGGCGCGCTCTCCGTCGTAAGTAGTACCATCAACGCCTTCAACGACGAGGATATAGCGCTGGTTGAGATCCTTGCAGCATCAGCCGCTACAGCCATCCATAACGCCCGCCTCCACGAGCAATCCCAACGTGAGCTCGAAAGACGACAACTCGTCGAAGGCGCCCTGCGGGAGAGTGAGAGCCATTACCGGACGCTGGTCGAGACCTCGCCGGACTCGATTTTCCTTCTGTCACTCGATGGCAAGATCCTGCAGTGCAACCACAGAATGCTTGCACTGCACGGCTACGAGCGCTCGACAGACGTCCTGGACAGAAGCTTTCTCACACTCGTTGCACCTGAGGCCCGGGCTGATGCCCTAGATGTTTTCAATCAGCTTCTCCTGGGAAACACCCTTCGTGACCAGGAACTCACGCTGGTTCGCTCCGATGGTACACCGTTCGCCGGCGAGATCGGCGCAGCGCTCACCGCCGACAGTCGCGGCGAACCCGCCGGCATTGTCGCCTTCGCCCGCGACGTCTCGGACCGCAAAGAAGCCGAGGCCGCGGTGCGCCGCCACAACCTTGAGCTCCGAGTGCTCAATGACATTGCGGCCCACATCAGCCAATCTCACGATCTGAAGCATTTGCTCGAAAGAGCGCTGGACAAGACCTTGGACGCACTGGACATCGACACGGGCTGGGTAGCGCTGTTCGACCCGGACTATGATAGTCTGCCCAACGCTAGGATCAAGATCCGTCGTGGCTTACTATCAACAGTGGAAATCGTCGAGCGCAGCGGGAGCCTTCTGCGCCAACTTGTCGAACGCGCATGCACCACTCGCCAACCAGTCATTCTGAGATCTGTTGAGCTGTTCGAGCTATACGCAGGTGCATCCGCGCCGTGTCAAGTCGTGGCCATTCCACTGGCGGCACAGGACCGGGTCGTTGGGGCTCTGGCTGTAGCCGGGCTGCATCACCGGCACCCGCGCAACATCAGCTCGCGCCAGGTGCAGCTACTCACCGCAATCGGACACCAGATCGGCGTAGCGGTTGATACTGCGCGCCTGACGCGAGAGGCAGCCGAAGTGGAGATGCTGCGACAAGTCGACCACGTGCGCGCTGACCTTACGGCTAACTTCTCACACGACCTGCGCAGCCCGCTGGGTTTGATCAAGATGACCTGCTCAACACTGTTGCGGGACGATATCGACCTTGATCCCACAACTCAGAAAGACTTTCTAGACGACATCATCGCGCAGACCGACCGCCTCTCCCGTCTGGTGGATGGCATCCTCGATCTGGGCAAGCTTGAGGCCGGCCAACTGGTCTTGGATCGCATCCCGATGGACCTCGGCACATTGATGCAGCATCTGTTCGATGAAGCTCAGCAGCAGATCCCCAGCCACATAGTCAGTCTCGATCTGCCGGAGGATCCATTGATGGTCGATGTGGACCGGGTCCGCATCGACCAAGTCCTCCACAATCTCTTGGATAACGCTGTGAAATACAGCCCCCGCGGCGGTTCGATCGATATCCGGGGGTACCGCAAACGCAGCGAGGTGCTGTTCAGCATCTCCGACTCCGGCATCGGCATCCCCGAGGATCAGCTTGACCTGATCTTCGAGCGCTTCTATCGTGTTCAGAGGGAAGCCACAGAGCACATCAGTGGCACGGGCCTGGGGCTTGCAGCCTGCAGAGGTATCATGGAGGCTCACGGAGGCACGATATGGGCGACCAGTACCCTCGGCGTAGGAAGCACATTCACGTTCTCACTCCCCGCGGCGCCGGATCTCCCGGAGGGCTGATAGGTGCCTGACCGGAGACCTGGATATCACCCCTGCGACCGCCATGCTGAGGAGCTGCTCGCCGCCCCATCCAAGGCAGAGCTCCTTGCATTGATCGAGTGCCTGACCAAGCGCGAGGCGGAGCTGGAGGAGGCCACCCGCCGCCTGAGTGCCGAGCACGCGCGACGCCGGAGTCCGCATCACGAAATCAGTCTTGACTTCGACCCGCCCGAGATCGTCATCAACGCAGATGCCCAGCGCATAGGTGAAGTCGTGAACAACCTCCTGGACAATGCCGTCAAGTACTCTCCGGGCGGGGGGCACGTCCGGATCCGAGGCCGGATCATCGAGGAGCATGCCTTGATCACTATCACCGACGAGGGAATCGGCATCACCGCAGAGGACATGCGCCGTATCTTTGAACGATTCTATCGCGGGCAAAATGCCGTGTCTGCCGTCACAAGAGGAGCAGGACTTGGCCTATCCCTGTGCCGTGGTATTGTGGAAGCGCACGCAGGAAAGATATGGGTGGACAGCGAACAGGACGTGGGCACTTCCGTCAGTTTCGCACTGCCCACGTTCGAAACTGGTCCAGAGGAGATCCAGTGATTACGAGTCAGGCACGCATTCTTGTGGTGGATGACCAGCCAAGGTATCGGCGCCTTATCAAGGTGAACCTGGAGGCCAGCGGCTACGAGGTCGTCACTGCGAGCAATGGTGCCGGCGCTGTCGAGCTTGCTGCGACACAATCACCGGACCTCATCCTGTTGGATATCATGCTCCCAGACAAGGATGGCAATCAGGCGTGCCAGGAGATCCGTGCTTTCTCCACCGTCCCCATCATTATGCTCACAGCCTTGGGCCGGACTGAGGACGTGGTAAGAGGACTGAACGCCGGAGCCGATGACTATATCTGCAAACCATTCAGCGCTCAGGAACTCCTGGCCCGGATTCGTGCAAGACTGCGCCGCGTCCAGCAGATTTTCCAGCAAGAGACCGAGGCTGTGTACCGTATGGGCGGCCTTGAGCTCGACCTGACACGCCGGCGCCTCTTCGTGCGGGGAGAGGAGGTGCGTCTCACCCCCACTGAGTATCGACTTATCGCCGAGCTCGTCGCCAACGCGGGCCGCGTTCTGGTCCCCAGCTATCTCCTGGAGCAGGTCTGGGGATCCGAGGACAACGAACCCCAACTTATCTGGCAGGCCGTTCACAGGCTGCGCCGCAAGATCGAGCGCGACCCCAGCAAACCCGTTTATATCCAAACACGCCCAGGTATCGGCTACATCTTCCTAGGAGAGGAAACAGGCCTCGATGAATGAGCCCATCCTCATTGCGGAGACCCTGGTCAATGTGCCCGTGGGCTTCGCGCTAGCGTGGTTTCTCGCGCTCGCCGACTATCCGGAGCGCTATGCCTTTGATACCCACGCAGGCTTTGTCTTCACACAGGGAGAGTTCGCAGAGCCCGGCTCCCGATTCCAAACTGAGGAGCGGTTCGCCGGCTTTCTGAAACTCGTGCTCAAATTCGAGCTCACCGAGGTCGAGGACCGCCGGTTTAGTTTCGACTTGCTCACCCCTGTCCGCGACATCTGGGGCGCCTTCGAACTTGAGCCGGCCTCACGGAAGACGACACACCTCCGCCTGGCGGTGGGCAGTCACCGGAGCTTCCAACGGCGACTGTTGGGGCTACCGCCGGTGCGCGGAGTCGTGCAGCATCAGATCGAGGGCGAGGTTACACACATCAGCAAGTCGATGGTGTCGCTCTACCAAGCTGGGGAGGAATAGACTATGGGGTTTCTGAAGAAACTCATCGAAGCGGTATTCAGCTCAGGCGGCGGAGAGATCCGCGATCCTGATGGCATCTATCTCTACATCAAGTGCGGTCGCTGCGGTGCGCCCGTGCGTGTCCGCGCCGACAGACGACACGATCTGCAGCGGGACTATGACAGCGGCGGGTTGATTCTGCGCAAAGAAGTTATGGATGGTACCTGCTTCAACCTGATCCAGACAACAACACGCTTTGACGCCGGCTACAAAATCATCGATCAGCAGATCGACGGCGGTGAGTTCATCTCCTGGGAGGAGTACACCGAACTCAACACCCCGACCGAGAGCCAACACAAGGCGACGGAAACACCGTCTGGGACCTCCTAGATCACGAGATTCTCAGCTCACGAGCTTCTCAACCCGCAAGCTCTCAGAGAGCCGCTGTGCAGCCTGAGCCGCGACCCCTCTCATCTCTTGAGGAAAACGTGAGGTGATCTGCCTATCGTACATTACGATCAGTTTGGCGTCGCTGCTCACCACGGTGGCATAGCCAAGATGCACGTCGCCGCCTTGAGCCACAGCGATAATGTGCAAGTGTTCCGCGTGCAGATTCCCGAGGCGGCACCCTACCAACTCGGGATAGTCTGCTGATTCAATCTCCTCCAACACGAACCGCCCACCGGCGGACGAGAGCTGCACCAGCTCCGACACCGCCGGCTTGAGCAGGCTTAGCGCGGTGAATGCAGCCGCAGTGTGGGAAGTCTGCAGCGGTGTCACGCCCAGGGACGACACCAACGGCATGAACTCGGCGTTGAAAACGCGCGCAAATGAATGCTGGGCGCCGTGCTGCTTGGCATAGAGAGCGGCAAGGATGTTCGGCTCGTCCTCGCGCGAGCTGGCGATGAACGCGGAGCAATGTGCCAGATCCAGTTGGTCGAGGACCCCGGTGTCGGTGACCTGCCCGTGCACCGCTATGACATTTGCCTCCAGACTGGCTTCGGTGGCCTGGTCGTGGTCGGGCAGCACGAAGTAGAGTCTCCCCCGGATGGCCGGCGCAAGCTGCTCCACGAGCGCCCAAGAAAAACTGCTATGCCCGGCAATGACAATGTTCCCTTTGAACGACATCTCCGTTCCCCCTATTCGCGAAGTCCCTGCAACATCGACAGCAGCGGGAGTATCTCCACACGCCCCACCAGCATGTACAGGATCAAGAGCCACTTCAGGCCCGACGGCATGCCAAAATAGAGTGCGTCCGGCATCGCGTTCAGGCCCACATTTCCCTGAGCCGAGAACACGGTAAACAGCGCATCGATCGGCTGGTAGCCTGCGATCATAAATATGAGCCCACCCGCCATGCCCATCACAACGTACAGTATCACGTAGCCCGTCACCGCCGCAGCCAGCGACTCCGAGATCACCGTCCCGCCGATGCGGATCGGCACGACAGCAGCCGCCGGCAGGAAAGGCCGATGAACTTCCCGCCCGACAACTTTTCCAACGATGATGAGACGCCACAGTTTCAGCGCCCCTGTTGTGGAGCCGTAGACAGCACCGCTGACCATCAAGAGCAACACGATGAAGCGCACACTCTCAGGCACGGTGCTCAGGGCAACGGTTGTACCGGCCCCACAGGTTGTGATCGAGGTGATCACGTAGAAGATGCCCGGAACCACGGAGGAGAGCACGTTCTCCCCAGCAGCTCCGAATCCCACCAATACCAGCACTGTAGCGCCGCCGATGATCGCAAACAGCGCCCGTATCTCGGGGTTCGCGAAGAACTCCCGGAACCTGCCCCGGAGCAGAGAGCGATGCGCCGTGAAGCTGATGCCGCCGGCCACCATCAGGATCATTGCGACGACAGAGGGCAGTGTACCAAAGAGCCCCACCCCCACAGAGTTCGTGGAAAACCCACCGGTGGACAGCGACGTCACAGCGTGGGCCAGCGCCGACATAGGCGGCAGACCCGTCAACCAAAGAGCCACGGCACCGGCTAACGTATAAAGCGCATAGATACGCACCACCGTGCGCCCAATCTGCCGGGTGTTCGTCGAGAAGTCCTCAGGACGCCCCTCTGCCTCGAAGAGACTGCGAGCAACGCGCGGCGACGAAGCGCGCAGCAGCAGCATAAACATCGCAATCCCAAGTCCGCTGAACCACTGAATCAGGATGCGGAACGTTGCCAGCGAGGCGGGCAGCGTAGATGGATCCCGGATCATCGACAACCCGGTGTCGGTCCACGCCGAGACACCCTCATACAGCGCGTCCAGGCCAGGAACACCACCAGCCACAAAAGGCAGGCTGGAGATGATCGACAACAAAGGCCACGCCAGCGTCAGCGCCAGCGTAGCGTGCCAGTTGTCGACATCGCGGCGTCCCAGACTGCGCCCCCAGATCGCTGCCAGCAGGACCCCCACGGAAGCACCACCAAACACCAGCGCCAGCCCCACCTCACGATCTAGAATGGCCACCAAGGTTGGCAACAGAAGCGAAAGGCCGAATACGCGTCCCACATCGGCGAGCGTCCTGACGACGGCTGCCCAATCGCCCCCGATCTCTATGCGCCGCACACACTCACCTCATCACCCCGCTGATCATCCACAGCCGACTTGAGCACAATCTAGGGCACGTCAATCAGGTACCAGAGGGCCATCGCACCGGACTCTGCATAGGCAGCCACTCGCTCGCGCAGGTTATCCAGCACCAGGTCATCGCCAACCAGATAGTCCTCCCCTACCACCACAGCAGGAGCCAGCCGCCGCTGATCCTCAGGTACGCCGAGTTGTTCGCCCAGAGCATCCGCAAGTCGGTAGTTCTCCTCAACCGATCGTTCCTCAAAGGAGAGCTGTGGGAAAACACCTTCCAGGTAGATAAGGTCATAGCGCGTCCGCTCACACGTATCCGCGCAACCGGAACCCGACAGGTAGAGCACGAAGATGGGTGCAGGAGAGGCGCACACAGCGCTGACTTCGTCATCAACGCAACTGTCCACAGAATCCTCAGCAGCGCCGCCGAAGGGACTAGAACCGATGGCCCCAGCCGGCGCGGGTTGCGCGTCGATGGCCGACAGCGCTTCGCCTGTGGGCCAGTCGTTACCGCCGGCGCCGAAGACACACTTCAGATAGTCGAGCAACCCGGCGCGGATCGCCTCTTCACCGACAAAGGCGGTATCCTCCACAACAGCGGTTGGGATGTCCCAGCGCCCGGCCTCACCGACAAGCAGGGCCTCCGTTGCCACAAACGCTTCATATCCCTCGGTCGTGCCGATGTCGACCGTCTTGAGCTCCAGAGCGGCGCCACACCGTTCCTGCAGGGGCGCGATAAGCTCCTCACGCAACTCGTCACAGACCGCACAGTCACCGGCAGCAAAGAGGACGATGCGAGCTACAGCATTGTCCGGGACCTCCAAGTCATCGACCCCGGCATCCACCGATCTACCGCAGGACGCTAGAACCAGCATACACAGACCCGCAAACAACCAAACAGTGCGAATGCGAAGCTTTTCCATACCAGATATCCTCGCGTAGTTCCTTGACACAAAAAGCCGCTCCAGTGGCCGGCACAGATGGGCCACGAAGCGCCAGTGAACTCAACCTGCTTATTATACCGCACCCCAGCCCCCCAGGCAAAGCCCTGCGCTGTCGCGAGCGTCCTCGAAGTCGCAGAGCTCTGTGCTATCATACGCTCGACAAGGGAAACTGATCGATGGAAGAACGCACTGAGACACTCCACCCGGAGCCAGGCAAGAAAGGCGTCAGCATCATCAAGCATAAGTACGACACCCTCCGCCACGCCATCCCTGCCGTAGTTGCGGCCCGGGGCAAGATGACCTGCCGGCACCGAGTACCAACCGGATGACGCACGACGCAGTCCGTGACGCCATCGCGCACTTCAGCCTTGAGATCGCAGATATCCAGCCCGTTCCAGACTCATTAAGCTCCATCGTGCGGCTCATCGAGCTGGTGTTCGGCGAGCAGCTGGTGCTGAAGATCCCCTACGTCAAGCGCAAGCTTTTTCGCGAGCTGAGCGCCCTTCACGCCTTTCACGACGACCTACCGGTACCGGACGTGATCGACGCGTGGGTACCCGACGATGATCGGCCCGGGGCACTGCTGCTCTCCCGCCTGCCAGGTGCCAACATTGTGGAACCGGTCACCGTCGATCTAGCGCGTCAGATGGGCGGCCTTCTCGGCAAACTCCACACACACCGTCTGGATCACTACGGCGACTTAGAAGATGCCGGGAATCCCCACGCCCACGACTGGTGGGCGATGGTCCACGCAGTACTCGACCGTTGGAAGCCACACTGCATCCAGGCCGTGCCACCCGACCTCTACGCCCGCTCGCTTGCGCTCTACAGGGACTTGGCCGCCGACCTCCCCGCCCCCGATGGACCTTGCTGGGCCCACAACGACTACCGTCCCGGCAATATCCTTGTGGAAGATGGACAGATCACCGGGCTCATCGACTTCGAATCGGCCCGTGGCGGCTCGGCAGACCGGGACTTCACCAAAGTCAGCCACTACGTCTGGAAGCCGGACCCTGCAACTAAGCCGGCCTTCCTGGCAGGCTATGCCGGGATCCGTCCCGTGCCGGACTTCGAACGCACACTCACCCTCTATCAACTCCACAATGCTCTGGGCGGCGTCGCCTGGTGTGTACGACGCACGGACACGATCGATCCCTTCTTTCACGAGAACATGGCAGTGATCCAGCGGATGACTGCCGGTATGTAGAACACGCCACCCAGCCGCTTCCGCATTCCAGACAGGAAAGGAACAACAGCATGGCTACCTCAGAAGCCAGAACCGTCGATGAATATGTGCAGTCTCTCGACCCCGAGCGAGCCGCTGCGCTCAACGAGCTCCGCGACATGATCTTCGCAATCGCCCCTGATGTCGCTGAGACTATGAAATACCGTATGCCCAGCTACGAGTATGGTCCCAGCATTCTCTGCGCGGTAGCCTCCCAAAAACAGTATATGAGCCTCTACGTCGAGGTCCAGATTCTGGATCGGTACCGAGAGCAACTCGCGCACCTCAGCCTCGGCAAGAGCTGCATCCGCTTCCGCCAGATCGAAGCTCTGCCCCTTGACACCATCAGGACCATCCTGACCGAGACCGTAACTCGACTTGATGGCGTCGCCGCCCCAGGAAAAGCGTAGATCGTTGCTGCAGACCGTCCAGGTCTAGCAGCCAGGTCGGCCATGGCCCCAAGGTCCTGCAAGCCTCTTGCGGTTCACAGTGTCCGCACCCTCAAGAGAACCACTATACGAACAGAGCATGCAGGTCTATACTTCCCAGTGCACACATATGCAAGGAGTCACTCATATGCAAGGAATGAGGGATAGATGAAACACAGATACGCCGTTATTCTGGGCAACCTGGGCAACACAAAGGACCGCTTCTGTGGGTCCTACAAAGAGGCACCGACCACGATGGAGATGCTGACTCAGGCTGCAGAGATCCCCTTTGTCCAGGGGATCGAGCTGGTCGGCACCTGGGACATCAGTCCGGAGAATGCAACTGAGATGGGTATAGCCCTGAGCGACTTGGATCTCACGTGCGTCTCGGTGATCCCTGACCTCTTCGGTAACCCATTGTACTGGAAGGGCGCGTATACGAGCAACGAGCCGGCGGTGCGGCAGCACGCCATTGACTACACGCGGCAGATGTGCGATATCGCGCTGGAGCTCTCCTGTGAGACCATCAACATTTGGCCGGGGCAGGATGGCTACGACTACAATCTGACCGTCGACTATGCCGCCCAGCGGGATTGGATGTGTGAGGCCCTCACCACGCTGGCCACCGAGTATCCGGGTCTACGCTTTGCGCTGGAATACAAACCCAAGGAACCCCGAACGCACTCCACCCTGGCCCGGATCGCCGACACTCTCCTTATGGTCCAGGAGACAGAGCGGGACAACGTCGGTGTCTGCATTGACACGGGGCACGCCTTCGTCGGCGGCGAGACAGTCGGCGAGTCAATCGTCCTGGCCAAACGAGCCGGCAGCCGCCTCTTCCACATGCACTTCAACGACAACCATGGCACCTGGGATGACGATATGATTGTGGGGAGCGTCCACACAGTGCGCTATCTTGAGATCCTCTATTGGCTTGACCGCACCGGCTATAGCGGCTGGTTCTCAATGGATCAGTATCCCTACCGCGAGGATGCCGCCGGCGCGATTGGCGAATCTATCCTCTGGCTCCATCGATTCGATGAGATCTTGGAGGCTAACCGTGAAGAGATTGACACGCTCGTTTCGGCCGGTGATGCCGTGCGCACGTCACGCTTCCTCAGAAAGGTCCTGCTGGCATAATGTGTAGCACCGACAGCCCGCCACTGCTCTCCGTCGTGATTCCCTGCTACAACGAGCAGAAGAACCTTGAGGCCGGCGCCTTGGCCGAAGTCCGTGGCTATATGGTCACCCAGTCTTACACCTGGGAAGTCCTCATCGTCGACGACGGCTCGACCGATAACAGCCTGGCCCTGGCCAAGACCTTCGCTGCGAGCGCAGACCATTTCAGCCTCCACCCGATTCCCCACGGCACCAAGCCGGCAGCCATCCGCAAGGGCATCGAACAGGCCCGTGGGGAGTACGTCCTCTTCACGGACATGGATCAGTCCACACCGATTGCCGAGTTGGCCAGCCTGCTCCCCTGGACCGAACAGGGTTTTGACGTCATCATCGGCTCGCGTGGTATGGGTCGCGAGGGCTTCTCAATCCTGCGCCAAACCGGCAGCGTGATCTTCCGCCTGATACGCAGCATCTTTCTGCTCCGCGACATCAAGGATACGCAGTGCGGCTTCAAGCTCTTCCGCCGCGACGTCGCAGCCCGGCTCTTTCCGCGGCTGCAGTTCTTTCGCGCGGACCGGAATCGCGATATCAGCGGATGGAAGGTGACCGCCTACGA
>Ga0209121_10005744_pt1 | contig 11124 bp, 8 predicted proteins | sample Cruoilmetagenom3_FD_187292 | JGI IMG/M metagenome (GOLD analysis project Ga0209121, IMG submission 187292) | Oil polluted marine microbial communities from Coal Oil Point, Santa Barbara, California, USA - Sample 3 (SPAdes) (version 2) | ecosystem: Environmental > Aquatic > Marine > Oil seeps ...
GGAAAATATAAGGCAACTGATCAAAAAACATGATATTCGGCGTATCTATATTGCCCTTCCGATGGAGGCTTCAAAGCAGATCGAAGGCGTAAATATCGATCTACTTGATGAAAATGTTGATGTGATTTGGGCACCTGATATTTTTGCGCTTAACTTGCTCAATCACTCCGTTAGAGAGGTTGCGGGAGTACCGCTTATCTCACTGAATGAAAGTCCGCTCACATCCTCAAAAGTCTCCATGATAATGAAAGATGTTATGGATCGTACTATCGCCGCTATCGCCTTATTAATGCTTTCGCCGTTAATGCTCTGGGTGGCGTATAAAGTAAAACGCTCATCACCGGGCCCCGTCTTTTTTAAACAGGATCGTCACGGTTGGGACGGTCAAGTGATTAAGGTGTGGAAGTTCCGTAGTATGAAGCTTCATGAAGAAGCTAACGGCGAAGTAAAACAGGCAACCAAAGAAGATCCGCGTATCACCGACATTGGTCGCCTAATCCGTCGCACCTCTATAGATGAGCTTCCGCAGTTAATCAATGTACTGCAAGGCACTATGTCACTCGTGGGGCCAAGGCCCCATGCCGTAGCCCATAATAATTACTACTCAGACAAAATTAACGCTTACCTTGCACGGCATCGAATAAAGCCGGGCATAACAGGGCTAGCGCAAATTAGTGGCTACCGTGGTGAAACTGAAACCATTGATAAAATGGAAAAACGTGTTGAGTATGATCTGTCGTACATTAATAACTGGTCTCTATTTTTAGATGTAAAAATATTGATTAAAACGCCCATCTCTCTATTTTCTAAAGAAATTTATTAAAAATGAAAAATATTAATAGTGCTGTTGTCTTTGGTGGATCTGGCTTTATAGGTACTCATCTAATTAGAGAGTTGGCCCGACTTAACGTTAATGTTTTGTCTATTGACCTTAAAGAGCCGAGAGAAAGGCTTGAGGGTGTTGAATACCGTATAGGTGATGTTAGAAACCTTAAAGGTTTAGATGTCACAGCTAGCTACGATGTTATTTATAATTTTGCAGCTATTCATACGACCCCGGGTCATGAAGACATAGAGTATTTTGATACCAATGTATTTGGTGCCATTGAGGTGACTAATTTAGCTAGACGCCTCAATTGCCAAGAGATCGTTTTTACAAGCTCTATTTCGCCTTATGGTCCCGGTGAGGATGAAAAAGAAGAAAACACCCCTCCTACGCCAACGTCCGCTTATGGTTATTCTAAACTGCAAGCTGAAGAGATTCATCGCCAGTGGTACCAAGAGGACACTCAGCGTAAGCTCACTATTGTACGACCCGCTGTTGTTTTTGGTCCGGGGGAAGGTGGTAATTTTACGCGGCTAGCAACGATGTTGCGAAAAGGTTTTTTTGTATATCCAGGCCGAAAGGACACTATCAAAGGGGCTATCTACGTAAAAGAGCTACTTAATGCGATAGAGTTTGCCCGTAATCATGATAATCATTACGTATTATTTAATGGTTGTTTTTCAGAAAAATACACAATTGAAAATATAGTGAATATTTTTATTGAGGGTCATTTTCCAAACGCTAAAGTGTTTATGGTGCCAAGATGGTGCTTAATGTCTATTGCAAAATTGTGCCGTATTTTTAACTTTTTAAATATAGGTATTGATCCGCAGCGCGTATTGAAATTAGTGAAATCAACCAATGTTAAACCTGCATGGCTGGAAGAAAATCAATACCAATATAAATATGACTTGAAGCAAGCGCTTGCTGATTGGGCAAGTGAGTCAGATTTTAGATAAATATTAGGGTTTATATGAGTAACGGAATATCATATCGCCCTGATATCGACGGGCTAAGGGCAGTCTCTGTACTTGCAGTTATCTTTTACCACTTGGGGTTTAGCTTTGTCGCCGGTGGTTATCTTGGTGTTGATGTCTTTTTTGTTATATCTGGCTACGTTATAACGCTAAGCGTCATGAATATGCTAGAAAATGACCAATTTTCTATATTAGAATTTTATAATAGAAGAGTAAAAAGGATCTTCCCCGCATTAGCATTTATGCTTTTACTAACGTGGATCGGTGCTTATTTTATATTGTTGCCTGATGCTTTTGTTGATTATTCAAAAAGTTTAGCTTCAGCCTCAGCTTTTGCATCTAATATCTACTTTTGGCAATCAATAAATTACTTTAATGCCGCTTCAGATATGAAGCCTCTTCTACATACATGGTCATTATCAGTAGAAGAACAGTATTATATTTTTATGCCTGTATTTCTGTTGATTATGTATCGGTTTTTTAACAGCAGATTCCTACCTGTTCTAGCTATTCTCATAACGCTTAGTTTTATACTGAGCTGCCTATCTTTAACAAAGGCTCCTACAGCAAATTTTTATTTGTTACCAACAAGAGCTTGGGAGCTTTTGTTGGGTGCCTTTGTCGCGTTTATTCCTCAAAAACAATTTTTCAAACCGTTTGTACTCAAACTGCTTGGCATAATAGGTGCGATGTTAATTGTTGTGTCTATATTATTTTATAACCATAACTTAGCATTTCCGGCTTATGGGGCATTGGCGCCTTGTGTGGGAGCTGCGCTTATTATCTGGGTAGGCAGTCAGCATAATTTAGGCGTTAAGGGCGGGGTTAGTCGTATTCTTGGTACTAAGCCACTGGTGTTTGTTGGCTTGATCTCTTTTTCGCTTTATTTGATTCATTGGCCGCTGATTGTATTTTTTAAGTACTATCGACTTGATGTTCTGACAGCGCTCGATGTCACTATTATTTTAATCTCAACACTGGTGTTATCACTTTTTTCTTGGCAATTTATCGAGAAACCCTTTCGTTATAGTAAAAAGATCACACGTACGGGGGTGATTAGTGGGGGTGTTTTTTGCTTTGTATTTGCTGGTGCTATTGGTGTTTATGGGATTTATAGCAAAGGGTTTGAACAGCGCTTTCCAGATTATGCAGTCGAAACAAAATTCACAGAGAAGTCATCTCGTATAGGGAACTGCTTTTTTCTTAATGCAAAAAACTATACAAAATGGGATGCTGATGAGTGTAAAATTTCAGGGCAAAGTGGGCATACAAAAAGTAAAGTTTTACTTTGGGGGGACTCATTTGCCAATCATTACGTCCCTGGTTTTATTGAGCATAAAGATGCACTGATGTTTGATCTGTATCAGTACACATCGGCCGGTTGTCCTCCCATGCTTTCTTTCAGTTCAATGGCTTTGCCTCAATGTGATGATTTCAATAGAAATGCTATCGATATTATTAAAAACTTCGATATCAATTTTGTGATTATTTCTGCGAAATGGACTGATTATAAAAGTAGAGGGTTGTCTGGAATACTGAGTACGACTAAATTATTGGATGAGCTGAATATTTCTTACCTAGTTATTGGTCAATCCCCCCAATATGTTATCGATGTCAATGCGTTGAGTTACTTCAAACATCGTGAGGAGGCTGAAGGTCGTTGGCCTATAGCTTTTGACCGAATAATCAACGATGAACTAGGTTCCTACGTCTCTAAAAAAATTTTTATTGATCCATTGAACCAACTTTGTATCGAAGAAAAATGTTTATATAAAAATAATAACAGGTTAATGCATTCGGATTATGGTCATTTTTCTCAGTATGGCTCAGCCTTTATTATTCAGTCATTGATTGAACAATTAAATTCAATTGTTCCTAAGAATTAAGGGGCTGATATGATAGATGACACAATTTTAAAGAAAAAAAGTCGGACTGATAAATTTGACTATATTTTTGTCTTCACCATTTTTGTTTTTTTGACTGGGGCCGGTCTATTCGGTTTTTTTTCTACCTTAATGTTTCTGATTGTGGGTGGTTTATATGCGGTTTTAAATTTTAAATATGCATTGGCTGCTTATAAAAATAACTGGTTCATTTTTATGTTTGGCTTTGTAGGTGTGCTATCAGTTTTTTGGGCAGACTATCCTTTAGCCGCTTTGCGAACAGCTATCCAGTATTTGCTTACCGTGGGTATTTTTCTTGCCATTATCTACTGTGTACATATTGATGTGCTCTTTAAGGCCATTAGCATGGCGATGCTTGCGGTGATGGTGTTTAATAACTTCTCATCACAGACTGTAGAGATAGCGTTTACAGGAGAGATAGTAAAAGTAGGCTACTTTGGTAGTAAAAATAATATGGCTATGGTCGCTAGTTTTGCTTTTCTATCCGGTTTAGGGGCTTTTTTTTGTGATAGGTCTTCATTATTATCTCGTTCTTTAGCTTTTGTTTGTATTTTTTTAGCTTTAGCTACATTTTTACAGTCTCGCTCATTAGGGAGCACTATATCATTAGTTTTTGTTCTGATTTTTTCTTGCTGTTTGTTTTTCTATTCGCGGGCACAATTATTAAATTTAACTAAATTAAATATCAATTTGATTGTTGCGTTTGTTTTTGTTTTTTTTGTTTTTTTTGTGGTGGTTTTGTTCGACTATTCTGTATATGAGTCTTTTATGTATAGCCTCGGAAAAGATCCTACAATAACAGGGCGTACTGATATATGGGGAATTGGATTTGAATCAATAGCGGCTCATCCTATTTTAGGTGTCGGGCAATCTTCATATTGGAACTTGAATAACATTGGTGCGCTAGATATATGGGAACTCGCTCATAAAGAGGAGGGCTCATCTTTTGGTTTTCATAATCAGTATATACATACTTATGTGGAGCTTGGTTTGTTTGGGTTTTTAGCTGTCTCGTTAGTTTTTATAAAATTATTTTTTGCTACAAATGCACTTATTTTAAAAGAAATGAGACTTATTGATATTGTCTTTGTGAGCTTTTTTTTAGTGATTTTCTTAAAGTCATTTTTCGAGACCGTGGGATTTGCTCCCTTTTCGTTGTCTACTTTTTTCTTATGTTTATCTTGGGTACATATGAGGCGATCGTCTTTTTATGATAAGCCCGCTTGCATCCAATTAAGGTTAAACTAGATTAATATGAAAGTTTTGTATTTTGTACATGATCTATATGATGCAGCAGTCAAGAAGCGAGTACTTATGCTTCAAACGGGTGGTGCAGATGTTGTGCTGATCGGGTTTTATCGTAGTTCTGTCGCGCCGACCCATATAGGTTCGGCTAAAGTTATACCGCTCGCAAGAACGTACGATGCTTCATTTTTACACCGTTTAAGAAGTGTCTTCTATGCCCTTTTTTTCTCATCTCACTATATGCCTTATACCTATGATGCCGATGTTATTATTTGTCGAAATTTAGAGATGTTGCTGTTAGGTAGAAAGGTTAAAAGAAAGTTAAAAGCCATCCCTTTAGTTTATGAGTCATTAGATATTCACCGCCTGTTATTAGGTAAGGGAAGGCTCAACAGTATTTTACGTTTAGTCGAGCGCTGGGCCGTCAAAAAGAGCAATTTACTGATCACGAGCTCGCCTGGATTTATTAAGAATTATTTCAAAACAATTAATAAGCTTAATAAACCTATTTTGCTATTGGAGAATAAATTCTTTGATACAGAAATGAGTGTGATTACAAAAAAAGATACGCAACAGCATGAGCAAGATAAAGGTTTTTATGTGATTGGTTGGTTTGGTGCGATTCGATGCTCTAAGTCACTGGCTTTGTTAAGTGCAATTACCCGTAAGCTCGAAGGTAAAGTGCGCGTTGTGATAAGGGGGAGACCTGCTTATACGGAGTTCGAGGATTTTTTAGGCGCAGTTGAGCGTGAACCCTACATCGAATTTAAAGGTGAATATGAATTCCCTAATGATTTAGCGAAAATCTACAGTGAAGTGGATTTTTGCTGGGCTATAGACTTTTTTGAGGAGGGAGGAAATTCTGAGTGGTTACTGCCCAATCGAATCTATGAGGGGGGTGTGTTCAACTCGGTGCCTATTTTTATTAAAGGTACTGAAATTGCCAATAAGTTAGAGAGGCTCAATGTAGGTGTTAGTTGTCACAGAAATAACCCTAACTTAGGGTTAGATCTCTTTTTTAATACGTTTGATGGTACTCAATATGAGAGTCTCGCCAAAAAATCCCAGCAAATTCCCATCGCATGTTGGAAGGTAGATAAACCTCAATGTGAAAAGCTTGTTCTTTTTCTTGGTGAGTTAGGTATAGATGATAGTGATCTATTGGAAGGTGTTTATGAGTTGTAGGCTTACCCACTGTGGATAAAAGACAGGTAGCAAAAGGGGTGGCATGGGGAGGGGTAGGTTCTCTTGCTTCACTTGGATTGAAGTTTATGACAATCCCTGTCCTCGCCCGTCTTTTATCACCCGAAGATTTTGGTGTTGTTGCAATTGCATTAGCGATTATGGGATTTATTGTGATGGCGATCGGGAAGGGAGGAATGGGGGCCGCGATTATCTATTATGAAAATCGTGATCCGGGAAAATATATTCATACTGCTTTCTGGTCCAATCTTTTGGTAGGTATAACTTTAGGTGCCGCCTGCTACTACAGTGCTGAGATGTTATCTGTTTTTTTTGGTGTGCCAGCTGCCAAGCCTTTTATTGAAGCCGTTAGTTTTTTAATCCCTCTCTTATTAGTCGAGCAGGTGGGGCGCTCTCTATTATTGTTGAAAATGCAGTATAAAAAACTTGCAGGCATTATGTTTTTTGCGTCAATACTCGGTGGTGTAGCGGCTTTAATTATGGCCTTTTTAGGCAAGGGGGCTTGGAGTTTAATTTGGCAGCAAGTGCTCTATAGTGCTTTTTTGATGGGTGGTTGCCTCTATTTAGCAAACTATACTCCAAGGCTGGAGTTTAAAAAGGAGCGGTTTATTGAAATTATGCCTTATGCGCTCAGAAATACCGCTTCTGATATTTTAATATGGCTTTCCACACAAGGTGTTACCCTTTTTGTAGGTCGTTTTTTTGGTGCCTCGACGGTGGGTGGTTATCAAGTAAATAACCGTCTATCTAAATTACCCCGTGAGATTGTGGGTAACGCTTTAGATCAAGCTATTTTTTCAGGGATAGCCAGTACGCAGAGTAGTTTAGATAAAAATAGGCCGTTAAAGGATAAGTTAGAACATGTTTGGGGTGATCTAATCTTGGTGACTAAATTCAATGTGTTTTTTCTTGGCGGCTGTTATCTTTTTTTAGCTATCTATGCAGAATCTGTTGTTCTTTTGGTGTTAGGTGAATCTTTTATAGAGTTTTGGCCTCTTTTTAGAGCGTTGTCTTTAGTGTGTTTATTTGGCGCAGCGCTTAGTGTTTTATACCCTTTTTTAAAAGGTGTAGGCGAAGATAAGTTAGTTCTTCATTTATCTTGTCTTCGCACGGTGCTAACGGTGACGTTTTTATCCTTATCAATTATGTTGAGCCAAGATGTTATTTATATTGCTTACGCTTTAGTGCTAGTTCAAGTTATTATGCTAACAGTTGTTTTAGTGGGTGTGTGTAATAAAACTGATTATTCCTTCTGGTTAATTGCTAGTCAGTTTAAAGGAATTTTTCTTGTCTTTTTAGGTGTTTTATTACTTAGTTGGCCGGTTAGCCTTGTTGTTGAAATGCAGTTCGATTCTATTGTTTTAAAAGGAATCGTTTCAGGTTGTGTTTTATTGATAGTTACCGCGCTGTTGACTCCCTTGTTAGCGCGCGATGACTGGTTACAGGCTAGAAATTGGTTGGAAATTAAATTGAGGAAATAACTGTTATCAGTTGTTTCTTTGTGGAGAGGTAAATGGACTTAAGTAATAAAAATTTACAATGTAAATTATGGTTTATTCTCGATCTTATGTTGCAGTCTCGAGTCTCTAAGTCGCCAATTATTCTATCAGGGTTCTGGAGGAGTGGAACAACTTGGATACAACAGGTTATTGCTGAATCTATTTGTGCAAAAACTCAGTTTGAGCCGCTTGAGCCGAATGCATTATTACCTTTGCATGGCGGGGCGAGTTTTAATCCAACTCAAGGGGCGTATATCCCTTTAACTTGGGATGTTTTTTCTGAAAAAGACTGTTATTTCCTCGACTTAGCCTTTAAAGGGGTCAGTCCTAAGCGTTCCGGCTTCAATTACCTTGCAAGAACTTCATTTAAAGAGTGTTTTACTGATCGGGTAGTTGTGAAGTTTGTGAGAGCACAATTTATATTGCCAGTGTTAATGCAACGTTATAGTGCTCAAGGCGTTATTCATATTAGTCGTCATCCTATGGCGGTGATACAGAGTTTAATGAATGCTAAATGGGAGTGGGATTTTGCTGATATTGATTTATCGGATTTGTATTGGCGAGAAAATGAATTATCAAAATGTCCTTTGTGGGAAGAATTAAAAATTTATCACAATGCATCAAAAGAAGAAAAAATTGCGGCGCTTTGGGCACTTTCAGAAAGAGAAGTGCGACAATCTGAAAATATTGTTTTTGTGAAATATGAAGAGTTATTAAAAGAACCTGATATAGGGTTTGCCAATGTATTAAAAACGCTAGGGCTACAGGCGCAAAAAAGGGTCGATTATTCAAAAGATAGTCCAGTGACTGCATCGAATAGAGTCGGGGCTAGTTTAGATGAGCGTTTAAACTCATGGCGTACAAATATGCCACGTGATTCTCAAATAAAGGTTAGAGCTGTATTACGAAGCCTTTGGCCTGAAGTGGATAATGAATGGGAGCTAGGTTGAAACAATGCTTACTGTACATGGAGTGTGATTTTGTCTGATTATATTATTGTTGTGCCTTGTTTGAATGAACAGCCTTATATCGCTAATTTATTGGATTATCTAATAGATGATTTAAAACTTACGTCCACGAATCATCAACCTTTAATCATTGTCGCGGATGGGGGAAGTACTGATGGTACTAAAGAGATAATTCAGACCTATGCTAATAAATACAGTTGTATAAAGTACTTATATAATGAGCGCCGTTTACAATGTAGTGCGGTCAATCGGGCAGTTGAACAATATGGAGATGAGGCTAAATACCTTATTCGGTTAGATGTTCATGCAGACTACCCATCCAACTATGTCTCACTTTTGCTCAAGGAAGCTGAAGAGATGGGGGCTGACTCGGTTGTAGTCTCTATGGATACCCAAGCTCTAGGGGGGATGCAGTCGGCTATTGCTGCGGCACAAAGCTCTGTATTGGGGAACGGAGGGTCAGATCACCGTAATAGCCTTACAGAAGGGCAATGGATTGATCATGGACATCATGCACTCATTAGTATTCATGGGTTTAGGCAGGTTAATGGCTACGATGAAAGTTTTAGTCATAATGAGGATGCGGAGTTTGATTATCGATTTGGCCAAGCTGGATTTAAGATCTGGCTAACCGCCAAAACTAATCTAGTTTATTACCCACGAGAAACATTAAGCGCACTCTTTCGGCAGTACAAAGGTTATGGTCGAGGTAGGGCAAAAAATATTATTAAACATGGTGTTATCCCAAAAATTCGCCAATTAATACCTATGTCTATTTTTCCTCTGTTTTTGTTCTCTTTATTTGCGTTTATCTGTTGGCCTTTAATGCTGCCATTCTTCATTTGGTTTTTGGCTTGTTTCTTTGTTGGCGGGATTATTGGTCATAAAACGATGAAAGGGCAGGGCTTTTATCGTTATCTTGTTGGAATAGCGGCTATTGTTATGCACTTTGCTTGGTCTTTAGGTTTTTGTTCTTTTGTTGTTACAACGTGCATTAAAAGAGGTGATAGATAGTGGAGCATCATCTTAAAACTATCGATATAGCTATGTGCACTTTTCGCCGGGAATCAGTGGTTGATGCTTTGAACTCTTTGCAGCAACTTGAGTTAAGTGATGACTGGAAGGTTAACATTATTGTTGCGGATAACGATATTGAACCCAGTGCTAGAGAACGGGTTTTATCAATCAACGCACAGCATATACCCATTGAGTATATTCACGCACCTAAACAAAATATTTCGATTGCTCGAAATGCCTGCTTAGATAAAGCAACGGCTGATTGGATCGCGTTTATTGATGATGATGAAATAGCTGATAAATATTGGTTAATTAACTTAATGTCTAAAGCTGAGACAACGGGAGCCGATGTTGTTCTCGGGCGAGTTGATGCAAGCTTTATACACCCTCCTTACCCAAAATGGGTAATGGAAGGCGATTTTTATAATACTAGACCGGTCATTAAAAGTGGTGAAATTGTTACTGGCTATACCTGTAATGTTTTATTAAATAATAGAAATCTACATATCGCTTCTAATCGCTTTGAGCTTTCATTAGGAAAAACAGGTGGTGAAGATACAGAGTTTTTCCACCGCCTACACGCTTCAGGTGTACAGATCGTTTATGCGGAAGAGGCATTGGTTATTGAACCGGTTCTTCCACAAAGAGCAAATCTTACTTGGTTAAGAAATAGACGGTTTCGTGCAGGTCAAACTCATGCTGCATTAGTATTAAAAAATGGACCTACTTTTTCGAAAAGAGCATCTTTAATGGCCGTGGCTTTTCTGAAAGCTTTGTATTGTACCTTATCTGCCTGCGCTAGCTTTTTTAAACCCGATAAGTGGAGAGCTAGTTTTCTACGAGGAGTTTTGCATCTAGGAGTTTGCTACAGAGCGCTTGGAGGGCAAGAAATTGTGCTTTATGGGAGTTCCGACCAATTAGAAAAGGACGATCATCATAATGGATAGCAATCAACCTAAAATTAGCATTGTTATCACATGCTATAACTATGAGAAGTATATAGAGACTTCTATAGAGAGCGTGTTAAATCAAGATTATGCGAATAAAGAGCTTATTGTTGTTGATGATGTTTCTTCTGACTCATCAAGAGACATTATTCATAGGTATGATGACCGTCTTGTCGCTGTTTTTCATGAGGAAAATAAAGGTCATGGTGGCGCCTTTAATAGTGGTTATGCAGCAAGTACGGGCGAACTGGTTATTTTTTTAGACGCTGATGACTACCTATTGCCTGGGGCCTTGGATATGGCTGCAGCTAATATGAGTAGTGATTCTTCTATGTATATGTACCATATGGATTTAGTCGATGCTGAAGGAGTAGCTTATGATGTCTTTCCTAAATATGAAGCACCGTTTGATACAGTACAGGCAAAAGAGAAGTTGTTACACTGCGGAAGATATCAATCAACAGTTACATCTGGTTTGGTTTTTTCCCGATTATTCTTGGGTCGGGTGATGCCAATGGATGAAAGTGCTTTCAGACAG
>Ga0209121_10005746_pt1 | contig 11123 bp, 11 predicted proteins | sample Cruoilmetagenom3_FD_187292 | JGI IMG/M metagenome (GOLD analysis project Ga0209121, IMG submission 187292) | Oil polluted marine microbial communities from Coal Oil Point, Santa Barbara, California, USA - Sample 3 (SPAdes) (version 2) | ecosystem: Environmental > Aquatic > Marine > Oil seeps ...
TTAGTATATCCATACATATCTTCTCCTTTATGAATCATCCATTTGACATAAAAACCTAATTTGATATAATGCTATTATGATTAAATTTCAAATAAATGGTATGAAAATATATGGCTTTCATGGTGTCCTTGAAGAAGAGAGAGAAATAGGGCAATTTTTCAGCATTGATATAGAATATACAATAAAAAATGAGAAGCCATATCCTGATTATGCGGAAATAGTACAAAGGGCAAGTGAAATTTTCCTTGAGTCTAAATATAACTACCTTGAAGAGATTACTGAAAAAATATGTAATAAATTATTATCCGAATTTAAAATAGAAAATATAAAAGTAACTACACGGAAGTTACACCCTCCTATCAATGTAAGCTTGGATAATATTGCCTGTATAATCGAAAAGGGTAAATGAAAGATGTAATCTTATCTATAGGTTCAAATTTGGGAAACAGAATCGAATTTCTAAAATCTTCAATAAAAAATATAAGATTATTGGCAAACGCTACTATAACTAATATATCCGATGTTTATGAAACGGAACCAATTGGTGTAAGTAAACAGGGCAATTATTTAAATTGTATAGTTTATTTAAAAACAGATCTTTCTCCTTATGACTTACTTACGGAAATTAACGGAATTGAAAAAATGTATAAGAGAGAGAGAATGATAAAATGGGGACCAAGAACACTGGATATAGATATTATTGATTATGACAATAAAACAGTAAATACCAAACAACTTACATTGCCACATCCGAGAATGCATAAAAGAAGATTCGTATTACTTCCAATGACTGAAATAAACCCCGATTATATTCACCCGATTTATAGAATTTCTCTCTTTACAATGTTAGAACAGACGGAAAAACAAAAATGTGTTAAAATGAATATGGAGAATTGGTATAATGAATAAAAGATTTATAACAATTGAAGGAGTTATAGGAGCAGGTAAGACAACATTAGCTGAATTAATCGCAAATTATTATAATGCAGATTTAATATTAGAAGAGGTTGAAACAAATCCATTTCTTTCAAAATTTTATAAGAATAGAAAAGAATACGCATTTCAAACACAATTATATTTTCTCCTTTCACGCTTTAAACAAACACAGGAATCAAAGCAGTTGAATCTTTTTAAGAACATCGTAATTTCGGATTATTTATTTCATAAGGATTGGATATTTGCAGAAATAAACCTTAATGAAAATGAATTTGATATGTATAAATCCATTTACAATCTAATGAAAAGTAAAATACCTTCTCCGGACATCGTTATCTATCTTCAAGCATCATTGGACACTCTTCTCAGCCATATTCGACTTAGAGATAGATCGTTTGAAAATAATATAAATCATGAATATCTTAAAATACTGATTGAGAAGTATAATGAATATTTTTTTAAATATTCGGATTCTCCATTAATTGTAATAAATATCGATAAAATCGATTTCAATAATAGTAAATTTGATTTTAAATATTTCATAAATGAAATCGAATCCGATTTTAATGGTAAAAAATATTTATCATATAATTTGGACATAGAGGAGCAATAGTGAGAATAATAAATAATATTGAGGAGATGCAAAATTATTCGAAGGAGCAGAAAAGAAATCGAAAGATAATTGCATTTGTCCCGACAATGGGAAATTTACATGCAGGCCATATAAGTCTTGTTAAAATTGCCAGAAGAAAATGTGATATACTTGTTGTAAGTTTGTTTGTGAATCCTACTCAGTTTGGAGTTGGGGAAGATTTCGACAGCTACCCAAGAACATTTAAAGAAGATAGAATAAAATTAGAGAAAGAAGGTGTTGATATAACTTTTTATCCATCCGAGAAAGAAATGTATGAGAATTTTAAAACATCCGTATATGTAGATGAATATTCTTCTATATTATGTGGGATTTCTCGCCCTGATCACTTTCGAGGAGTAACGACTGTCGTAACTAAATTATTCAATATTGTCAAACCTGATATTGCATTATTCGGAGAAAAAGACGCTCAACAAGCTTTTATAATCCGAAAAATGGTAAAGGATCTTAATTTCGATATAACGATAGAAACAGGAGAGATAATCAGAGAATCCAATGGGTTAGCAATGAGTTCAAGAAATAGTTATCTTACTGATATTCAGAGAAAACAAGCATTGCATATATATAAAAGCCTTATCGGAGCTAAAAATCTAATTATGAATGGTGAAAGAGATGTTAAAAATATCAAGAATTATATATGTAAAATAATTAAAGACAGCGGTATAGGAAAAATTGAATATATAGAAATTGTTGATGATAATAGCCTTAACTTGATAGATTCGATAAATGATTCCATTAGAATTCTTATAGCAGTCTATGTCGGCAAAACACGCCTGATAGACAACATAAAGGTGGATGTATGAAAAAAGCGATTATTCTCGCAGCCGGACTTGGGAAAAGGATGAAATCAGACAAACCCAAGGTAATGCATAGAATTTTAGGAAAACCAATGCTTGAGTATGTTATTGAATCTTCTAAAAAAGCAGGCATCGATAAACAAATAATAATCGTTGGGAATAAAAAAGAGGAGATAATCGATTATTTCGGGAATGATTTGATTTATATGGAACAAAAAAAATTACTTGGCACCGGTGATGCTATAAAATCAGCTGTTGGACAAATAGATGATAGCGATACGATTATTATACTGTGTGGTGATGCCCCTTGTATAACAAGCGAAACATTAAAAAAAGCCCTTTTATTTCATAATTCTCAAGATATTTCCTGCACACTTCTTACGGCTATAGTCGATAATCCATATGGTTATGGACGAGTAATAGAACATAATGGTTATGTAATGGAAATAATAGAGGAAAAGGATGCAAACGAGAAAATAGGGAAAATCAAATCCGTTAACTCAGGATTTTATATTTTTAATGGGGAAACCATAAAAGAGAGTCTTTCCTACTTGAATGACAATAACACTCAGAGAGAATACTATCTTACAGATACCATTTCTATACTAAACAATAAATTAAATAAAAGAGTAAAATCTTTTAGGATAGATGATCCTTTTGAAATGACAGGTATAAATGATAGAAACCGGCTTTCTCTCGTAGAGACAACTATGTTGAACAATTTCAAAAAAGAATTAATGATATCAGGCGTTACATTACATCTTCCCGAAACAATATATATCGAAAAAGATGTAATAATCGAAAAAGATGTCGAGATATATCCTAATGTCACTATTCAGGGAAAATCTATTATTCATAAAGGAACGATTATAAATGCCGGTTCCTTTATAAAAGATACCAATATCGAACAAAACAGTTATATTAAGGCAAATACAAAAATTGATGGTTAAAAAGAGGAAGAAGAAAAAACCCGATCATTTAAAACCTATTACTGTTTTTTTAATATTTCTTGTTATACTGATATTTTTTTCCATATTTTTAAGAATTACACATCTACCAACAAGAAGACAGGAAACTGAAATATTCAAAAAATCTTTCACTATAGATGTTCTAAATGCATGTGGTGAGGATGGTATTGCATCCTTGTTTTCTCGTTGCTTGAAAAATGCAGGATTCGATGTTATAAATATAGGTAATTTTAATGGAGTTGAAGAACGATCGTATATTATATCAAAGGCAGGATTGCCTAAAAGAAAAACCATTTTTGTATCATCCATTATAGGAATCGATTCTATTATGGTTGATACTTTAAGTTGTTTTTTGTTCGATTTAACAATTATTCTCGGAAGAGATTATATTAAGAAATCTCATCTGTTTATAAGGAGGTACAGTGGAAATTAGCAAAATAGACCAAAGGGAGGGTATTGAAAATATTGTAAAGTTTGCAATTGAGAAAAAACCCCTATCAATAAAGGTATTGAATGTAGGGAAGCAAACTTTACTAACAGATTACTTTGTAATAATAATGGGTAGTACCAATATCCATCTAAGAGCAATTGCAGATAATATAAGAGAAAAGACAAAAAAATACGGTTCAAATGTATGGCATGTGGAAGGATATGAAAATGGAAAATGGATACTTCTCGATTATGTGGATATTGTGGTTCATATATTCGATGAGAATACTTATTATTATTATGATATAGAATCACTTTGGGGTGATGTTCCAAAGGAAACAATAGAACTTGAGGAATAAATATGATAAAAACCTTTATTTCCGAATCGATTAAGGAAGCAGTAAAATCGGCATATAATATCGAACCAGAGATTGAACCAACTATTACCGAATCATCCGAAGGAAAATTCGGAGATTACTCTACACAAATATCTTTTCAACTATCTAAATTATTACGGAAAAACCCGAATTTAATCGCTGAAATTTTGAAAGATATTCTTAAAGCTAATAATTACTTTGATAAAGTAGATGTAATCGGTGGATATATAAATTTCTTCGTAAATATCAATTCATACCATCAAGCAATCGGAAAGGTCATTGAAGAAGGAGAAAATTATAGTAAAAAAAGATATATTAGTAATGAAAAAATATTAATTGAATTTGTAAGCTCAAATCCTACAGGTCCTATGGTGATAGTAAATGCAAGAGCTGCTGCTATAGGAGATTCTTTAATTAGAATATTGAATTGGAGAGGATTCAAAGCATTTAGTGAATTTTATGTCAATGATAGTGGAAATCAGGTAAAACTGCTCGGACTTTCATGTAATGCAATATATAAGCAATTAAACGGGGGAAATGCAGAGATTCCCAAAAACGGATATCATGGAAAATATCTTGTAGATTTTGTTAAATTGGTAAGTGAAAATAATCCTGATATAAAAAATATGAACAATGAAGAAATAGATAAATTTTTGGGAGAAAAAGCAGTTAAATATTTTCATGATTTACAGATAGAAAGTCTGAAGAATTTTAGAGTGAATTTTGATTATATAATACATGAAAAAAGCATAAGGGAAAAGGATTTACCTGAATTTGTCGTAGAACAATTAAGACAAAATAATCTTTTATACACCAAAGAAAATGCAATATTTTTTAAATCAACCGATTTCGGGGATGACAAAGATCGCCCAATAATAAAAGGTAACGGAGAATATGCATATATTCTCCCTGATGCCGCATATCATGAAGATAAGATGAGGAGAGGATTCGATTACTTAATAGACATTTTCGGACCTGATCATCATGGTTATAAAAAAAGACTTAAAGCCATATTCCAGGCAATGGGTTACAATCCTGATCACCTTGAAATAATTTTACATCAGATGGTAAATCTTACTAATGAAGGGAATAAAATCAGAATGTCCAAGAGAAAAGGATATATTGTTTCTCTTGATGACCTTATAGATGATATCGGGAAAGATGCAGCAAGATTTTTCTTTGTATTAAGGAAATTAAATTCACACCTTGATTTTGACCTCGAATTGGCAAAACAGAAAACAGAAGAGAATCCTGTTTACTATGTTCAATATGCACATGCAAGAATATCCAGTATTATTAGATTTGCCAATGAAAAAGAGATAGATCTTGCCGAAAAACCTGACATTTCAACTCTCAGAGAAGAGAAGGAATTGATGTTGATAAAGAAAATTATACAATTCCCTGAAATTCTGGATGATGTAATTTCACACAGAGAGCCATCCATATTACCGCGTTATCTTATTGAATTGTCTTCGAAATTCCACAATTTTTATAATGATATTAGGGTTGTTACGGATGATAAGGAACTTACAAGAGCAAGAATTACTCTTATAAAAGCCGTTAAAAATACATTAAGAATCGGATTGGACTTAATCGGTGTCGATGCACCTGAAAAAATGTAAATTCAATTTCATTGAATTATCTTGCCTTGAATTTATGAATCGATTCATCGATACTGTCATGAACACTCTCCATAAATATTTCCCCTAATGTAGGATGCGGATGAATAATTTTTGCGAATTCATCAACATTTATTCCTTTCTTAATAAGAACAGAAGCTTCACTTATCATTATATCAGCTGATTCACCATAAATTTGAGCACCTATTATATGATTGCTATCCTTATCTATTACAACTTTACACAACCCACTTGTCTCCCCTATTGAAAGGGCTTTTCCATTTGCACTATAATTAAATTCCCCTGTCTTCACATCTATGCCATTATTAATTGCCTCTTCTTCCGTATAACCACATATTGCAAGTGGAGGAATAGTGAAAATACATGCGGGAATATTCTTGAAATCCTCTCTGCTTACAGATTTACTTGCAATACTATCAGCTGCAACAATACCTTCGAATTCTGCCTTATGGGCAAGAAGCGGTCCATCTGTTATATCTCCTACAGCGTAAATCCCTCTTATACTTGTTTCCATTTTACTATTTACTTTAACAAAATCATTATCGATGCTTACACCTGCATTTACTAAAATATCAATATTTGTCTTTCTTCCTATTGCAACAAGAACTATTTCGGATTTATAGATATTTCCTCTATCCGTTTCAACAACACCCTCATTATCATTGCTAATTTTTACACTTTTAACCTTCTCATTCGTATGTAAGGAGATACCTGATTTTTTCAAACTCAAAGTCATAATTCTTTTAATTTTTTTATCATTAAACTCAGGGATTATGTCAGGAAACATCTCTATCACATCTGTTTTTACACCAAGTGTATTGAAAATGGTTGCAAATTCAAGACCTATAGCTCCGGAACCAATTATTACAATCGATTTTGGGATTTTCTTGATATTAAGAGCATCATCACTATTTATTATAATACTATGGTCAACATTAAATGCCGATATATCCAATGGTTCCGAACCCGTAGCAACAATGATATTTTTTGTTTGTAGATTTTCTTCCGTTTTATTTTCTTTCATTATGATGACATTATTGCTATCCTTTATATACGCAAATCCTTTGATAATATTTACACTGTTCTTCTTCAAGAGAAATTCAATTCCGACTGTCAGTTTCTTAACAATCCGTTCTTTTCTACTTAATATAAAAGACCAATCATAATTTATTGAATCGATATTAACACCGAAATTCTTACTGTTCCTTGCTTTGTGTAATATTTCGATACTTCCTATTAATGCTTTTGTAGGAATACACCCTCTATTTAAACATGTTCCACCTATTTCCCTTGCTTCAACTATAATCGTTTTTAAACCGTTTTGAGCACACCTGATAGCAGCAACATAACCACCTGTTCCACTTCCGATAACGATTACATCATACATTTTTACCTCCTCGGATGAAAATAACTATATATTACGATTAAGAATTATATATACAAGTAGAATTTATGTCAAATAAAAAAGCCCTCATAAGAGGGCTTCTTTATATATTTAATGCATATTAATCTGACAAGTTATTTCAATTCTCTCAAGACTTCGAATTCTACTCGTCTGTTCTTTGCATAATCACTCTTCGTTTTCTCCGGATAGACGAGAGGTCTGGATTCTCCATAACCTTTGGAGTACATTCTCTTCTTAGAAATATTGAAGTTTTTAATAATATACATCTTTACTGCATATGCTCTTCTTCTTGAAAGTCTCAGGTTATAATTTCTCGATCCTCTTGTATCCGTATGTCCGCCAATTCTTACAATAATCGAAGGATTCTGAACCATAATGGTTCCAAGTGAATCAAGAACCGGATATGATTCTGGTTTGATTTTAGCTTTATTAAGATCGAAATTGATATTCCTGAATGTCAATTTCATTTTCTTCTTCAGGAGTAAAATATCCTTCTTGGTGGTTTCGGCAGATTTTATTTCAAATGGTACTTCCTGCTTAATATAACCTTTAACAAGGGGTTTGACCTTCATAGTATACTTACCTGAAGGTAAAAGCTGTCTGTATATACCATTTGTATCTGTTTCAATTGTTTTATATTCTTTTAATAACGAGTCAAGAACAGTAATCTTACATTTAACTCCCTCTTTTGTCTTTGCATTTTGTGCCTTCCCAACAATGTATCCTTTGTTTAATTTTAACTCACAAACCTGTGTAAAGGATTTTGCTTTCTTGATATTAACACTTGCCGTATAAGGAACATAATCCTTAATTCTAATACTTATCTTATATTTGTCTTCAAGCAAATTGAACTTTGTGACACCGGTACTATTTGTGATTCCCTTTACAGGTTTTGCAGATATTATATGAACAGGAACATTCTGCATAGCTTTACCGGAAAGTTTATCAACCACTTTGCAGATTAAAAGACCTGTGGAGGGTTGCATTAGAATGTTTTTATGTATCCTGTCTTTTGGTCCAACGGCAAATTCTATGGTTTTTGCTTCATAATCTTTTTCTTTTATTTGAATTTTTACATCTGTTGCATCCAGATGAAATTTGAATTTACCTTCTTTATCAGTAGATTTTGTAAATGTTTTACCTCTTTGATATGTTACGGTATAATCGACAATCATTGGTTTCCCTGTTATCGAATCTTTAACTATACCATCGATGACAGCCCAAATCGGTGTTCTTAATCCTAAATTCAGCTCAGCACTTAAACCTTTCAGACCATAAAATATACCTCTGTGATTAGAGGCTCCGAGACCAAGATATGCATAAGGAAATTCAAAACCGAGACCTACTTCATATTCGAGTAATTCTCTTCCTCCCACACCTATACCTGCTCTTACGGGTATAACATTCGCAAATGCATATTCTCCTTCAATGTAGAATTTTGGAATAACCGATGAAAGAGCCGTATTGCTAAATCCCTGCTCGTAATTGAAAGCTAATTTCCAGGGATCATATATACCTCTCCAAACTGCTCCGATATTCAATATCGGAGGAAGATGTGTTGTAAAAGGATCATAGCTTTTGGAAAATGATGTGTCGATAAATCTATTGAATATCGAATCCTCATTTATCGAATCTCCCGAAAGATACATATCAATAATCTTATAAAGATTCAGACTATCAAGATTAAAGATTACCTCGCCTGAAATAATTCCTCCGATTGCAGGATCGAATTCATATGTTGAATCCGAAAAATCCATTGAATCTGCATTCCAATTGATAAATGAATATGCATTTTTCAATGAAATACCTGCGGTAAATGTTTCGGTAATATCATATGCAAAACCAAGGTTCATTCCGAATCCGGGATTTCCTTTAGGGTTTTCACAGAATCTATATGCTATAGTATCCGATGCTTCGAAATATCCGCTGTCCGAGTTAAAATATGATGAATTTTTTGTCGTTTCAAAACATGCCAATCCATAAAGATAACTGAATGAAGCCCCGACATAAAGATTATGTTCATTGTTCAATTCGATAGCCTGACCATAACCTGCTGAAATTTCTCCATAAATTATTGCACCAAGATTACCGTTTGAGAAATCATAAATACTTCCGAGTTTATTACCATTAAACCCGAGATCAAATAAGTCTTTAGGTAAATTGAGATTTGCACCTGTAACAACTCTTGGAGCAAAAGCAAAGCCACCTATTTTGAGTCCTAATACATTTGTATTTACTCTCGGGTGAATCATCCATCCACCACCTGGCATATTCATTAAAATAGTGTCTTTGTCAGCCTGATAAAAGGTATCTTTTACTATATATTTATTCCAAAAGTCAATCGAGAGGAAGTTGTTTGCTCCCTCAATACCTAATTTTATAATATTAATATCAAGTGTCGGAGCATATCTATGTCCGAGCATTGCAGGGTTGTAGAACAAAGCTCCCGGACCATTCGAAGCCTGAGAACCATAACCTTCAAAGAGATTTTGATAAGAAGCATTCAGTGTGAAGCATAAAAGAAATGTCAATATTATAACAATACTAATTCTTTTCATTATTAACCTACCTTATTCATCCGAGTCGGAAGTGACATCATTGAGATTTATCCAAAAATCAGCGGTTATATGTCCTTGAAATCTTAAATAGTCCGTTGGTTTAACAAATATTTTTCCAATATTGGGTGTACTGGCACGAACAAGATAATAAGCAGTATCCGTATCAAGTACATTCAGCAAAGTAGAATCAAGAATAATATCCAATTCAGATAAAGTATCCGAAAGAACAAATCCGTTTGCATCTATCTGGGGTGGAATAATTGCTCCTGTTAAATTAAATGTATCGGTCTTCGTGTGATTCATTAGATAAAAATCATAATCAACACCTATCGGAATATTATTCCATATTAGACTTGCAATGTTTACAAAATTTAGTTTTATTCCTTTATTTTCCATTGAATCAGGATTGATATCATTGCGTAAATCATCGGAGATACCAAAGGGTATCTCAATAGTATAGAGTGTATCACCGTTTATATATCCCAAAAACCCGAGTTTTGTATAACCCCATACAGTATCGAAACTGACAACACCCGTTACATCAAAACCCTCTATTACAAGTTTATATCCCCCAAGGTTGAAATTTGTAAAAATCTTTGTAAGCGTTGTGTCAAAATCACCTAAAGGAAGATTAATTTCCATTGAATCATACAATGTCGTATCTCCCGTATAGGCTGTAAGTGTATAATTGACGGTTCCAATAAAAGTATCGGGTCCGGGATTATTGCCTATTAAGTGAACAACACCTTCGAATGATGAAAGTTCACTATTAAAAACAGTTTTAATGGTATCTATCTTCCCTGGTAAGTCTTTTGTAATGCCAAGATAGAATATAAGAGAATCCCTTGAATCAAAATCAGTTGTATAAACAGTATCTGATTGCCAATATATAGTATCATTTTCTATATATATGGCTTCATTTCCTGATTTATCCGTATAAACTTCTATTGCTTTTTCCACTGTCATTGTACTATCCCCGATAGGGATATTTATCTGTGAACTAAAGACAGGAAAATGTTCGGGTTTTTCAATATTACACCCGGCAAATATCAATAATACTATTGGAATAACAATTATCCATCTCAATTTCATGCTACCTCCTTTAAAATAGTTGAATTTATTTCATATTACAATATTTATATCATCTATGTCAAGTTTATAAGGACATAAACGGTTGATGTTTTCAAAAAAAGATTTCAAAACATAATCTTTTTTAGTGTCTTTTTTTATGTAAAATGTCAAAGGTTTCTCCTATATGTCACTTTCAAATCACCAAGTATCTTTTTTGCACCGCTATCAGCCGGATTTACAACAATCCATTTATTAAGTATTCTTATTGAATTAAGTGTGTCCGCTTCCCT
>Ga0209121_10005749_pt1 | contig 11119 bp, 10 predicted proteins | sample Cruoilmetagenom3_FD_187292 | JGI IMG/M metagenome (GOLD analysis project Ga0209121, IMG submission 187292) | Oil polluted marine microbial communities from Coal Oil Point, Santa Barbara, California, USA - Sample 3 (SPAdes) (version 2) | ecosystem: Environmental > Aquatic > Marine > Oil seeps ...
GAGCTCGTTTTATAGCATATAAGATGAAATTGTTAATTTCTCCCTGTGGATAATGTGGATAACTCTGTTAATAACTATTCTTAAAGAGATTGAGAGATTATTCTTTGCATCAGCTAAAGACAAGGCTTATAGAGATTTTCTGGTGAAAAATAACTACCCATAATACTTTTTGCCTGTGGATATTTGAACTTTTCTAATTTTTGGATAACTTTACAAATTGTGGTAGATATGGTAATATATACTAACAATGATAAACAGAAGAACTTATATTTTTGTATCCAAAAAAATCTATCTATTTTGGGAGACAATAAGATGAAGAAAAAGAGAGTCTCTTTAGTTTTGGTAATAATCACGGGTTTAATTATAGGAGGAATTTTTTTTACCAGGAGCCAGGCGGGAGGAGACCTTTTTTTAGAACTGAAGCCTTTATTGAAAGTCTATCAAGCCATTCGGGCTCAATATATAGAAGAAGTTAAACCGTCCAAATTAATTGAAGGAGCCATTGAAGGAATGATAAATTCCCTGGAAGACCCCCACTCTCGATGGATAGACCCCACTTCCTATAAAGAGATGCAGATGCATAGAGAAGGAGAATTCGGAGGATTGGGAATCACAATTATAACCAAAGAAAATTTTCCTACTGTGGCTTCGGTCATAAAGGGAACTCCCGCAGCTAAAGCAGAGCTCAAACCGAGAGATAAAATCATAAGAATAAACGGGGAGTCAACAGAGAAGATTACCCTCCAGGAAGCAGCAGAAAAAATGAGAGGAAAGCCGGGAACCCAGGTAAATATAAGTATTGAAAGGGAGGGGGAAGAAAATCCCTTAGAGTTTACTATTACCAGAGCTATTATTGAAATACCAAACGTTGAAAGGCAAATAGTAGATGAAAATATCGGATATATTAAGATTATTGAATTCACCAACGAGAATACAGACAAAGATGTAAAAAAGGCTTTAAGGGGCCTTGCGAAGAAAAAGATTAGCGGGCTTATTCTCGATTTAAGAAATAATCCCGGAGGGCTACTTGAAGAAGCAGTAAAAGTGAGTGATGAATTTCTCTCTTCAGGAGAAATTGTCTCTATAAAGGGGCGGGATTCTTCTCAAGATAAGATTTTTCTTGCTCATCCGGAAGAAGAAACATCTGAACCAGATCTTTTCCTGACAAACCTTTTACTTAAAGATATACCTCTGGTGATTTTGATTAATGAGTTAAGCGCCAGCGCCTCAGAGATTGTAGCAGGAGCAATTAAAGATCAGGGACGGGGAGTATTATTGGGAGAGAGAAGCTTCGGGAAAGGGACGGTACAGTCGGTAATAACTTTAGGAAAAGAAGGAGCTGCAGCCTTAACCACAGCTAAATATTATACTCCTTCGGGGGTGTGTATTGAAGGTAAAGGGATTGAACCTGATATGAAAGTGGAGCCTTTCATCCCTACTCCCGAGGAAAAGATTGTTCTGGACGAAATGAGAAAATCCGGGTATATAAAGGATTTCCTTGACAAGTATCCTTATTGGGGAGAAGAAGATTTAACTCCTCTTACCGACCAGTTAAGAGAGGAAGGAATTGAAGCAAGGGAAGATCTTCTGAGAAGAATCCTCATAGAAAAAGACAAGGATGAAGAGAACGATATCTTAAACGATAAGCAGCTTGTGCAAGCTATAGAGTTATTAAAATGTCTTTCTATTCTTAAAGGATAGCCGAAGAGCTGATAAAGAGATTTCTGAAAAAGTCAGAAATCTCTGATTTCCCAGATAAAAGTTCAAATTACACAGATTAGATTATCATCGCTAAATCAGTGTAATCATTCTTAAGAATCTGTGCAATCAGAGGTCTCGATAAAAGCGGCTTTAAGATATGGGCAAAAAATCTCATAAATTTATCTATATGTTCATAGGTATATTTATAGGAATTATTATTTGTCTTGCAGGAATAGGGATAATTAAGTTTAAAAACCTCTCTTATGAAAAGAATTTTTCCTACGTAGATTCCGGTGTAGAAAAGGGACTAAAGGCATTAAATCTGCCTGTCATAAAAAAAGAGATTAAAAGAGGAGGCTTTCTCCTTCAATATAAAAAAGTTGAAGAAGAATTGAAAATCCCTCTCGACTATCCCTTAGATAAACTTCCCTCTCGAATAAATAAAGAATTATCACAGAATGGAATAAAAGTATATAAAATCAAGGAAAACAATTTAAAAGATGAATATCAAATTTTAGTTAATTTAGGTTTTAAGGGGAAAAATACCCATATCTTAAGGTTTGTCCTTAAAAAAGCTAAGATCGCTTTAATTATTGACGACTTTGGATACTCTCGAGGAAGCACCGTAGATTCCTTTTTAAAGGATATAAATGCTCCCCTTACCATCTCCATTATCCCGGGAACTCCTTATGTAGATTCTATAGCCAGAGAAGCTCATAAAGAAGGGAAAGAGGTTATGGTTCATCTTCCTATGCAGCCAAAGGGAAAATTTAAAAATAACTATAAATGGATAATTCTTGAGAAAATGGAAGATAAAGAAATTGAAAATATAGTAAATAAAGCTATAGAAGATGTGCCCTATGCAGTAGGTTTAAATAATCACATGGGCTCTCTCATCACTACTCAAAAAAAACCGATGGAAGATGTATTAAAGGTAGTTAAAAGAAAAAGGCTATATTTTTTGGATAGTAAAACAGATGCTAACTCTATAGCTTTAGCTCTGGCTAAGGAGATGGGTGTAAAGTCTACAAAAAGAGAGGTCTTTTTAGATAATGAAAAGGGCGAAAATTATATTAAAAAGCAGCTTGAAAAGCTTATCTTTATAGCTGAAAAAAAGGGGGAAGCAGTAGGAACTGCTCATGTTAATCCTGTTACGGCTCAAGTAATAAAAGAGAGTTTATCTAAATTAAATAATAAAAAGATGCAATTAGTATATGCATCGGAGATAGTGAATTAAAGATGGTACAGAGGCAAAGTAGATACAGTTTAGATTTTGAAAAGCCAATCGCAGAGTTAGAGTATAAAATTGAAGAATTGAAAGAATTGACTGCCAGGGAAGGCGTCGACTTCGAGAACGAAATAAAAAGCCTTCAGGCTCGCTTAAGAAAACTTCAAGAGGATACTTTTGCTAATCTCACTTCCTGGCAAAAGGTTCAATTAGCTCGTCACCCTAATCGTCCCAAATTCTTGGACTTAGTTGAGTTAATCTTTGATAATTTTTTACCCCTTCATGGAGACAGACTATACGCTGATGACCAGGCTATTGTAGGAGGATTAGCTAAGATGGGTAACGAAAGAATATTAATTATAGGACATCAAAAGGGGGAATCAGTTAAGGAAAATTTAGTTAGAAACTTTGGTATGGCTCATCCGGAAGGATACAGAAAAGCACAAAGATTAATGGATTTAGCGGAAAAATTTTCTAAACCCATAGTTACATTTATTGACACACCGGGAGCCTATCCTGGAGTTGAAGCAGAGGGGAGAGGACAGGCTGAAGCTATTGCTGATAATCTGGAAAGAATGGCTCAGTTAAAGGTTCCCTTTTTAACTATTATTGTTGGCGAAGGAGGAAGTGGAGGTGCTCTTGGAATAGGAATGGGAGATAAGGTATTGATGCTGGAAAACGCTATATATTCAGTAATTTCTCCTGAAGGCTGTGCTGCTATCTTATGGAAGGACCAAACAAAGGCAGAAGAAGCGGCTAAAGTTTTACATCTTACTTCTCAAGAATTATTGAAATTAAAGTTAATAGACGATACCATTCCTGAACCGAGGGGAGGAGCTCATAGAAACATCGAGGAGGTAGCTATAAATATTAAACAAGCAATAATTGATTACTTACAGGAAGTAAAAGGTTTGTCAGGAGAAGATCTGGTTCAAAAAAGATACAAAAGATATAGAAAAATAGGTATATTTAAGAAAAAAACCAATAAAAAATGAGGATGAAAATGGGGGAAGAATACGGAGCTAAACAGATAAGAGTATTAAAAGATCTTCAGGCAGTGCGTAAAAGACCGAGTATGTATATTGGAAGCACGGGTTCAAGAGGACTGCATCATTTAATAAATGAAGTGGTAGATAACAGCATTGACGAGGTATTAGCTGGATACTGCGAAAATATAAAAGTGATTATTCACCCTGATAATAGCGTTACTGTGGTTGATGACGGGAGAGGTATTCCCGTAGACCCTCACCCTATTTATAAAAAATCTGCTCTGGAGTTAGTAATGACCTCCCTTCATGCAGGAGGAAAGTTTGATAACAAAATCTATCGTGTAGCCGGAGGATTGCATGGAGTAGGAGTTTCTGTAGTAAACGCCTTATCGGAATATTTAGAAGCAAAAGTATTCAGAAAAGGTAAAGTATGGCAACAAAAATATGCAAGAGGAAAACCAATTACTCCTGTAGAGAGCATAGGAGAAGCATCTTCTGATAAGAAGGGAACAGAAATTACCTTTAAGCCGGATAAAGAGATTTTTGAATCCTTAGAATTTGACTGGGGAAAAGTAGCCTCCCGCCTGAGAGAATTAGCCTTCCTCAATGAGGGTTTAAGAATAGAAATAGAAGATGAGAGAAGCAAAAAAAGTGAAATCTTCAAATATGAAGGAGGAATAAGAGCTTTTGCAAAGTATTTGAATAGAAACAGAGAATTACTTTTCGAGGAGCCCATTTACATTAAAGGAGAGAAAAACAGTATCAGTTTAGAAGTAGCTATTTTATACAATCAAAGTTTTATTGAGAACATCTTTGCTTTTGTTAATGATATAAACACTGAAGAAGGAGGAACACATCTATCTGGATTTAAAGCTGCTCTCACCAGAGTAGTTAACGATTATATAAAAAGGTCAGGAAATAATAAGGAAGAGTTACTCTTAGGTGAAGATATCAGAGAAGGATTAACGGCTGTAATCAATATGAAGCTTCCCAACCCTCAGTTTGAGGGGCAAACAAAAACCCGCCTGGGTAACAGCGAGGCAAAAGGAATCGTAGAATCTATTGTTTATAAAGATTTTTCTCGCTTCTTAGAAGAAAATCCTTCCATAGTAAAATTAGTTGTCCAAAAAGTAACTTCTGCTGCTCAAGCCCGTCGGGCGGCACAGAGAGCAAGAGAGATTACCCGAAGAAAAGAGAAATTATGGGGAAACCTTCCGGGGAAACTTGCTGCCTGCTCAGAAAATGACCCTTCGAGAAACGAGTTATACATAGTAGAAGGCGATTCTGCAGGTGGGTCGGCTAAGCAAGGTAGAGACAGACGTTTCCAGGCTATTCTTCCCTTAAAAGGAAAAATTCTAAATGTAGAAAAAACTCATCTGTCCAAGATTCTGGATAATGAAGAGATAAAATCGATAATCGCCGCTATCGGCACAGGAATTCAAGACGGATTTGATATAAACAGACTAAGATACGACAAAATTATTATTATGAGTGATGCTGATATAGATGGAGCTCATATAAGAACTCTCCTTCTTACCTTTTTTTACCGATATATGCAGAGTTTAATCAGCACCGGTCATGTGTATATTGCTCAACCCCCTTTATATAGAGTAAAAAATAAAAATAAGGAATACTTTCTTTACAGTGATGAAGAGTTAGAAAAGCTGAGAGGGGAGTTGGATGGAAAGTTGGAAATTCAACGTTACAAAGGTTTAGGCGAAATGAATCCCGAGCAACTCTGGCGGGGTGTTATGAACCCGGGTGACAGAACAATATACCAGGTATTTATAGAAGATGCGATAGAAGCAGATGAGATATTTACTATCTTAATGGGAGGACAGGTAGAACCCCGTCGAAAGTTCATTGAGGATTACGCTTTACAGGTAACCAATCTGGATATATAGGAGATAAGCTTATGCCTATAAAAGGAAAAATAGAGCCAGTTTTTTTAGAGAAGGAGATGAAGACCTCCTATCTTAATTACGCTATGAGTGTAATTATAGGTAGAGCTTTGCCTGATGCTCGAGACGGGCTAAAACCTGTCCAGAGAAGAATACTCTACGCTATGCAAGAATTAGGTCTTCTTTCTAATAAACCTTATAAGAAATCAGCTCGTTTAGTGGGGGAAGTTCTGGGAAAATATCATCCCCACGGAGATATAGCTGTTTATGACGCTTTAGTAAGAATGGCACAGAATTTCTCTCTCCGTTATCCTTTAATTGATGGACAGGGAAACTTTGGCTCTACAGATGGAGACCCTCCCGCTGCTATGCGTTATACAGAAGTAAAGCTCCCTTCTATAGCAGAAGAGATGCTTCAGGATATGGATAAAGAAACAGTAAACTTCCTTCCCAATTTTGACAACAGCCTAAAAGAGCCTTCTATACTTCCAGCAAAAATCCCCAATTTGCTATTAAATGGCTCCTCGGGAATAGCAGTAGGTATGGCTACAAATATCCCTCCTCATAATTTAAACGAACTGGTAGATGCCTGCATTGAAATGATTAAAAATCCAGAGATTTCTTCCGAAGACCTTCTAAAAATAGTCAAAGGACCTGATTTTCCTACAGGGGGGATGATTTTAGGAAGAAAAGAAATTAAAAAAGCCTATACGGAAGGGAAAGGAAAAGTTGTTCTTAGAGGAAAGGCAGAGATAAACCAGGAAGATAGTAAAGAGAATATTATTATCACCGAGATTCCTTACCAGGTTAACAAAGCTAAATTAGTGGAGAGAATAGCTGAATTATCTCAGGAGAATAGAATAAAGGGAATTAAAAGTTTGAGAGACGAGTCTGATAGAAAAGGTATAAGAATTGTTTTAGAGCTTTTTCGAGGAGCTAATGCTCAAGTTGTATTAAATCAGCTTTATAAATACACCTCCCTTCAAACTACTTTCGGAATTACTTTTTTAGCCTTAATAGATGGAAGACCTCAACTTTTGGATCTATCCCGGGGAATCAGCTGCTATCTTAACCACAGAAAAGAGGTAATTACACGAAAGGCAAATTTTGAACTAACAAAGGAAAAAAAGAGAGCCCATATATTAGAAGGATTAAGAAAAGCCTTGAGAAAATTGGATGAGGTGATACAGACTATAAAATCCTCATCTACTGTAAAAGAGGCAGAAAAAGGCTTAATTAACTTATTGAAAATAACTCCTATCCAGGCTGAAGCTATTCTGGAAATGCGACTGCAGCGCTTGACTGGCCTGCAGAGGGAAAAATTAGAAGAGGATTACTTTGAATCGCTAAAAAAGATTAAAAATCTTGAAGAAATGCTGAGCAGTGAAGAAAAAATCTGGACAAATATCAAGGAAGAACTCCTTCAAATTAAGGAAAAATACGGGGATGAGCGGCGTACCTTAATAGAAGAAAGAGAAAAGAAACTAATCCTCCAACCAAAGGACCTTATCAAAAAAGAAGATAACATCATTACCCTCACCTCAAAAGGTTATATAAAATCTACTCTTTTAAAAGATTATAAAAGACAAGGACGGGGAGGTAAGGGAGCTAGCGGAATAATTCTGGAAAAGGGAGACTTTGTAGAAAACTTAATTTTAGCTAATACACATTCCGCTCTCTTATTTTTCACTAATTCAGGAAAAGTCCATTGGGCAATGGCTTACGATATCCCCCAGGGGAAAAAATCGAGCAAGGGAAGAGCTGTAGTTAATTTTTTATCCCTGAGGGAAAAAGAGAAAGTAGCCACTGTCATCGGTATAGATAATTTTGATGAAGAGAAGTTTCTATTAATGGCGACAAAGAAGGGGATGGTTAAAAAAACTCCACTTTCTGCTTATTCTCGTCCTCAAAAGGGAGGAATAATTGCCCTTCGCTTAAAAAACGGGGATGAATTAATCAAAGTTATAGTCTCCTCAGAAGAAGAGATACTTTTATCTACAAAAAAGGGCAAGGCTATCCTCTTTTCCGAAAAAGATATTCGTCCTACGAGTAGAGCTTCTTCTGGAGTAAAGGGAATTTCCTTAAAAGAAGAGGACGAGGTAAAAGGTGCTGTTATTGCAGAGAAGGATAAAACCCTCTTCACCATTACCTCTAAGGGTTACGGGAAAAGGACTCTTTTAAGTAAATATAGGAAAACAAGAAGAGGAGGTAGAGGAATTATTAATATGCATCTTGTTCCTTCCAAGGGTGAAGTAGCAGGAATAAAAAAAGTAGAGGAAAAAGAAGAAATAATGGTAATTACTCGCAAAGGGAAAAATATACTCTTAAGAGTTAAAGATATTCCTCTTATAGGAAGAAGGACGGTGGGGTCGCGCATAATTAGATTAGATAAAAATGATGAGGTTGTCGCTATAACATGAGAAAAATTGCTTTTTTATTTCCCGGACAAGGATCTCAGTATGTAGGGATGGGAAAAGAATTTTATGAGATTTATCAAGAGGCTAAAGAAATTTTTCAGCAAGCAAACAGAATTTTAGGTTTTAATATTAAGAGATTATGTCTTAAAGGACCTGAAGAAGAATTAAAAAAGACTATTAACACCCAACCCGCCATTCTTATAGTAAACTGGATAATGACTGAGGTTTTGAGAAAAAAGGGAATAAAACCAACTGTGGTAGCTGGACATAGCTTAGGGGAATACAATGCAGTGCTTGCTTCAGGAGCCCTTGACTTTCCTTCTGTTTTGAAGTTGGTTTGCCGTCGAGCGCAGCTGATGGAAGAAGCTTCAAGTAAAGTAGATGGGGGGATGGCTGCTGTAATCGGTCTGGAGAGGGAGAAAATTATCTCTATATGTAAGGATATAGAAGAGATAGTGGAAGCAGTAAATTTTAACTCGCCCTCTCAAATCGTCATCTCTGGAGAAAAAAAGGGGATAGAAGAAGCTGCAAAACAGCTAATAAAAGAGGGAGCAAAGAGAGTAATTCCTCTGCCTGTAAGTGGTCCCTTTCACACCTCTTTAATGAAAGAGGCAACAGATAAATTTTCTTACGAGCTAAATAAACTTAACTTTTCTATTCCTCAATGTAAGATAATTACCAATGTATTTGCTGATTATGCCTCTACTCCTGAGGAGGTTAGAATGGCTTTAAAACAACAGATGAGCCATCCTGTACTCTGGGAAGACTCTATGAAGAAACTCATCCTGGATGGAATTAACTTATTCATAGAGGTAGGACCAGGTAATGTTCTCAAGAATCTTCTTCGCCGCATAGACAGGAAAGCAAATATTTCAGGAGTAAAAACTCCCTCCGACATAGATAAATTAGAAAAGTTAGTGAAAGTTTAACTCTCTTTCTTTAGAAGACTCCACCTGTCCTCCTTTTCGTTATAAGAGATAGTATATTTTCCTCCCTCCTCAATCTCTACTGTAAAGAACTCACCTTGCTCTTCTCGCCATCTTTTGAGGATATCTTTTATCCTGTATCTTTTCTCTTTCCAGACAAATGCTTCTGGCTTATCAGCATACTTATATCCTGAGTGACATTCTACATAAATATCTTCCATCTTCACTTATCCTTTTATAAAATTGGGGTCAGGTCTTCAAACTTGACATTTGTCAAGGGACACCAATATTTACGAGTTCAAGGAACACGAACTTTTACGAATTATACCCAAAAAAAGAGGAATTCCAGAAACCAAGTTTATAGAATTGTATACATCAGATGAGATAATTAACGAAATTTCAAAAAATCTTAAAATAGAAAGAAATGAGATATTCAGAAAAAAGAGAGGTAACCTGCATCGTCAATTAGCATTGTATTTAATTAAAAGATACACTCCTATGAGTTTGAAAGAGATAGGAAAACTATTTAGTATGGATTATGCTGTTGTTTCGCAGTCAGTTAAAAGGCTTAAGGGGAAAACTCAAAGAGATAAAAGGGCATCAATGATAAAAGAAACGGCCATAGGAAGATTAAAGAAGAGCTAATGTCAAATGTTGAGACCTGACCCCTTTATCATATGGAACATAAAGACCAATTCTGGATGGTAAACCAAAATCTATACCCCTATTCTGTAAGCTATGTACAATGCGATAAGAACTATGGGCTTAAGAATATCTGAATAGAGAGGAGGACCTGCATTACCCGGGGCAAAGTTACGGTTAACAATTATGTCCCGTATGTGACCATAGGCGGCGCCTAATGAAAAAACAGACACTGCAATAATTGTTGCCAGCCAGAAATCACCGCGGAACCAAAAGCAAAGCACTCCTAAAACCCCATTGGAAAGATTTGAAACTGCCACTTCCCATTGAAACGGATTGCCTGCTGGCCATCCGATATATTTTGCAACCACCTCGGATTTGAAGCCGTGCCCGATAAAAGCAAAAAGGCCAGATAATCCAGTATTAATAACCAGAAAATATAGGAGAAGTGTCTCTAATATGGGAGTCTTTGCAATAATTATCTGCAAAAAGGCAGCAACCAGAGTTAATGCCGTAAAAATTATGTAATGCATAGTTTATTCCTCCTTTTTACTTAATTTGTATCTAAACTGCGGAAGGGATAATATAATTGGAATCAATATATACACGTAAGAAGACATCAGCGGGTTTATTAAGGATAATACCATAGCCAAAAGAGCGACAAATGGAATAATTGCTCCCCTCTTTTTCCCTAAAGCTATGCGTCGCGGGTCCAGGCCGCGGTTAACCAAACGATAACCTTTCGTGGCATAAGTCCAACTCCAGTTAAGGAGCATTCCTAATATAAACATATTTGAACCGAAAAAGAACTCATCCATCCAGTCCTCGGGATAGTCACCAACCAAAGAAGTAGAAAAAGGAATTAGAGCTATAAACATAAGAGTAAAAATATTTATCCAGAGATGTTTATGGTCAGTTCGTTTGATAACATGAAAATGCTGATGATGTATAATCCAGAATACAGCCAGAAGGACAAAACTCAGTGCATAATTAAAAAATTTATGCATCTGCCCAATCAGCAGATTATGCACCCTTACCTGTGTTAACCCCTTCTCTACTTCCGGAAGATCAAGGGTTAAAACTAGCAGTGTCATAGCAATGGCAAAGATGCCATCAGTTAATGCTTCGATACGATGGGTAGTCATTCCAGGTTCCGAAGCATCTGAATTTGATGCTCTCATTTGATCCTCCTTTCTCAGTTACTCTTAAGGCAAATAAGTAATGTGTTTTCACATAAGCACATTGAACCCCTTTTCATTATACCTATTTTTAAGGATATCTCAAGTCAAAGTCATAACAACTAATTTCTTTTTGA
>Ga0209121_10005751_pt1 | contig 11118 bp, 8 predicted proteins | sample Cruoilmetagenom3_FD_187292 | JGI IMG/M metagenome (GOLD analysis project Ga0209121, IMG submission 187292) | Oil polluted marine microbial communities from Coal Oil Point, Santa Barbara, California, USA - Sample 3 (SPAdes) (version 2) | ecosystem: Environmental > Aquatic > Marine > Oil seeps ...
AATAAATAATGTATACCATTTGTAGGTCACGCTTGCTTTGCATGCGTGACTGTCACGCTGAAAGCGTGACCTACATAAGACCTAAGGCAAGAAAAAAGCCCTTTATGATTTTTAAGGTTGAGAATAATTACAAGAAAAACTCACCAGAAATTGGTGAGTTTTTTATTCAGATTATAGAGCAAAGCCTGTCAGATAAAGTTTATTCTTCTAGCGCCTTTATTAACTCTCGACAAAAACATGGGATATCAGGCACCACGCGCCCCCATACAATATTTCCGCTGCGAAATGCTGGTTCATCACGCCAGGTTGCCCCTGCGTTCAAAATATCATCCTTGATCCCTTGCGAACCCGTCGCCTCGTGTCCCTTAACAATTCCAGCGCTGATCCCTACCAGACCTGCGTGACAAATCATACCAACAATCTTGCCCGCGTTGTACATCGTTTTAACGATCTTTTTCACTGAATCGATGCGACGGATCTTATCTGGCGCCCATCCGCCTGGCACAATCACGGCATCGAAGGTCGCAGGATCCACATCATCAAAACCAACATCAGCTGTGCCTTCCATACAATTTCCATGTTTGCCGAAGTAAGATTTGCCAGCCTTTTCACCTGCTACCACCACCTCAGCATTTGCTTCTTGCATACGCATAACCGGCACATAAAATTCCAGCTCCTCAAAGCCCGGGCCAATCAAAACCAGGATTTTCTTTCCTTTCAGTGTCATCCTTATTTACTCCTTTAAATGATAGATTATTGATTAATTGTATCGACTCAGCCTGCCTTAGTCAAAAGTTTATGTTGTGAATTTTTAGAACTGCCATGCTAAATATATAAGTTATTCTTTACGAAATTGCAGAGAAGTTGACACCCATTAAATCTAAAGGTAAACTTTACATCTTGTAAAAAAATTATCTGCAAACCTCATTTAAATAATGCTAAAATTGGATCTGTAGAAGATCAAAATATCGCCGACTTACCGACCGGTATTTCAACCCAGAAGCCATTTTCATTGAACTCGGCTAAACAGAACTTAACCAATCTGGAGAGGATTGTTCGTGTCTGACAAAAAATTTTATGATCTTAATTTAAAACAAACCGTATCAGAAAAGAACTTACTTGGTCTATGGCGATTGATGAAGGGCTATCGGTGGTTATATTTAGGCGCAGCATCCTTGTTAGCCGTTGCAACGCTTGCCAGAACAGGTATTACACTGGTGCTGCGACAATTTGTCGATGATATCATCATTGCTGGCAATTATGGATCAACCCTGACCCGCATCATTGTCATCTTCATTGGACTGGCTTTTATCCAGGGTATCTTCTCTTTTCTCTCCGGTTGGCTGACATCAAAAACTGCTGAAAGTATCACCCGTCGTTTGCGAAATTTTCTCTTTGACCACTTGCAGCGATTACCCTACGCCTATCATGCTGAATCGCAGACAGGGGATCTAATCACCCGCGCCACATCAGATGTGGATGCCATCAACCGATTTTACAGCGAACAAGCCATTGGTATTGGTAGAATTCTCTTATTATTTATTGTTAATTTTACAGCAATTCTTCAATTGAATACTCGTTTAGCGCTTTATTCCGTCATCGCCATTCCCGCCATCATTGGTGTATCCATCTTCTTCTTTAACAAAGTCTCTAAAGCATATAAAAAATACCAGGAACAAGAAGCAGCACTGAGCAGTCGATTACAAGAAAACCTGACCGGGGTCCGAGTCGTCAAAGCTTTTGCACGTCAGGGACATGAACGATACAAATTTGACCAGGAAAATTGGGAAAAATTTCAACTAGGGAAAAAATTACTCTCCATCCATTCATTCTTCTGGCCGGTCTCGGATATTATCTGCGGCATTCAGATGCTCTCATCATTCTTCATCGGGGCATTAATGGCATTGAATGGTGAAATCTCCATTGGCACATACATGGCTTTCACATCGATGGTGATCCTGATCATTTGGCCGATTCGCGGTTTAGGACGCTTGATTGTCCAAACATCGACTGGAATGGTTTCTTACAGCAGGGTTGCTGAACTGCTAAAACAGGAACGCGAGCCTTTAACTGAAGGCGACTATCACCCTGAGGGCAATGTTGAGGGTGAAATCATCTTTCAGAATGTTTACTTTGCCTATGAAGATGACAATCCCGTCCTGGAAGATATCAATTTTGTATGTAATCCTGGAGAAGTAATCGCTTTATTAGGGTCAACAGGATCAGGAAAAACATCCCTGGTTAATTTATTACCCCGATTTTATGACCCAACGGAAGGCACAATCACCCTGGACGGCGTGGATATTACACGCTATCCCCGAAAATATTTACGGTCTCAAATTGGCATTGTAGAACAAGAACCTTTCTTATTTTCAAGATCTATTCGAGAAAATATCACCTACGGCGTCCATAGAGAAGTCTCAGATGATGAAATCATTCAGTCTGCACAATTCGCAGCCATCCATGATGTTATCGAGACATTTCCAAATGCGTATGACACCATGGTTGGAGAACGAGGTGTAACACTTTCCGGCGGTCAGAAACAACGTGTAGCTATTGCACGAGCATTACTCAAAAATCCCCGCATCTTGATTTTGGATGACTCCACATCCAGTGTTGATACCGAAACAGAAGCACAAATACGTGACGCTCTCGAACACTTGATGCAAGACCGAACAACCTTCATCATCGCACACCGCATCCAAAGTGTGATGAACGCTGATCTAATCCTTGTCTTCGACAAAGGTAAGATCGTGCAAAAAGGTAAACATGATAAATTAATGAAAGAACAGGGCATGTATCGTGACATTTTTGACATACAGACACGCATCGAAGTTGAATTAGAGAAGGAAATTGCAAGTGTCAACATATAACGAGTTTGAAGAAGAAGAATACGGGAAATTAAACACGCATATTTTTGGCCGATTGCTTTCGCTGCTAAAACCCCATTGGAAATATGCGGTTGGCTTTTTGCTTTGTATATCCATGGTCTCAGCAATTGATTCATATACAACCTTTTTAAGTAAACGGATCATTGATGAAGGGATCATCGCCGGCAGCAGGGAAGCCATTGTCCAAACCATCATTATATATAGCAGCATTATTTTAATTCAAGCTTTAGGCTCATTTGGATTCATTTATCTCGTTGGCATATTAGCCGAACGCGTTCGATACGACTTACGTAAGAAAATGTTCAATCATCTCCAGCAGCTATCACTTTCATACTTCAGCGAAACGCCCGTTGGATGGATCATGTCGCGCCTGACGTCAGATACAGAACGTCTATCAGATTTAATGACCTGGGGAATTTTAGATGTCACCTGGGCTGTGGTTAACATCACGACAGCAGGAATCTTTATGTTCATCATCAACGCCAATCTCGCGTTAATCGTAATCATCATGCTGCCGATTTTGATTATCATAGCCATTCAATTCCGGACCCGCATTTTATATCACTATCGCCGCTCGCGAAAAATGAACTCAAAAATTACTGGTGCATTTAACGAGAGCATCAGCGGTGTGAGGGTCATCAAAGCCCTTTCGAGAGAGGAATCTAACCTTGAAGAATTTTCTGTTTTAACCGATGGCATGTACGACGCCAGTTTCAAAGCAGCCTGGCTTTCGGCATTGTTCTTGCCAACTGTCCAGGTGATCAGCGCTATCGGGTTGGGGATCGTGCTTTGGCGAGGTGGTATGCAGGTGCAGGTGGGCAATATGACCATCGGCGGTATTCAGGCTTTTGTTTCCTATATCACTTTTATCATGTGGCCTATCCAGGACATTGCACGTGTTTATGCGCAAATGCAGAATGCTGTTGCATCTGCAGAACGTATCTTCGGGTTGATAGATACCGAACCAAGCGTTAAAGATCGACTTATCACTGTCGAAACAGAAAGCATTGAAGGCGATATTCGCTTTAAGAACGTTCATTTTCATTACGAAGAGGATGACCCCGTTATCAAAAATCTAGATTTTGAAGTTAAACATGGCGAAATGGTCGCGTTGGTTGGATCAACAGGCGGTGGCAAAACAACGATAGTCAATCTTCTTTGCCGATTTTACGAGCCAACTCAGGGAACCATCTTTATCAATGGTGTAGATTACCAGGATATGAAACTGGAAGACATTCAATCCAGAATCGGTGTTGTACTGCAAACACCCCACCTTTTTTCAGGATCAATTCGAGATAATATCCGCTATGGTCGGCTTACTGCAACAGATGAAGAAATTGAAGAAGCTGCAAAATTAGCCGGGGCACATGATTTCATAATGAAATTTGAAAACGGTTATAAACAGGATGTCGGTGAAGGCGGTAATTCATTATCAGTTGGACAAAAGCAATTAATCAGCATTGCCCGCGCCTTGCTGGCTAAACCCGAATTATTCATCATGGATGAGGCAACCAGTTCAGTCGATACGCTAACTGAAGCCCTAATCCAACAAGGTATGGATCGTTTGATGGAAGGGCGTACCAGCTTTGTCATAGCTCACCGCTTATCTACCATCAAACGGGCTGATAAAATCCTCGTGATCGAAGATGGTCAAATTGCTGAGACGGGCACACACAAAGAGCTTATTAAGGAAAAGGGGAAGTATTACAAACTTTATACCCAGCAATTTCGCCAGGAATTGGAAGCGCAGTATGATGTTTTCAATAAACCTAAACCTGCACAAGCCAACTAAATTGCTGTTAAAGTACCGGGTTTTCTATCAACTATAAGGACTCAAAAGAAAACAAAGCTAACAAAAAGCACATAAAAACATAAAGTTACAAAATAAAGATGAGAACCAGAAAATATCCTTTTTATGCTTTGTGTGCCTTGTTTAAATACTTCATGGATTAACCCATCTATTGCCCATAATTCTTAAACTTTTCCATCACCGCATCCATCTGATGGTCATCAAGTATTACAGGTTCACCCACGGACTTTGATAGCAAGTATAAATGGGAAACATATTCAAGCATCTCCGCAGTCGTAAAAGCCTTTTCCAGGCTTGCTCCGACACACACCGGACCATGATTAGCGATTAACACAGCATTCGACTCACCAATAACTGAACAAATATTGTCAGAAAGTTCCTGCGTACCATAGGTGGCATAAGGTGCTACCGGTACTTTTTTGCCGGCAAAGCCAATCAGATAATGAATTGCTGGCAGCTCCCAACCCAGGCAGGCTAATGCAGTGGCGTAGTCTGAATGCGTGTGGACAACGGCATGGATATCGAGACGCAAATTTTGCAATGCAAGGTGAAAAGCCATCTCAGAAGTTGGTTCTAAATTTTCTTCTATCTTACGCCCATTCAAATCTGTAACGACAACATCCTCAAGTTTCATGATGTCATAGCCGACGCCTGAAGGTGTTACTGCCATCATTGTCTTTTCCGGGTTACTCAAGCTGATATTCCCCCCACTTCCTTTAACCAAGCCAGAGGAAAGAAGTCTTTTACTGTACATCAGTACAGCTTCCCGTTCCTTCTTCAAATGCATCTTCATTATCCTTGTTTTTATAAAATTAATGAATCCACTGTAAAAAGCCATTATTACAAAGGAGAATATTTATGTTACCACACAAAAAACGCGAAATGTTCCAAACTTTTTCAATATCAGAAACCATAATACTCTGTTATGATTAGGAAGTTCGCTAACCAATTGTCAAGGATATATTCAATGAAACTCTTAAAAAAGGAAGATTTACCAGAAAGGATCAACAATCCGGGCGGGGAGACCCTCCAAGAGATACTGGGCTTGGTTGCTGGCAATGTATCAAGTCACAGCCTGGCAAAGGTCAGCATCCCGCCGGGGAATGCTTCATCAAAGCACTTCCACAATTATTCAGAGGAATCCTATCTCATCCTCTCTGGTGAGGCAACATTGGAAATAAACGATGACATCTATAAATTGATCCCGGGCGAAGCTGTTTTAATTGAATCCTCAGACGTTCATCAAATCTCAAATAAGGGTGATCAAGATTTAGTTTTTATTGCAGTCTGTGTTCCTGCCTGGTCTCCGGATGACTCCTTTGATATCAAGGAAAATTAGCAATCAATGCAACTCGCTGTCAATTTCTCGATTCCCCTAACCCGTCTTCTTAAGGATAAAAACATCCAGGTTGATTTAATCAAATGCCCGGATTGGGACGGGATGCTGGAAGTAAGTTTACCGTACGGACCAATCACCATTCATTTTGACCTGAAAGCAGGTTTGGGGAGGATTGCCAGCGTTGATTTTAAGAGAATTAAGTCTTTCAAAGAAAAGACCGCTACGCCTCATATCAATATGCATCTGACAGCACCACATAATTTTGATATCAATGATCCCCAAGAGAAATTTAAAATTAATGCCTTGTGGCGCAAAGAAATCAACCAGCTAACGGATTGTTTTGGGTCAACGGCTGTTGCTCTTGAACATTTTCCCTTTACAGAATCTACACCGCATCTCCGTTATGCAACGGACAGCCAGACCTTTTCAAATGTCATTCTGGATACAGATTGCATGCTGCTGCTTGATCTTGCCCATGCCCGTATCACTGCAAATTCCCTGGGCATTGATGTTAAAAAATACATATCCGACCTACCTCTTGACCGATTAGTTGAGATGCATGTTACAGGAATCAGAACATACAATGGCGTGGAAGAGGATCACTTCAGTATGGATCAGGAAGATTGGGTGCTGTTCGATTGGGCACTAAACCAGATCAAGGCTGGAAATTGGCAAAAACCCAGAATTGTAGCATTTGAATATGGCGGCATTGGGGAAGTTTTTATTTGGCGTACCAATATTGATGTGCTCCGGAATCAAGTACCGAGGCTCTATGAAGCAGTTCATGCAATATAAATTCTAAAGAAACCAAAATATTTTCTTTTTAACAAAAATTAAGGGGGCAAACGAAATCGTCAATCTAACTTTTGAAAAAACTCACTTTAGACTGATCCCTAAGTTGATTTGGTTCTTCGGCAGCAATTGCCTGATCAGCAAGCCTCAATCCAAGGATCACATCCTTGTCATCAATTTTAATCATGGTCGTTTCATTAAAAGACAACACTTCCTCAACATATGCCTTCTGATCAGGCTGATTGCCATCCCCCGACCGCAGGAAGTCAGAGACACCTCTTTGTCATCATTGATTTCAACCCAACCGTCACGGCACACCGGCTTCAGTCTCGCTGCCACAGTGGGAGTGGAAACATCCAGTGATTCCGCCAGCCTGGGACCAATCATACGCTCCCCATCGCGCCCAAGTGGTTAGATCACACCCAAACAATCCTCAATTTTTAGGCTTGGTCTTAAATTTTCAGATGACATCAAAATTAGCCTAAGAAAAAGTATGACTCTATTGTAGCATTGTAAAAAACGCCATCATGTTATGCTGCCAAACATTTACCTTACAAAAAAAGATAAAATATTATAGAAATAAGTTGATTTTAAAGGTAAAATTATAATAGTAATGAGAAAGGAAAAAGAAAATGGCAACTTTAGGACAAAAATTACGTGAATTACGTCATCAAAAAGGCTACAAACTCAACGAAGTCGCAGCAGGAGCAGACCTCTCTATTTCATTCATCTCCCTGATCGAAAGGGACAAAGCATCCATCTCAGTAGAAAATCTTCAAAAACTGGCGAATTTTTATAATGTACGTTTATTCCAAATATTCCAGGATATTGAAGAAGAAGACGCTTATGTTGTTCGCAATGAACAGGTCAAAGATTGGCCTGAGATGGTCTCACCTAACAAACCGACATTGATCTTACGTTCACCTGAGGACAATTTATCCTTCAAAGCCATCCAAGCGCTAATCCCACCTGCAAGTGTCCATGAGGGTTTTAAGGTGCAAAAGGGTGAAACTTTTATTCTTGTTAAAGAAGGTCAGGTAGAAGTCACTATTCCCAATAAAAGCCCAATCAAGTTGAACCAGGGCGACAGCGCACACCTGACAAGCTTTAAAGGTACGCTTATCAAGAATATAAATGAAAGCCTCCCTGCTAAACTAATAATCGTCGCCTCAGCCACAACTGAAAGTCTGGATAAACAAGGAAATTTGCTCACATATTACGAGCTCACAGAATAAACATCAAAAATAAAGCCACAATATTTTGGTGAAACTGAACATTTGGCAGTGTAACCCAGGTGTCACCTGACAAACTTAAAAAGACCACAAACTACGATAATAGATCCAATGCATACTTTTGCAGCATTATGGATCCTATTCACCTATTTCAGCTCCATTATAGAATAACATATCGGGTAAACAATCCTGGTAGCTCAGGTGGAATCTGTCAAACCTTAACGAATTGCAAATAAGACTTCGAATGATGTTGACATTCGATTGATTTTATTGTATTATTTAGATAAGAATTGTCAGATATACTCTCCTTGTACTCTGCAATTACCATGTGAAAGTTTATACCACTATCAAAATTTTCTCTCCCTCTCTGAAAACCGCTCACCTCGTGGGCGGTTTTCTCTCTAAAGATAAGAAGATCCATCGTTCCCAAGAATTGCCAGAAATTCTCAATAAGATGAAATTAAAGCAGCAATCGGGAAATTTAGTAAAAAAACCTGAAAGGATTGCTTTCTGCGAAGCCGATTGATCATTATTCCAAGAAAAATTTGGCCTCCAATAAGGATATTATGAACATACCCCAATTAACAACATCACAGATAGCAGAAGTTGATAGACTGATGATCGAAGTTTATAAGATCTCCCTGGTCCAAATGATGGAAAATGCCGGCCGAAATTTAGCAGATTGTGCTCAAAATCTAACAAGAAACTTTGATGATCCATCCATCTTATTTTTAATTGGGTCAGGAAATAATGGCGGCGGCGGTTTATCTGCAGCCAGGCATCTCATCAATCGTGGATTCAATGTCAAAGCCAAACTCATCAAGAACCAAACTAAGCTAAAAGGTGTTGTAAACCAACAATGGGAAATAATCAACCACATGGGTGATTACACCATAGATGACCCAATCCCTGAGCGCTTTGATTTAATCATCGATGCCATGGTTGGTTATGGTTTAAAGGGAGAACCAAAAGAAAATCTTTCTGCCTGGATTAATCGAATCAATTTATCAAAAAGACCTATACTCTCACTCGATGTCCCATCGGGATTGGATGCTACTGCTGGCATTCCTTACGCCACATGCACTAAGGCAGCCGTTACATTAACACTGGCTTTACCCAAGCGTGGGTTGTTAACCAAAGAAGCAAAACCATTTGTCGGGGACTTATACCTGGCAGATATCAGCGTTCCAAAACAACTATATAAGACCATGGGACTGAACGTTGGACCAATCTTCAAAGACGGTCCAATCATCAAAATTTTGTAAAATAAAGAGGGTTCCTTAATAAGTTTCTCATTTGTTAAAATGGTTTATGAACCTTTCATTAGTATTTTGGTTTTAACCTTCAGGCATGTATAATTCACAAGTTATGAAATTACTACTTCGTTTTTCTAAGAAATATGCATGGGCGCTAGTCGTTACAATTGCGAGTATGCTGATCCTGGTTGGTGCACAATTATTAATTCCATAGATCATCCGGCAATTAATAACACTGGTCACTGAACAGCAGTTGTCTTTCGAGACGTTGAATGTTGTCAAACAATTAACACTGATCGCACTGATCACCTTTATTGCCCGAGGTATTGTACAATTTCTAAGAAGTTACATGGCGCACATCGCTGGTTGGGGCGTTGTTTCCGATGCCCGGAAATTTGTATATGAACACATCCAAAAGCTTTCTCTCCATTTTTATGAGGATAAACAAACCGGGCAGTTGATGTCACGGGTGGTAAATGATACTGAATTATTTGAAAGGATGATCGCCCACGCTGTCCCAGACGTTTTGGTTAATATCATTACTTTTATCGGCATCACAGCAGTTTTAGCAAGTATGAATTGGCGTCTTACGATCTACAGCATGGCACCGATACCGCTCATCATCCTGGCATTAATTGCTTTTTCAAAATATGTTCGACCAGCATTTCGCCGCCGTCAGCAAAAAGTAGGTGAATTAAATGCCGTCCTCAATGACAGCTTTGCAGGTATCAGAGAGATTAAAGCATTTAACAGGGAAAGCGAACAATTAGAGCGAGTAGAAATAGGCATCGAAGATTACCGGACCTCATTGCTACATGCCCTACGATTGATGGCGATTTTTCAACCTTTTATCGATCTTTCGACCTCCATTGGCCAACTTGTTGTGATCTTCTTTGGCGGACGGATGGCATTAGAGGGTATCCTGTCTGTTGCCGACCTGGTTGCCTTCTTCCTCTATCTTGAAATGTTTTACCAACCCATTCGTGCCCTTGGAACGTCCTGGGAACACATTCAAGAGTCCCTGGCAGGTTTTGATCGTGTTGCTGAATTACTATCTGAAGAATCAGATGTCACCAACCCGCAAAATCCAAAACCCCTGCCCGAAAACATCAATGCACACCTGGTTTTTGAAAATGTAAGTTTCAGCTACAGCGACGGTGAAAAGGTCCTCCAAAACATCAACCTGGATATTCCAGCCTCAAAAGTGGCTGCACTCGTTGGCCCGACTGGCGTTGGCAAATCCACCCTGGTCAGCCTAATCCCCAGATTTTACGATGTCGACATAGGCACAATTAGGCTCGATGGCACGGACATTCGTGATTTGGACTTAGAAGCATTACGACGCAACATCAGTATTGTCCTTCAGGATGTCTTTCTTTTTCACGGAACGGTCAAGGAAAATATCTTATTTGGCAATCCAAGGGCAACTGATGAAGAAATCGTTGAGGCCGCGAAAATTGCGAATGCCCATGAGTTCATCGTCAACCTGCCAGAGGGATATAACACGCTTATCGGCGAGCGCGGAGTCAAACTTTCTGGCGGTCAACGGCAGCGCATATCGATTGCTCGCGGCGTGCTCAAAGATGCCCCAATTCTGATACTGGATGAAGCAACCTCATCAGTGGATACTGAAACAGAATTATTGATCCAGCAAGCACTGGAACGCTTGATGGAAGGGCGCACAACAATTATCATAGCGCACAGGCTTTCAACCATTCGTAACGCCGATAAAATTGTAGTACTCCAAGGCAAAGAAATCATCGAACAAGGAACCCATGTTGAATTATTGGAAAATGAT
>Ga0209121_10005752_pt1 | contig 11117 bp, 10 predicted proteins | sample Cruoilmetagenom3_FD_187292 | JGI IMG/M metagenome (GOLD analysis project Ga0209121, IMG submission 187292) | Oil polluted marine microbial communities from Coal Oil Point, Santa Barbara, California, USA - Sample 3 (SPAdes) (version 2) | ecosystem: Environmental > Aquatic > Marine > Oil seeps ...
ATATCAGCTGCGAAAGGACATGAATTGTTAAGCTCAACCCAATCAGCTTTTGTCTCATTAACCATCTCGCACATTGTTTTCCATTCCTCATTTGTTGAGCCTGAAAGACTTGCTATAACAACTCCATCATCCCCTACCATCTCTTTTGCTTTATTTATATCTTTCATATACCCCTCATATCCAAAAGAAGAACATTCCTCCAGTGAACGAAGTGTAAAACTGTCAGGTAAATCTTTTGGATAACCAGGATATTCTCTGTAATTAAATAATTTAAACCTTGGTCTTGGATACTTACGTCCTATTGCTGCTGAATCACCAAATAAGGATTTTGCAATTGCTCCACTTGCTCCTCCATCAATACATCTTTTAATTCTCCTTGAATCCCAGGTTGGAGTTGCTGAACCAACTATAATAGAATTTTTAAATTTTATACCTGAAATCTCAACACTTAAATCTACCACTATAACCTCCCAGACAGTACTTACTTGACTTGCTTAAAATTATAATTTGACAGAGTCTCAAAATTATAAATACCTAATGTGCTATGCCCATCTTCAATTTTTTTTAAAACTTTCTTTTCTTTTTCTACAATTTTTTCTGCCCTGTAACCCACCGCATTAATATCACAATACTTTATAACAACAACGCCGTCACTATCTCCTCTTACAATATCTCCAGGTTCTATGACAATATCAGAAATACATATAGGTTTATTTATAGAACCAGAGGCAATTTTTGTTGTGCCCTTAATACAAACTCCAACTGAAAAAACTGGAAAACCCAGTTCGATTATATCCTTTTTATCTCTCACGCTGCCATATACTATAATACCGGCTATCCCTTTTTTAATTGCAGCATTGCTCATAACTGCACCCCACACTCCAGCCTCAGTAAATCCTTTTGCATCTACAACCAGAATATCTCCTGATCTTGCCTCGTAAATAGCTTTATGCAGCACTATATTATCCCCGGGCTGCAGTTCAACAGTTACAGCAGGGCCAGTCAGAGAAAAACTATCATCTAATGGTTTAACTGCAGAAGGCAGCGCACCTTGCTTTCCATAAGCTTCATGCAAAGTAGCTGATGAAAATTTACTTATTTTATTTATTATATCCTTTGTAGGAATATTTCTAACACTATATATATATCCTGTTCTTTCTTCCATTTCTTACTTTCTAATCTATCATTCTTTCATAACTGTACTTTTTATCTACTTTATCTATTGGTACACCTTCTTTAATTTCTTTTATCATTGCCTGTTCCTTATTAAACAATTCTTCTGCTTTCTTTAAAACATTATTTATTTTTTCAATTGGTATTACAATTACACCGCTTCCATCAGCCATGACATAGTCTCCTGGCCTTACCTGGACACCACCGCATTGAATCATTTTATTTGTTTCCATTTCCATTATTCGCTTTCTCGCCGTAACAGGAACAACTCCTCTTGCATACACAGGAAATCCTACCAGCTTAATATCATCTATATCCCGGAAAGCTCCATCAATAACAACCCCTGAAATTCCCTTATTTTTTGCAGCATGGGTTAATATCTCGCCCCAGCATGAAACATCTTCCCTTCCACCATTATCAATAATTATAATATCACCTCTTTTAGATGAAACTATTGCATTAACACCAAGATGTGATTTTGAAGGAGTCTGCCCGGCTGCTGTCATCTTTACTGTTACCGCCGGACCAAATATTTTAGGGCAACTAAAAGCAGGCAAAATACCAGAAATGCCACCTGGAAGCCCAAGCGCATCTAGAGCATCTGATATATTAGTAGTAGAAAATTTTAATGCATCCCTATAAGTATTTTTTAAATCATTTTCACTCAATTTACTTACATCCCTTCTCTATAGAATGAATTATCTATATTTATTAATTACCATTGTCCATCTCAGTTGCTTCACATTCAAGCCTTTTTTAACTTTTTCTGTAAATCATGATAGTGATATTTCTTTCTCGCATCTCGTAGTGACAGGCCGCTACTAATACTTTCGACTATTTTTTCTTCAGCATCTTCTATCTCTTCAGATATTTTTAAAACTTCCTTAATCTTTTCTTTTGGAACAACCAATACACCCGAATCATCTCCAATTATAAGGTCATCAGGATTAACATGAACTTTGCCTATTGAAATAGGAACATTAAAATCTACAAGCCCAACTCTGTCCTTTCCTGTAACCATAAAATGCCCTCTACTCCATAAAGGATATTTAAGTTTCCTAACTACTTCTACATCCCTGCAGACCCCATCTATAACAGTGCCTGATATATTTCTTTCTTTTGCAACAACTGTTAAAATTCCTCCCCATACAGTACAATCAGTTCGCCCATTATTATCAAGCACAAGTATCGCACCTTTTTTTATATCATCGATGTAATCGCCTACGGTCTCCTTTTTTATACTTACTGGAAGATACTTTAAGGTCACAGCAAATCCTACTGCCTTTATACCATAAAAAAGAGGTTTAATTCCTTCACAACCTCCTTTTATCCCTAACCTATCAAGAGCATCGGATACTGCCGGTGTTGATAATGTCTTATAACGACTAATTATTTCACTTCTATTACTATTTTCCATAATTAAAGTCCTTTACTCTAAAAAGTATTAGTTGTTTTTATTGATTGAATTTTCATATTTTTTAAGCGCCAAATGTATCATTTCAACATCATTATACATTTCTTTAAATGCTTCTTCGGGCTTGTGTTTCTCAATTGCCCTAAAAATTCTTTCATGTCTTTTTATTGTATTTGATATATCATGATTATCTAAAGTAGAGTAATCTACATTTTTAATCATAATTCTTGTAATTGATGTTATTTCAAAATAAATCATCCTGTTATTTGTTGACTTAGCCACTAAATTATGAAAAGCAATATTGGTACTACGGGGCCTTTTTGGCTCTGACACATATAGTTTTGCATTATTTATACATTCTCTCATTAGAGATATATCTTCCTGGCTTGCTCTTTCAGCAGAGAGTTCAGCAACGTGCGGCTCCAGCATCAGCCTAACTTCTGTAATATCAGAAATACTAAGGAGACCCTGAACTAACATATCAGAGAGAAAATCAGAAAAATATGCAGAGTTAATTTCCCTTATAAAAGCTCCTCCACCTGCTCCTCTTCGTACTTCAATAAGACCAAGAGTCTCAAGCGTCCTTATAGCATCTCTGATAGTAATTCTACTTGTGTTGAAACTATGAGCAAGTTCTCTTTCGCCCGGAAGTTTACTGCCAGCACCTAACTCACCCGAAAATATTTTTTCTTTTATTTTGGAAACTATTATCTCAGGGATTTTAACCCTGGAAATCGGATCAAATTTAACTTTCTGTTCTACTTGTTTTTTACCAGTCATTTAATTCTCTATTTATAAATTTTTTTACCTTTTTCCTATACTAACAAATTATCTACTTAAATAATCAATATATATAGCTTTTAAAATATATCTATTAAATAGACTTCTGCCTTTTACTATGATCTTGATCTAAATTATAATAAAACATAATATCTTAGAACTTTAAGCAAACTTAAATTAAAGTTAATTTACTTATATTCCAGATACATATCTTCCATACCGACATCTTCTGAAACTTTCCTGTATGCTATCCTGCCCTTATATATATTAAGTCCACCAAGTATCTCTCTGTCTTTTTTAAATACATCCACTCCGTATTTTGCTATCTTTTTAATATACGGAAGAGTAAGATTAGTAAGAGCAAGTGTTGAAGTTTTGGAAAATACACCTGGCATATTGGCTACACAGTAGTGCAGTACTCCTTCTTCAGTGTACACTGGGTCCTTATGCGTTGTAGCTTTTGCAGTCTCAATACTACTTCCCTGATCAATATCTACTGCAACTATAACTGATCCTTTCTTCATTTTCTTTACCATATCTCTTGTAACAAGAATTGGTGTTCTTGCTCCTCTTACATATACAGCACTAATTAAGATGTCAGCTTTTTTTATCTCTTCTGTAAGGCTGTAGCTTGACATAATAAGTGTTGATACGTTTTTGCCAAAGTAGCCTCCCATCTCAATTTCTCTTAGCTCAGAAATAAATGGTGAGGTAATAGTAACTTTTGCCCCAAGACCTGATGCAACCCTAGCTGCACTTTTTGCTACAACTCCTGCGCCGAGTATCAGTACATAACCAGGAAGCACTCCAGATACTCCACTAATTAGTAGCCCCTGACCACCAAAATTTACTCCAAGGTAGTATGCTCCAACAATTGCAGCAACCCTTCCTGCAACTTCGCTCATAGGTGCAAGAAGTGGAAAATGACCGTCACGCTCTATTGTTTCATAAGCTATGCATGTAGCACCTGAGGCAAGCAGTACTTCAACTAATTTTTTATTTGATGAAAGGTGCAGGTAAGTAAAAATTATATGGTCCTTTTTAATTAGTGTATATTCTGGCTCTATTGGCTCTTTTACCTTTACTATCATATCGGATGATGCGTAGATTTCTTTAATTGTACTTAGTATTTTAGCTCCTGCATCTCTGTACTGCATGTCACTGTGCCCGCTTCCATCACCTGCACTACTTTGTACTACTACCTCATGGCCACTTCTTGTAAGCTCATATACACCTCCAGGAGTTATTGATACTCTGAATTCACTTTCTTTAATTTCTTTTGGGACTCCTATAATCATATAGCCTCCTCTCATAAATTAAAAAAACCAATTTTTAGCAGAATTTAAAACAATCTAATGGTATTATGTTATACATTTAATTTTATACCATATATTGAAACATCTGTCAATTTTTTAAATAAATTTAAATTTTTCTCAAACTGGCAATTCTATACAGAATATTATAAAATTATTATCTATAAAATAGATTTTTAAACAATTACTAAATACTTCCTATGGAAAATTTGGACATTTATATAAATATCTATAAAAATATTGGAATCATTGCTTTATGTTATTTCTTTGGTGCAATTCCGTTCTGCTATGTAATTGCAAAAATTCATAGCAGCAAAGATTTAACTAAAATTGGAGATAAAAACCCGGGGGGATGGAATTTAATATTTAATATCTCCAGAACCTGGGGAATCGTAGGATCACTTCTGGATTTTTCCAAAGGCTTTCTGTCCTATTTTATAGCTTTAAAAATTACAAATGTAGAGCTTATAGCTATTCTTGCAGGTTGTGCTGCAGTCGCAGGACACAACTATTCACCATACTTAAAATTCTCAGGTGGAAAGGGCGTTGCTGCAACACTTGGAGTGTTACTTGCTATAAATCCCTTAACTATAGTAGCTTATGGGGTGGGTATTGTAGCAGCACTTTTTTTACTAAGGAATATGATATGGGGAGTAGTAACAGGTATTATTACTTCAAGTGTTTTTTTATGGATTTTAAGAGGTTCATCCGTTTATCTAATTCTAGCAGTTTTACTTATAATAATTGTAATCCCAAAGTATATAAATCATTCAATAAATTTTTCTTACAATTTCAAAATCAGAAAAGAAAAAAATATAAAAGATTTATTCACTCCAAAAGTTAGATAGCTGGTAACAACTTATAAGCACTAACGATAATAAATATAGTAATTATAATAGCAATAGTAAGGATAATTATTCATGATTATCTCTTACCAGCTTCAGGTCATCTCTATCACGAGCATCGTATATTCTACCCTTCCAGTATATTCCTGGCCCTAATTTACTCTGAAGGACAGAATTTATAGAAACTGATATTATATACAATATTGAAAGAGGATGAAGAAATACATCAAGGATTCTGCTTTTAAACCTAATAGCTAATATGGCTTTAATAATAAGTATAATAATAATTTGCAAAATAATTAAATTTATTACTACTGCCGGCCAATCATAAACTAAAGCTCCCAGTGGAAGCAAAATAAAAGGAAATAGAAATAATATTGAAATCATTAAAGTAACTACTGCCTGCATATAAATATGAAAATCAAAAGCAGCAAAAATAACTTTTGAATAACCTCGTATCGCTTCCTTAAAACTTCTGTACATTCTACAATATACATCTCTACTTCCATCAAATATCATAAACTTATATCCACATCTTTTTACCTGCTTTGAAATTTTTACATCATCTAAAATTGCTTTTTTTACAGACTGGTGACCACCAATTTTTTCATAGACTTCCTTTTTAAATAACATAAATTGACCTATTGCAGTACAAAATAGCGGGTATTTTGACTTCTTTATAAGTACCAAAGGTATAAAGCTCAAAATTGCAAAACTAATAAAAGTAATTAACATTCTCTCGTGTAGAGTTACCATTATCTGCATGGGATAAACTGATAAAGCATCCAGTTTGTTCACAATAAGACAACTAATCGCATTAGAAACTGATTTTTCAAAATGTAGTGTATCTGCATCTGTAAAAATAAAATAATCTCCATTTGCATGTTTTGACAGCTGATGGCAGGCATAACTTTTCCCCAGCCATCCATTTTTTAATGGCTTTCCAGTTATTAGTTTTACTCTACTATCTTTTTTCTCCAGCTCTCTGACAACTTTTGCCGTATTATCACTAGAGTTATCATCCAGTACTAAAATCTCTATATTAGAATAATCCTGTTTTAGTAGCGATCTTACACATCTTTTTATATTTTTTTCTTCATTTCTAGCAGGAATTAGTATAGATACTAATGGCTTTGCTTTCTTGATTGAACCTGGTAATAAAAAATTAGTAGTGCTCTTAAATAAAGCATTGTTTATTATAAAATTAACCAGTACTATTAAAAGAGCTGCGGTTACAAAATATTGATATAATAAAAATAAATCCATTATTATAGAATAGCTAAGCCATTTATAATATTCTTAGTATAGCATAATTAGTTTTATTTTCCTTATAATAATTAGACTTATTTTATTTAAATAAGTTTTATATAAGTTTTACACTCCTCCATATTAGATCATACCAGAATGTAATATTTCTATTCTGTTATAAAATTTCAAAAAATTTCTCCAGAAATATTGATAAAATTATCGTTTTATATTATAATTTAAGAAAAATTAGTAACAATAATCATTATTAATTATAACATTAGTAACAAATTAATTGCAGATAACTTTCATCAAAGAACCGATAATTATATAAAATTAAAATAATTATAAAAAAATGAAAATCAAATCTAAAAAAAATACAAAAACTGATAGTAAGATAAAGTTTTTCAAAAACAAGCTAGAAGAATCCGGATACAGATTTACTAAACCAAGAAAATTTATCCTGAGCATATTAAGAAATAATTCTAAATTTTATAGTGCTGATAATATTTATTTAATTATACGAAAAAGTGACCCGGATATTGGTATTGCTACTGTATATAGGACATTGGAGCTTTTAACCCGATTAAATCTTATCTGTAAAGTTAGCTTAGGAAGCAATAGATCATTTTATATGCTCTCAAAAGATTGCAAAAAAGAGAAACCTAATTATATGATTTGCAATAAGTGTGGGAGAATTATAACCAATAATAAATGCTTAAATAGCGCAATAAGGATAAGGCTGATAGAAAATGCTGAGAAGAATATATTTAAAAACTGCAAGATCAAAATAGATAATTATCAAATATTCTTTTCTGGCCTGTGTGATAAATGTTCACTACAATAGTTTTCATTATAATGATTTCTTATATTCCTTATAATGACCAACTACTTTTTTAATATCTTTTATTCATCACTAATCTGAGGAATTCTTTCAATTCCAAAATTAGAAGGAAATACACCAGTAGGGCATATATCCATACATTCCATGCAATTTTCACAATATTTAAAATATGCAGAATCTGGGATGAAGCTTACTTTCCTTTCTATCCCTCTACCAACAAATCCTATTGCATTATTCCCCTTTACTTCCGCACAATGCCTAACACAAAGTCCACAAAGTATACAGTAATTGTACTCACTTTTAAATCTTGTTTTATGTAAATTATATTTTTGGGCTAATTTCTTTATTTCCTGGTTGTATGGGAACACAGCGAGATAGAGTTCCACTAGATTTTTTCTAATCTTTTCAACTGCCGGGCTTTCTGTATAAACCATAAGATCTTCTTCTACCGGATAAGCACAGGAAGCCACTATCTTTGATCTTCCATTCTTTCTTATTTCAACAATACATAGTCTGCATGCACCATACGGTTTTAACTCATCGAGATAACACAAAGTGGGGATATAAATCCCTGCCTTTTTTGCAGTCTGTAGTATAGTGCTTCCTTCATCTGCCTTGAGTATCTTATCATTAATAGTAATATTAACCTTCCCCCTGCCAGTATTTTTCAAATCACCAGTACCTTCTACTATTAAATTCATATTGCTTTTTTCCTCATTCATATTAACACCCGCCTTTTAGCTAACTTTTGAAATTAATTTTATAAATAATTCTAAATAACATCTACATAATCAACTGCAAAACCAAAAAACTAATAATCTGAATAATCTTTTAAGTAATTTTCATCTCTCTGCCTGAGTCCTTTTTAACCATTTCCTTTTCTTCTATAAATCCAGTTTTTATTTCAATAGCATTAAATTTATCAGGACAAACCTCAATGCAGGTTCCACACTTTATACAAATATCCTGATCTATATGATGAGGTTTCTTACTCTCACCTGTTATTGCTCCAACTGGACAAGCCTTAGCACATCTCATACAACCTGCACACTTTTCCTTATCTATAACATAACTTATTAGAGGTTTGCAAACGAGTGCTGGGCACATTTTGTAATAAATATGAGCTTCATATTCTTCTCTGAAATATTTCAGTGTTGTAAGTACTATATTAGGTGCTGTAGTTCCAAGAGCACACATAGAAGCATCTTTAAGTATTGACGATAAATCTTCAAGCAGCTTCAAGTCTTCTTCCCTGCCATTCCCATTTGTTATTCTTTCATAAATATAAAGCATCTGTCTTAGCCCTTCTCTACATGGAAAACACTTGCCGCAAGATTCTTCTGCCAAAAACTTTAAAAAATAATATGCTATATTTACCATACAGGTAGACTCATCCATAACAATCATTCCGCCAGAACCCATCATTGATCCAACTTTAGTTAATTCATCAAAATCAACAGGAGTATCTATGAGTTTTTCAGGAATTACACCACCAGAAGGACCACCAGTCTGAACAGCTTTAAATTTTTTACCTCCTTTAATTCCTCCCCCAATCTTAAAAATTATATCCCTGAGAGTAATCCCCATAGGTACTTCTACAAGCCCTGTATTTTTAACTTTGCCTACCAGAGAAAATATCTTTGTTCCACTACTTCTTTTAGTTCCTATGGAAGTAAACCATTCCGCACCATTTTTAATTATAAACGGAACATTTGCCCATGTTTCGACATTATTTAAACTAGTTGGTTTGTCCCACAGTCCACTTATAGCAGTATGTACATATTTGAGCCTTGGCTCACCAACACTTCCTTCAATAGCAGCTGTAAGCGCACTGGACTCTCCTGATACAAAAGCTCCTGCTCCCCTGTGAACTTTCACATCAAAATTAAATCCTGAACCAAGAATATTTTTACCAATGAAGCCATATTCTTTAGCTTGCTTTATTGCTATATTTATATTTTCTACTGCCAGTGGATATTCCTGCCTTACATATATATATCCATTACTAGCACCAATGGCATACGCTCCTATTATCAAACCTTCCAGTACGCTGTGGGGATTTCCTTCTAGTATACTTCTATCCATATATGCACCTGGGTCCCCCTCATCTGCATTAACAATTACATATTTTGGCTTGTCAGGAGCATTTTTTGTTGTTTCCCACTTTATTCCTGTCGGGAACCCACCTCCACCTCTACCTCTAAGATTGGATTTTTTTATTTCTTCAATAACCTCTTCAGGGCTCATCTCATTAAGCACCCTGGCTAAAGTCTGATAGCCATCTATTCTTATATAGTCGCCAATACTTTTAGGATCTATTTTTGAATTGTTTTTAAAAATAATTCTTTGCTGGTGCTTATAAAATGAAATATCTGATTCTTTAATTATTGAATTTCCCTGTTCATCTTTATAAAGAAGTCTTTCTACTATCTCATCTCTTAAAGTTTTCTCAACTATTTCATGTACATCTTCTTTTTTTACCTGCAAATAGCAAATCTCCTGTGGATAAATAACTATAATAGGGCCTCTTTCACAATATCCATGACAGCCAGTTCTACGTAAAATAATCTTTTTATCTACTTTGCTCTCATTTTTTTCAATCTCACTCTGAAGAGCAGAATAAATCTCGTCTGAGTGATATGCTTTACATCCCGTTCCAGAGCATATTGATATAATAATAGTATTTTCTAATTGTTTTTGCAGATAGCTAGCCTTCTCTATTAAATCCTGTATAGAATTTATCTTATTAAATTTAATTTTGGTATCCATTTTAATCTCCTACTCCTATTTGATTATCATTATTTATATTATTAATTAGATCTTTTTACCAATTTTAATTGAATTCCAATCAACCTAATAACTAATTTATTAATTTTCATAGTCCCCAATTTAATTCATATAATTATTAATATCAGCTATATTGATTTAATATCTTCTTTAACTGTGCTGCTGAGGGGTTGCTGTAATATTTATTATCTATCATCATTACAGGTCCCAATGCACAACACCCTAAACAATTAACAGTGTCTAAAGCATATCTGTAATCCTCAGTTGTATCTCCTGGCTTAACTTTTAAAACATTAACAACTCTTTGAAGTAAATTCATTGCTCCTCTAATATGGCATGCTGTTCCCGTACAAACTAAAATAGAATGTCTTCCCCGAGGTTCTAAGTCAAAAAATTTATAAAAAGATGCAATAGCATAAATACTAGAAAGAGGAACATTTAATTTATTACCAATATAAAATAAAACATGTTTTGGCAGCCATCTGTATTTACTTTGAACATCTAAAAGTATCTGTATCAAATCATTTTTCTGATAGTTATGATAATCAATGATATTATCTACTTCTTTTAAATCACTCATTATATCTTCCAACATTACCTCCTTTTCCTTTTTTACTTTATTTAAATCATTCATCAATTTACTCATCTGGATCTGGATTTTGTCTATCCTGTCTGTCTCTTTATAACTTTCATAAGTATTTTCAGAAAGAAATCTG
>Ga0209121_10005753_pt1 | contig 11117 bp, 14 predicted proteins | sample Cruoilmetagenom3_FD_187292 | JGI IMG/M metagenome (GOLD analysis project Ga0209121, IMG submission 187292) | Oil polluted marine microbial communities from Coal Oil Point, Santa Barbara, California, USA - Sample 3 (SPAdes) (version 2) | ecosystem: Environmental > Aquatic > Marine > Oil seeps ...
AAGATAGACGACGTGGCGATGCGTTATATCACTTCGGCAAAGAAGAAAATAGACATAAGAGGTCCGGTTTTTCTCACCGTGGTGGGTAAAAAGGTTTGAAGGATGAATTATATTCTAAAAAGTATTCAATGTAACTACAATTAAATTAAGGGGGAATAAACATGCCAACGATGGGAGAGAGAAAGACATGCCCAAAGTGCGGATGCCGTAGATGTAATAACAAATCCTTGAGGAACGAATGCTCATGATGCAGCGCAGATTGGGACGGCGAGAAGAGGGGGGTTAAGGTGAAGGATGTGGGTGAATAGAGGGAGATAGGAAAGGAATAATAGTGAAGGGGGTAAAAAGGTATTATATATGTACTATGATTAAACACTAATGGAAGATGATAAAAAATGCCATTCGCCTTAACCTTTTTAGGAACAGGATGTGATTATTCGTCGAAGGATAGAGAGGTGACGTGTATACTCGTAGAGTGTGGATATGACAAAGTACTTCTAGACTGTTGTCCAGGAATACTGAGGCAGCTAGATGCAATAAATATTGATCCGATAGAAATCGGCTCCATCTTTTTATCTCATACTCATGGAGGTCACTTTCTCGGTTTTCCTCTTTTCATATTTGGCTCACTTCCAAAAGGTAGAAAAGATCCTCTTTTAGTAATGGCGCCAGAAGGAATGAAAAGAGTAATAGATACAGTGCTGGATTTGATATACCCTAAATACATGAAAGCTGTTCGCCAACGTTTTGAGATAGAAATAAGTGAAATAGACACCGGGGGATTTTCAGAAAAAAAAATCAATGATCGTATAAAAATCACTACAGCTCCTATTGATCATGATATTCCCACTCTTGGCTGCTGTTTAGAGTTCTTAGACTATGGAATCAAAATAGCATATTCAAGCGATACAAGAAAGTGTAAGAACATGGAAACTCTTGCTAAGAATGCAAATTTTTTAATTCATGATGCAACTTTTGAACACGCAGCTGTAAAGTGGGCAGAAGAAAGAGCGCATTCCACAGTAAGACAAGCTGCGGAGATAGCTAGAGACGCCAGTGTAGAAGTGCTTATCTTAGTTCACATGCATCATACCCGCTACGATAGAGAAAATATAGAAAAACTTTACTTAAAAGAGGCTAAGGAAGTATTCAATGGGGAAGTCTTAATTCCAAAAGATTTAAATAAGGTTGATCTTTTTTCGTATAGTACAGTAGCCAAAACATAGGTGATATTGATGTCGGATGTAAAAGAACTAAAGGGAATACAAGCAAGCCCAGGGGAAGTTAATGGAAGAGCAATAATCATCAAAAGCCCTAAGGATTTATCCAAAATGCAAGAAGGTGGCATCATTGTCTGTCCCTTTTCAAATCCCTACTACACGCCTGCAATGGTAATGGCATCGGGTATGGTGACTGATAAAGGTGGCAGCACGTCTCATGCTGCAATAGTTGCCAGAGAACTCGGCATACCCTGTGTAGTTAATACAGAAAAAGCAACACAAATATTGAAAGATGGAACGGAGGTATTTATAGATGGGAGAGGAAATGTTATCTATAAATGAGATGCTCGATGAGTTATGCGAAACTATGGCGGATACACTTTTCGCTACTGGTGGTGATGAATATCCAGTAAACTGGCCATTTCCCATCGCAAGTGTGATTGAAGCTGATGCATACATAGATGCCCCTTTCCTAAAAAGGTTTTATGATATTACCAAAGCTTTAGAGGAAAGAGGTTTTGCAGACAGCGAGATAGCAAAGTCGTTAAAAGCGCCCAGTAGGATAGCTCAGTATATTTGGTTGTTAAAAGGGAATAAACTTATTCCTTTAGACAAAGATCAAAGGGTTGAAGTAGCAGAAAAAATTATCAGGTACATGTCATATTATAAGCAGGATATATTTTGTAAGTCAGAGAAAAATGTTTTGTGGTCTGAAGAACAGATCAAAAATATCTTGAATGCTGGTAATATAGTAGATATAGGAAAAACAGAGGAAGTCGAAGAATTTAGACGAGTTATAGGAAAATTAAATTGTGTATTGTGGAATCTTACTGAAGCTCTCTATTTTGCATGCCATGCTATGGGGCATGAGATTCATGGTCCCTATGAATTATCTAAAGAAAATGAAGTATTGATTGTGCGTGAATACTACGATTTAAGACCTGTGGAAATTTGGGCATTTATGGAGGGACTATCTTTTAATAAAGTGACCACCTTTGAAGTATACGAAAATATAGACATAAAATTTGACATGTTCAATAGAATGCGCTCAACCGATGCTTTGCCGCCTCATTTAATTAAGTTTGGATTGAGCGTTGATGAACGCCCTTTAGGCATATCCTTAGATACGTTAACGAAGCTATTTAAGGAAGTGGAAAATATCATGAGTAACGCATTAGAGTTTGGAAGAGGTTATTTTTTCTCCGAGGATTCTTTTAAGAACAAGAAAAATGTAATAATTAAGGATGCTGAAGTTTACTTTTACACGTTAAAACCATTAGCAGAGGCACTAAATGAGGATTGGCTGCCACCGCAAAGTCTTTATGAGTCTATAGATAGACAGTCAATGGCGGATTCCGATTTCTTAAGAAATATATTTGGAAAGCTATCAATGCTCCCTACTCTTCCTATGACGGAAAAAAGAGAGATAATTAAGAAAATGTATGATCCAAGAATAGACTAAAAGATTTTTACTTCTTATCCCTTATCAGGACCGCCTGCCGCAAAAAGGGCATTAGAAGTGTTAAATGGCTTGTATGTCCCGTAATACATTCTTACAAACTCTGATATTTCCTCAAAGCCGTGGGTTTTTAGAATTTTGATAGCTACGTTGTTAGTTTCTAAAACGTTAATTTTTGTTGGAGCGCCATCAATTGTATGTAGGGCATCTCTTAGCAATCTCTCAGCAATGTCTGAATTGCTCGGATCACAAATCCAAGGACCAATCCTATACCCTTCTTCGTACTTTCTAATCATCATATACCCAATTAACTTGTTCTTGTTTTCATATTCAACAAGGCACAATTCGGGGAAATCCATTATCAATCTTTTTAGCACTTTAGCTCGACTCACACCAGAATAGTCTTCATCAAATGTGATTAACTTCTCAATATCTATGGCTTTCAATCCTCTTATATCCCTTTCCTTTTTGCCTTCTAATGCTTTGCCTTTACTATATAACCTAAGGACTTTACACTCTTTTTTACATTCTAATCGCTCAAATAACGACACAGCTTTTGGAACTGCATCGGTTTTTATCGTTTCCGCACCAACTTCTTTCAAATAAGAAAATGCATGCTCAGTTAACATTGTTCCTATGCCTTTGCTTCTATAGTTGGGATCGACGATTAGGACGCCAAGCCATGCAAATTTTCCATAGGATAAGGTCGTTACAATTCCAACTCGCGACGCACCGTTCTTTTCTGCAATAAAACACCCATTCGGTTCAAAGTCCAATAAACGGATAAAATCGTTTTTCGTGAACCACCAGTTCTCAGATTTGGTAAGATTTAGAGCGAATGTGATATCTTCTGTATCCATTGTCCTTATTTTAATCTGCATTATCTAACCCTTACTTTTATATAACCAATAATTATTTAATACATGACGAGATAAATGTAAACTTTAGAAAGGTATAATCGTCGTTAAAGATTAGGTGGGTAACATGTCAAAGGATAAAATGAAAAAGGGGATATGGTTTGATTTATCTGATACAAAGACTTTTGTAGACAACCAAGAGAAATATCTTCAAGCAATAATAGATTTAGGTTTTTCTGAAGTTGGAATCCCTATTAAAACCAGATATAGTCGTAGAAATTTTGAGATGCTAGATCATTTCATTGGCTCTTGCAAAAAGCAGGATAGAGAGGTGGTTGGATGGGTTGTATGCTTGTTTGATATGAATATTGATGAAAAATTATATTGCGAAAAATCCGATGGAGAAGTGGAAGAGTTATGGGTTTGTCCCGTGAAAGCGGGTATGCATAAAGATAAATATTTGGTAAACTATAATAATAAAAAGATGACTTATATAGAATATCTTAAAACTATTGTGCAGGAAAGTTGTGCGTATCCATTTGACGAAATTAATTTCCAGCTTCTTAGCTATCCTAATATCAATGCATGCTGGTGTGAAGAATGTCAAAGAATATTCGAGTTTAAAGATAATGTGTTTGATATAAAAAATATAGACAACCTTACGAAATGGGTTAACTTGCGGGCAGGGACTATCGAAAGTCTTTTGAAGACTCTTGTCGAACCTATACCGAAATCGAAGCGTATTTCTGTTAACATGTTCCCCGATTTCGGTAGCTATGGTCGTATAGGTCAAAAGATTTTCCTTGGGTTAGATTTGGAAAAAATAAAAGATTATTGTGATTGTATCCGTATTAGTCCTGACCATCTTGGTCGATTAGATATGAGAGAAAACATTGAGGAGGCACGTGCCTTTCTTACATATCTGAGTACTCATGTTTTACCTGCATATCTTCAGTTTATGGGTATAACTACCTCTCGTGAGTATCAAACTTTAAATGATGTTATGAGCGAAATGGAGTTACCTTATTTTATCATTGTGCCAGAAGCAGAGACGCTCTTAACATGGTGGAGAGAAGTCTAAAAGATATTGCTCGACTCATTTTTGGTAAGCGATTTTTTGGTTACACGAAGGAGGCTAATTCGCTAAGCACTTTATTAAACTCTCTATTATACGTATAAACTATTTTTCCACCTGCAGCTCTACCTTTTTCAAAAATGCCAAATTCGCTGAGAACATCTAAATTTCTGGTTATACTTGATACAGATTCCCCTGTCGATGTTGCTATCTCCTCTCTATATCTATATCCCTCATTCCAACGTATTTTTTCCATTACCTCCATTTTTTTAAATTTTGCTTCATCCACTTTCTTATACACCTCCTCATGATCTCCATTAAAGTACCTGATTGCTTTTGCAACTGATTTCCTTCCCACTACCTCATCGAATAGTTCATACACCTTTTGCCTTACCTCTTCATCCATTTCTTCAAAGTCTTTCATATTTTCATTTTTGATTTTCATTTTTGATTTCTGAATATAAAAAATGAAAAGTATATATAAAAACCTTTTTCTAAAAACAAATTCCGTTTTTAAAGCTCTAAATCGAAAATTAACGAAGTAGGAGTTACCGATAGGTTTAAGAAGCCCTTAGAGACAATATATAATTAATGAAAAAAGTAGCTTCTCGTGGGGAAGGCGAAGAAGGGGGTGTAAAGAGATTATGAATTTGCGGGAAAAAGAAGCTTTAGAAGTGGCAGCAGAAAGCATAGAGCGGATGTGCAGTATTCCCAAATTCTTGGAAGGAAAAGCGGGGATACACATCTGCATTGCTGATAGTGGCTACAGGGCTTTTAGCTGCGATCCTGTGGCGCTATGTGAGTGGAACGCAGCGAGTGGAGAAGAGATAGGAAAGATGAGGGGTGCGAAAAGTGGTTAAAAGAAAGAAGAAGAGCAAGAAGATGGTTTTCATCGATGTCCCTCAAATCCTAAATGGGCACAGCCGGCTTGATTTTAACGAACTGGCACGGAGTCTAAGAAGCGATTTCGATGAAGTTAGGGCGTATGCGCGATTCCCTGAGAGATTTAACGGAGATACGCCAGAAGAACTTCCAAAAATATTACATGCGCTCGCAAAAGCGGGTTTTCTTCCGATGATGTGTCCTGCGGACGTTGACCCTATAATTGACGCGGAGATTCACAAAGTTATCAATGAGAGGAATGACATTGAGGAAATAGCTCTCTTAAGCGGTGATAACGGCTACTTCCTGGCGTTAGAAGCTGCGAAAAAGGCGGGTATTAAAACGAAGGTGATTATCCCCAATGGCAACAGTTCAAAATTGTTGACTTCTATCGCCGACGAGGTTGTGGGAGTTGAAGAGTATAGCGCAGAATACAACAACACGGTGGCGCCTTGGCTAAATGAAATCGGAAGCAGTAAAGAGTCTCAAGGTATAGTGGAGAGGCAGGCAGGGGTGATGTGCGAATGATTGTGAAAAGGTGGTGGTGGTAGTATGGTAAAAAGGGCAAAAATAGTGGTGTTATCCATTTTTCTAATTCTCGTGCCGGTGCTGAAAGGTGTTGCAATTCCTACATCTCTTAAGCCACACGCGATATACCCTTTTGTCCTCGAGATCGGGAAATACTGGGTGGAGAACGTCGAGAGACTCATAGGTGCAACAGTAGGGATTTTTTAGTCGCTTCAAGGATGAAGTAGGGCGAAGAGGAAGGTGGAAGAAGTTGCGTGACCGGGTTTGATCCCGGCACTTCATATTTTTTGGATGCGGTGAAAGAAGAAATGCACGAAATACCTCGGTCCCCCTCCGTATTTAGCTACGTGATGGGGGTATATGAATGTGGCGGCAAGTCCTTGGGCGAGACTGCCGCACGGGCTCGACTGTTCGAGTCGTGGAACGCCGGAATTGGTGAGCAGAATGCGAAAGGAGAAGTAGGAGGTGATGTGACATGATAAGTTTCATAATAAACGAAATTAGAAAGATAGGGACGGTGCAAAGCGAAGACAAAACCTTCGTTTTAGTCACATTCGGAAGCGCAGGCGTACGGATTGGGCATAAATTGTATACCGCCGGGAAAGCGCAAAGAATGCCGATCGAGTGGGGGCTGGTTATTACCGGAAATTCTGAGGAAGAAAAGTTTTTGGTCGAAAGCGGATTGCCTGTAGATCGTATTATTAGACTCCTCGATGAAGGTGCCTCAAGAGAGATTGAATTAGGCTGTGAGAAGATTGAAGAGCGAAAAACAGAAATCATAGAGAAAATAAAGCGATTTTTGAACAGGTCAAAGGCAATTATCATCGTGATAGGCGGCTACGCCGGGGGTGTCTCAGGTGCATGCTGTCGCAAAGAGATACTCGAAGATATCGCCCAATACTCCAATGTGGATTCGATTTTTTACTTCGCAATTGCTTCTCATGAGGACGCAGATGACCTTGTTATGAAAAACGAAGCGAACGAATTTGAGAATTTGACCTACCGAGCTTCCAATGACCAACGTTTTTCCCGGATAAGCGTGTTATTTGCACAAAATCGCTTTCCCGATCCCCAATATTGCAACCGAGTCATAGTTAACGGGGCAATCCTGCCGCTATTGAAATGCCTTATAAAACCAGACCTCAGTGGCGAACAACGCCTCAAAAGGCGATATCTTACAGGCGTGGTTGGAACGATAGCAACCAGCGAAGAAGCGGGAGTGAAAACAGACAAAGAATCGCTGCGTAGACTTGTGGATTGTGCGGCGAGAAATACCTTCATTGACGCTCCAGAACCTGGTGGAGTATTTGAGCATATCGTTGCCCTTATCCAATTACCCACATCAAAAATCACCGATACCCTGAGAAAGATTCTAAGAGAAGAAATCGCTGACAGATTTGATATTCCAGAAAAATCAGTGGATGTTTTTGGTGCTCCTGAAGATCGCACAAGCGTTACGAGATTGGTTCTGCTCTGCTGCGGATTTAGAGACACACTAAAATTTAGGGAAAGCGGGCTGTCTAAAATGCTGGAAAAATCGCGGAACATCGAAATCGAAGAGGTTGAGGAGTGGAAAAGAAGAACGCGTGAGAGCACATATAACACAATCCGCACGGGGGAAGAGAATAAGCAATCTTTGGAGGTGGTATAAAAATGTCAGCAATGGGCTATATAACGGCTGGGGACTATAAGCAGGAGGAGGTTGTGCTTAAACGAAGGGTTCCACCAATCTTCATTATTTTTTCCTTGCTTTTCGGCATATCAACTCTTGTCACTGCTCTAATGTGGTTGACTGGTTATATTCCTCCCTACGCTATTACACCTCTCTTTACCCTTCCAGAATGGCTTACTCCCCCGAGAGTCATAGCATTGTTAGCCTCAATCACAGCGCTATTCGCTGCTATTTCAATCTTGTATTACTATTTAAAACCGCTAAAGGAGACCAAAACGGAAAATCATCTTGCGCTTTACCACTCCAATATTTCAAGACATCGCAATAATACCACCTCAAAGATACTCACTGATCATGGAAAGTTAGCTTATACGATTACTCTACGCGAGCTTGATCCCGGATGCCCGAGTAATGAGTATGAAGATACAATATTTGTACAAACAAATCCGGACCTTGCACAAATAGATTACAGAGATTTTCTTGATGCTGTTAAGCAGAGCTACCCACAAAAGACCTGCGTCATCATAAATCCGTTCTGGAATGAAAATGTATCTGCGGATTCTAATGCAGATGAAATATTCGAATACATACGGGAAAACGAAGTCGACGGATGGAAAAAATATTCTGGTGTAGTGAACATGGTCTTGGAAACCATTGTAATGGAGAGAACGTCAAAAATCGAAGATTTGCTTGATAAAGCTGTTATGACGGCGATAAGAGGTTTGATGGGTGTGAATGGGAAGGAAAAATATGTATCTCAACATTGCTTTATCGGATTTAGCTGTAAAAGGGATTCACAAAGCAAAGCAGAACTAGTCTACGATGCCTTCGAAAGGCTCATGAGCGCACCACCCATAGAACTCTCTAAGGTTACAAGAGTGCTAATCGTTATGGCTACGCCCGATGAAGAGACAACGCAGCCGCATTTGGCAAATATTAAGTCCCAAATCCATAAGAAATACTCCATACCGCCAGATACGCCAATAAATGACGTCTTACTGCGAAACGAGATAGATGATTTCTATTACGCACTGATTCTCCTCTCCACGGAGTATAAAACTGAGGATATAATGGAGGTAACAAAACAATGAACAAAAAACAAGTGAATATGATTGTGACAATTGGTTTGGCAACCTTAGCATTAATCACTTCAGCCAGTGCCTTTTCGATGACCGAAGCGGAGGGAAACTATCTCAACGCTACAAACATGCATAATGAGATAATCAGTCATTATGAAAAGAGATTCGACCTGTTTGTGCTTTACAGTAGCGAAGGTATAGGAACAGAATACAACAATACCCTCAGGGATATTGGTACATCTTTTTCAGTTCTTGAAAAGACCCACAATAAGCTGCTGGAGGAATATCCCGACGATAAAAATTGGAGCGACACTGCGACTGAGCTTAATCGGATGGCGAACTGGCTACAATCCTATGAGAAAGATGAAATTGCAAAGTTGGAGACCAAACTCAGAAAGGAATTAGAGGCACAGTACTCCATATTACTTAACAATGTCAGCGAAGAAGTTACAGCTAAAACTATAAATCCGTTGACACTTACGAAGGCAGCGGGGTTATATAATCGCTCACAGGAAATGTGGATTAATGCTACTCCTGAGCATCCAGTTGAAGCCATAGATGCCAATTTTTATCTTTTAGAAGCAATAGACACTTTATCTTCAGCCGCAGGTGATACTATCATTTTGAACTGGATACAAGAAGCGGAGAGACTTCAGAAAAAAGTTGAGCAGAACATTACCTACGCCAGGTCCATCGGAGTCCCGGACAACCACATACCGTATGCACTGTATGATGATTCTATGGCTAAATCAGAAGCTGCAAAAGAATACCTGGATAAAAAGGACCGAGAAAAAGCCCATAACTACGCTAATCAGTCTTTAAAGTCTATCTCTATGGCAGATAGCGAATTAAGCTTGGCAATAAGGGAAAGAGAAGATTGGATAAAAAGTAATAACAGCAAAAAGACAGGGGGGACAATATTCTCATTGATCCCGCTGATAATAGGGGTGTTAAACTATGTAGCAAAGTCAAGAAAAGAGTATGGAGATATTGGAGAGGCTGAGATCGAAAAAGCGCAAAAATTGCTAATAATACTCACAGTAATAACGTTAGCGGGTGTGTTCTATTTCTTGGTTCTTTTCTAAATTTTTGGAAGTGATGCTATGACTATAAAGTTTTTAAAACGGAAAAGAAAAAGACAGGAAACGAGTATACCTGATGATAGCGTACTTGCGGTTTCTCTTACTACATCGTTGCATGACCTTTGTGAAAAAAATACGTACACTGTAAAAGGCTCTTTCATTCGTTTAAGACCCGTTAGTGAATATTTCACTTACGATAAAGTTACAAAATTATCCCCCTCGTCTGACTCAATTATATTCGAAAAACTTTTGCATCTCAAAAAATCCACTATTCCACTAAAGTTTCATCACTTATTTGAAGCTCCTCTCTTGCCAAAAATCAAAAATATCAAATATGAGGAGCCGATTAAAATAGAAGAGCCGCCCAGCATCGCTGAGAATCTAAGAGATACTCTTACTCGCATCAAACAAAGAATAAAAGGGTATGTTATCACCGTAACTGAGCCTGATGTGGAGGTGCCTTACCAGCTTACCCCGGAAATGTTTGAAAGAGCCGAAGAGAAAATAAAAGATTGTAACACGGATGAAGAAAAAGCGAGGGTGCTGTTTGATTGGTTAGAATCTGAAATACAATACGGAACAAGTACGAGGGGGTCAATAGGTTATCGAAATTCAACAGAGGTCTTCGATCAAAAAGAAGGGGTCTGTGGTGAGATGACTTATACCTATATTACGATAGCCAGAAGTCTTGGTCTCAGGGCAGGATATGTGAGTGTTACGAGAGATGCAGATGGTGACGAGGTGCAGCATGGCTGTTCGTATGTGTCGCTTAACGGACGCGATGTGCTCGTGGATCTCGCATATCACACCTTCGATATTCACCATCTCCGATATTCTAAAATCTCGGATGTAAAAGCGATAAAAAAGTTTCAGGCGTGGAGGTAGAGCTCTATGGGCATGGAATATCTCATGCGCTGGCTGCGTTTATATGCACTCTGGTAGCCTCTTTGCTTGCGTGTATCTCGTAGTGAAAGACAGAGCTAAAAAGGAAGAAATTGCTTGTGGCATTCAAAACTCCAGAGAGATAAAAGCGGTGGCAATTATACCTATTGGGTATCCAGCAGAAAGACCTTATCCCCCTCTGAGGTATGGCTTACAGAGGGTTACATACTATGTCAGCTATTAAGATGCCAAATGCCCTTTTCGCTACGCAAAAGAACAAACAAGTTTCTTTGATCAAACTTTCTTTTTAAAAGAAAGTTTGTTACATGACCTTTCTCATCATTATCGCGCCTTCTCCGTCCTGATAATAGAAGGGAATGT
>Ga0209121_10005754_pt1 | contig 11113 bp, 10 predicted proteins | sample Cruoilmetagenom3_FD_187292 | JGI IMG/M metagenome (GOLD analysis project Ga0209121, IMG submission 187292) | Oil polluted marine microbial communities from Coal Oil Point, Santa Barbara, California, USA - Sample 3 (SPAdes) (version 2) | ecosystem: Environmental > Aquatic > Marine > Oil seeps ...
TAAACGAGTTGGCAATCTTTATCAGGGTAGGTACAAGAGCATTCTTGTTGAGAAGGAGAGTTATTTAAATATACTATCCAGATATATACATGTGAATCCTGTTCAGGTAAAAAAATTAAGAAACAAATTGTTTAGAGAGAAGGTAAGATATTTAAGGAATTATCCCTGGAGTAGTTTAATCGGGTACTTAAATTTGAAAAAGAGAGAATCATTTTTAACATGTGATATTATTTTTGAGCAATACGGAGGTGATAATGCTAAGGGTAGAGAGTCTTACTGGCGTCAGATACAAAATGATTTATCATCAGAGATGGATATTAACAAACAAATTGTAGGAGGATGTCTTTTAGGAAGCGATGGATTTATTGAAAAGGTTAAAAAGAGATATTTACAAAGGGAGAAGAGGGAGGTTCCCTCAATCAGGCGGATTCAGAAGTACAAATCAGTTGATTTTATAGTTGAGATTGTATGCAAGGAATTAGGAATTGGATTTGATGAATTGAAAAATAGTAGAGGGGAAAAGAGGCAGATATTGATGGAAGTTTTATATCGATATTCTGGATTAAATGGAAGAGAAATAGGTGAACTTCTTGGATTGGATTACAGCACAGTTAGTGTTGGTAGGAAGAGGTTAGTTGATGAGATGAAAAAGGATAAAGAATTGGAGAACTTATTCAAAAGAATCGAAAAGAGTTTGTCAATAATAAAGATTTGACCCCTTTCCTCTCTTTCCTCGCTCTAAATTGGTTTAAAACTATTTTTAAAGAAAGTTCGGATTAATCTATATCTGGAATATTTTTTATTATTAATTAATTTTTTAATTGAATTAAATATTTAATAACAAGAAGTGCAATAATTAACAGAGAGAAGTAAAAAACTTTATACTCTCTGTTTTTCATATAAAATGAGATATTAAATTGAGAATCCTTAATTATTTTAATCTTTGGAAAGAAAGTATTTAAATTTTTAGACCAGGTTTCATATTTCTCCCCAAATTTTTTCTTAAGCCTTTTATTTTCAATACTAATAAGGAATGGGAAAAACAGAAAATAAAATACAAAACAGATTACATAGGCATATATATTGTGTGCTGCAAAAGCAATTCCTATTCCAAGTATGAAATTTCCGAAATAGAGCGGATTTCTTGTTAAAGAGTAAGGTCCTTTTGTGGCTAATTCATTATCTTTATTTATATATCCAGAAGACCATCCTCTGAAAAATACTCCCAACAGCATAATAAAGAAACCTGTTGGAATAGATACCATTGTTGGTTCAGAAAGATATAAAACTGCAATCAGGCATATAATCCCAACTGTTGATCTATACTTAATAATTACTTCAACTAAACTTAATTTTTTCATATATATCATACACTGCTTTAATTATTTTATTAATATCTATTTGTCTTAAACATTCTATTCTATCACATTTTTTTTTATAACAAAAACTACATGGTAATTTTTTAAAAACATTTACGCTTTCTTCCAATAAAGAACCATTTCTTTGAGGAGAAGTAGGGCCGAATATACCTACAGATGGTGTTTTAACCATATCTGCAATATGAAGTGCAAGAGTATCACCTGTTATGATAATGGTTGCATACTTTATAAATAGTATAAGTTCATCAAATTTCATAAAATATGTCATTATTGTATTTGTTAACCCGGATATTTTTTCGGCTACTCTTTTTTCATTTATGTTCCCCCATAAGATTACAGTTTTAAATTTTGTTTTTAATTTGTTGATTATAAAGATAAATTGATCAGGTTCCAGGACTTTTGTATTCCAACCTCCTCCAATATTGACTATAATAAATTTATTTTTATCCAGATTATTTTCATGAATAAAATTGTTTAAGTTTTCTGTTGGCTGAAGCTGTTTCAAAGGATAATATATTTCAAAATTTAAGTTTAAAGATCCAGATGCAAATAGAGCTAAGTCCATATTTTTGAATATAACATGTTTGTTTCCATCAAAATAATCTGAGCATTTATTGTAAAAATGTTTTGCAAAAGGTTCTTTCAGATTTTGTTTGTTGAAACCATATGAACAGCCTTTAAGAGAATATGATAAAAAGGCGGATTTTATAAGTCCCTGAAAATCAATTATTAAATCAAATTTTCTCTTATACTTTTTTATTATTTTTCTAAACTCTTTAATTTTATTTAAGAAACCTTTTGTTTTTAAGTTAATGACAATCACTTCATCAATTCCATAAAAATTTTTTAATAATTCAGAGCCTGATGACTCAACAATCCAGCTTATTTTTGAATCATGGAATCTTTTTCTTAAAAAATTGAAAGCTGGGATTGTGTGAATTATGTCTCCATGAGAGGAGAGTTTAATGATTGCTATATTATTATAATTTGCAGTTTCCATTATAATTCAGGAATTATTAATGATCTTTTTAAGAATTTCTGAGGTAGAATGAATTTTTTCTCCACCAACGATTGCAATTTTTCCTTTATAAGATTTAACAGTCTCTTTCTCAGGTACTGTTTCTATGGTGTAATCAGACCCTTTGCAATGGAAATCAGGTTTTAATATGAGTAGAATTTTGTCAACAGTTTCATCATCAAACATTGTAATATAATCAACACATTCAAATGATGATATTATTTTTATCCTACCTTTTTCATTAATTATTGCTCTGTGTTTTCCTTTCAAATTTTTCAATGACCTATCAGAATTTAATGCAACAATTAGAATGTCTGCTTTATTTTTTGCTGCTTTTAGATATCTGATATGCCCAATATGAATCAGATCAAAACCACCGTTTGCAAATGCTATTGTTTTATGAGTTTTTCTTTCTTTAGCTATTTTATCTTTTAAGGTTTTGATATCAAAGAATTTATTTGAGTTCATTGTATAGTTCTTTGTAATGTATTGGATATGCACCCTCTTTCATTACAACAATGCCAGCTGCAATATTAGCAAGTTGTGCTGATAAAACAAGGCTTGCTTTTGAAAGCAATGAGAGGCTAAGAACAGATATTATAGTGTCTCCAGCTCCAGTAACATCAACAATATCAGAAGAGCCATATATGTTTATGACCTTTGGTTTCCTATTTTTTTCAAAGACAATCAGCCCCTTGTGGCCTCTTTTTAGAATTATTCCTTCAGCTTCTATTTTTTCAAGTAATTCTAAACCTGCTTTAAAAAAATCCTTTTCAGAATAGAAATTGTTATCTGGAAATATTCTTTTTATCTCTGGCTCATTCGGTGTTGCTATTGTTGTGTTATGAAATTTTAAAAAATTATTTCTCGAATCAATTGTCACCAGTTTTGATGGAAAAGATTTTTTTATATTATTGAGTATATCTGGCTTTACTGACTCGAAAATATAATCAGATATTATTAGTAAATCTATATTTTCTAATAAATCTAAAAGTATTTTTTCAATCTTTTTGTATAATGAATTATTTATTTCTGATCTGTTTAGTTTATCTATTCTTAATACCTGTTGCTTTTTTGTGCTTTCCCCTCCAGAGAGAATTCTACTTTTTTTTGGAGTTTTATAATTTTCAACTTCAATCAGGTGATCTGATTTTATACCGTTTTTTTTCAAAATCTCTTTTAAGATTTTTCCATCTAACTCCTGTCCAATGAATCCTACTGGGATAGGTTTAGCTCCAAGAGATTTTATATTTAAAACCACATTTCCAGCTCCTCCTAATTTAAACTCATTTGATTCAAATTCAGTAACAAGTACTGGAGCTTCGCGGGAAATTCTGCCTGTTGTTGTATAGATATATTCATCAAGAATAAAATCTCCCCATACAATAACCTTTTGGTTAGAGATTTTTTTTGTTATATTTTGAAGTTCTTTATACATTTATTCTGATTTATATGTAACAAAAGCAGTAAAGCTTTGATCTCCTTCATCATTTACTGATGTAATACCATAAGTATATTCCGTATTCTTATTAACCTTTCTATCCCAGTATACAAATATTGAAGGATCAAGCTCAGTAATAAGACTTTTTTCAGATCCATTAATATAAAAAATATTATATTTTACAACGTTTTTACCCTGATTTAATGGATTTGCTTCCCATGTTAAAACATTAAGATATTCAGTTTGCAAAAGAGAATAGTTTATCTTTTGTTCAATAGAAAAATTTATTGGAGGTGCCAGCTTAATTAATTTTATAATTGACTTTCCAATATCAATTCTGGGTTTTGAATGACCTGTACTGCATTTTGTTTTTACAGGCTTCCCTTCATTAACTAATGAATTTAAAGCTTCATTAAAACTCAAATCTTGCGCACATTGTTTTAATAATGCCCATGAACCAGTAACATGAGGCGTTGCCATTGAAGTTCCACTCCAATAGGCATAGCTTTTATTATTATTACCTGTAGAAGAGAGTATTGATTGACCGGGAGCAAATAAGTCTAAAAGTCCAGAGTCCCAATTGCTAAAACTGGACTCTTTGTCATTTTTACTGGTAGAGCCTACTGCTACAGCTGATGATATGCATGCAGGTGAGCAGATACCATCACAAAAGTAATCATTTCCTGATGCAATAATTGTAGCAATTCCAACTTGATTAAGATTATCAATTGCTTTTTTTTCTAAATTGTAATCTTCATCACAGGAGGTCTGATCATTATATTTATCTCCTCCGAGGCTCATATTTACAGCAGCGATGTTATAATTATTTCTTTTTTTATAAACAAATTCGAGTGCTTTTAATTGATCTGAATCATAACTCATAACACATGGAACTCCTTCACAATCTGCTGCTGAGAAACGTGAAAAAACCTGTATTGCAATAATGTTTGCATTTTTTGCTACACCATAAAATCCTTTTTTATTATTTCCGCATGCTATTCCAGCAACATGAGTTCCATGATCATACCCTGCATAAAATGATTCATAATGAGCAGCAGCTCCTTTCCCTGACATTGAGGAATTTCCATTTGGACAATCATTTTCTAAGGAATAGCATTGTTCAACAATATTTTTACCCGTAAAAAATTCATGTGACCTCCATATTCCAGTATCAATTGTTACAATATACCAGCCTTGTCCTGTAAAGCCCATATTCCATGCATCATTTGCTCCAATTATCTTTGTTGAATCACTTAATTTGGGTTCCTTCAAATTTTCATTTTGAGCATTGATTTTTATAGTATAGGGTAGGGGAATTGGCTTATCTTCTATAATATTAACTACTTCCGGAGCTTTTTCTAATGATTTTATAGCATCTTTTGATACATTTAAAGCAAGATATGGAAGAGTTGAAAATGTATGATTTATTTCATACGATTTATTATTTAACTTATAAAGAACAGAATCTGTTGTGAAAGAAATTGCTTTTTCTAATTCAATATCAGCATTTATTGCATCTTGTATATAAAAAAAGTCATTATTTCCTGTTTTATATTTTGTTGATTCAGCTGTTAGTCTATCAATATCAGGGACATCCATTTTTATAATAATATTAATATGACCATTATTTATAGCAGTTTGTAAGAGTTCATTATAATTAAAATCTTTATATGAAGTTTGTTTTGAGCTATACAATAAAGTAATTGGAATAAAAAGAAGTAAAATAATGAATATTTGTGTTAGCTTTTTATTAAACAACAATATCATACCTCCATTTATTACTATTTTTTATAATATAAAATTAACTTTTAAAAGTCAAAAATTTATAAGAGAAATATGATTTTAAATTATTTTTTTGACCTTATGAATAGATTGATTCATAAATTTTATTTTGTTATAATTAATCATTAGTAAAGATTTAGAAACCAAAAAAAGGAGGTTTTTATGGGTAGTATATTAGCTATTTTAGGTGGTTTAATTGCAATGGCAGGAGGTATTGTACTTGTTGTGTTAGTTTGGTGGGTAGAATTTAAAATTGTTGTTTTTGGTTGTATTCCACCAATACTCTTTTTAGTAGGCCTTATTGCAATTATTTCCGGAATTAGTGGTGTTAAAGATTCTATTAGATCTAAAAAGACAGAAAAAGAAGAGGAAAAGACAGATATAAAATAAATAAAAGAAATTTCTATTATTATTTAAACAAAATATAAAGATATTTATAAGCCTATTTTTATTATTAAACTAAGGTATTTGAATTAATCATTTTTATAAATGTTTAAAAATTTGTTATATAGAATAAACAACATAACTATGGGGATAGTAATATGAATATAAAGAAGATAATACTTCTTATTATAATGTCTCTTGTTTTTGTAAATTTTACAAGCTTTCAACTATTTTCATGTTTTGCAGTTGTTGCTGGAAAACATGCAACTAAAGATGGATCTGTGTTATTTGGCCACAGTGAACTTAATGGAGGAAAAAGATTCTTGAATTTTAGAGTTATTCCCCGAATAAAACATAAACCTGGCACTTTAGTTAAATTTTATTATGGAGGTACAATTACAGAATTAAAAGAGACCAATTCATTTATATGGTCTGAAAATTTTAAATCAAGGGGGAGTGATTCCTATATTAATGAATATGGGGTTGCTTGCGCTAGTGATGGAACTCATACAAAAGAAGATTCACGTGAAGAGCTGATAAGAAGAGGTGATATAAAAAATGAAGGTATTGGCTATATGTTAAGACGAATAATTGCACAGAGGGCAAGAACAGCAAGACAAGGTGTGTTAATTGCAGGAGATTTGATAAAGAAATTCGGTTATAATTTCTCAGGTGTTACACTTACAATAGCAGATCCTAATGAAGCCTGGATTTTATCTATGGTTATGGGAAAGCATTGGGTAGCTCAAAGGGTTCCTGATGATGAAGTGGTAATTGTATCAAATGTTAATTTGATAAATGAAATAGATTTAAAGGACAAGAAGAATTTTTTAGGTTCAAAAGATATTATAGATTATGCAATAAAAAGAGGATGGTATAATCCCAAGAAAGGTAAAGCATTTAATTTTAAAGATGCATATGATTATCCTTCAACAAGCAAGTTTTACAAAAAATATAAGTGTGACTCACGTCAATGGAGAGGTCAATGCCTTGTAACTGAAAAGTATATACAATTGCCTATTAATGGGAATCTTCCATTTTCTGTAAAACCAGCGCATAAATTATGTGTAGAAGATATAAGAAACATTCTTAGTGATCATCTTGAAGGAACTGAATTTGATAGATCAAATGGATATAAATTAGGCTCTCCACATAAATTAATGACATCATCGGATGGAATGATCTGTAATAGGGCAAACCAGGAGATAGCTGTATTTCAATTAAGAAATTGGATGCCTTTTGAACTAGGTTGTATATATTGGAGAACAACTGCTGCATCCTGTTCAAGTGTACTCACTCCATGGTATCTTGGAATAACAAACACTCCTGATATTTATCACATCCCAGTAGATATTGAAGAAAACCTAAAAGTTGACTTTCACTTTAATCCTCCTGAAGAAATCTTTGAATATAATCAAAAGTATGCATTCTGGATATTTAACTCTCTAGAAAGTTTAGTAGATTTGGATTATGCAAAAAATATAAAAAAAGTAAGATCTATTTGGAAAGATTATGAAAAAAAAGAATACGAAATGCAATCTATTGTTGAAAATGCGGCCTTAAATTTATTCAAGAAAGATAATAATTTATGTAAAAAATTTTTAACTATATATTCAAATACACTTGCTTTGAATGCAGTAAAAATTGCTAAAAAATTGATTAATGATTTAAGAACAGACCTTTATGGACCTTAAACTGTAAACTTCACTTCCTCTTTACTTTTGAATTCTTTTTATTTTTATTCTTTAAATAATTTTAATTTGAATTTTGTTTAATTTCGATTGAAACATAAAATCTTCCTGTATTAAAATAATTTCCTGTAAATGTACAATCATTTATTCCAAGAAATAGAGGGCCATTTTTTTTGGAAAATGTTTTTTTCGAACCAACAAAAAAAATATTACTTCCTATTCTTGCGATTAAACCTGCATGTCCCTTTTCAGGTAAAGGATCGTCTGAAGTAATTGAATCATGAAAAAATATATGTGAATAACTTTGCTGAGGCCATCCATTTGCACCAATACAGGAGTTAATAACTCCATTATGAAAACAAACTCTACCTTTGGCAGTTATTGCTACTGAATCTGAAGATTTTAAAACTATGCCAGTGTATATCCAATCTCTATTTCCAGGTACTGTAATTTTATAATTAGTTTCTGGATTTATATGTCCTGATAAAACAAACATTATAGAAAATATAATTAAAAAGAATAAACGTTTCATTTTTCCCCATGTTTATTTATAGTATAATTATCTTGATTTATCAATTCAAAATGTCAAATTTTATACTAAATAAACTTTGCAAATCTCTTGAGTTATATTTATAATCTATGTTATCATTATTTTAAAATAAAATAAGAATAGGAGTAATTATGAAAGATAAAATAACTTATGAAGAAGCTAAAAAAATATGGAATAAATATTTAAAAACAGAATATTTACGCTTACATACAAGGGAAAGCGAAGTTATTATGCGAAAACTTGCAAACCATTTTGGAGAAGATGAAGAGCTCTGGGGTATTACTGGATTATTACACGATTTAGATATGGATTCTATTAACAAAGATTATAGTTTGCATGGGAAAAAAACAGTAGAAATACTAAAAGAAGAGGGCTACAATATCCCGGAAATGTTTGATGCTATAATTGCTCATACAGAAGGTTTAAAAGAATCAGATGCAAAGCGTAAAACCAGGCTTGATTATGTATTGGCTGCAGCAGAAAATATAACAGGGCTTATTTCAGCATATGTTTTAGTGCGCCCTGATAAAAAGATCGAAGGTACAAAAGTTAAATCAATTACAAAAAAGATTAAAGATAAGGCTTTTGCTGCATCTGTAAACCGTAAATTTATAAATGATATTAATGAAAAAACAGGAATGGAGCGAAGTATATTCATACAACTCTCCATAGATGCTATGAAAGAAATTGCTGATGAAATTGGAATGTAGAGGATAGATGTTATGAACAAAAAGAATATTAAAACAATATATTTAAATGGTAAGGATTTAACCATTGAGCATGTTATAAATATAGCAGAAAAAGGGTATAAAGTTGATTTTCCTGAAAAAATCAAAAAAGAGATAAGAAACACAAGGGAAAAACTTGATAAACAACTTTATGAACACCCTGAAATAAAAATTTATGGTACAAATGTGGGATGTGGTGATCTGAAGGATAAAGTTATTACATCAGAATCTTTTAAGTCATATCAAATCAAATATATAAAAGCTCACAATTGTGGAACTGGGGATCCATTGAGTATCGAAGTTTCAAGAGCAATAATGGTAATTCGATTGAACTCTTTTGCTAAAGGTTTATCAGCAGTTCGCATGGAAACATGTCAAATGATGATTGATATGCTTAATGAAGGCTTAACTCCATGGATACTTGAAGAAGGTTCTGTAGGAGCAAGTGGTGATTTAATCCCACTTGCAATGATGGGAGCAGTACTTGTTGGTTTTACAGAAGCAAAAGCATATTACAATGGTGACCTCTTAAGTGCTCCTGAAGCTCTAAAAAGAGCGGGGTTGAAGCCAACAGCATTGGGAGCAAAAGAGGCAATGGCTCTAACCAATGGCACGAATTTTGTATCAGCTATTGCTATATTTGCTGTTCGCGATGCTGAGATGTTATTAAGTAATGTTTCAATAACAGCTGCCTTATCTTTGGAAGCTATTCGTGGTGAAAAAAATGCATTTTCAAAGTTGATCAATGATAATCGTCCACATAAGGGTCAGATATTTATTGCTCAGCAAATGCGGAACTTAATTGAAAACTCTAAAAGAACGACTGATGAATCACAAATTGTAAGATATCCCGATCAAATCAAAGAAACTGCAAAAGAAAGAATTCAGGACAGATACAGTTTTAGAGCAATTCCACAAGTTCATGGTTCTGTTTATGAAGCTATTAAAAAATTGAGAGATGTGCTTCTAATTGAAATTAATTCTGCTACTGACAACCCTCTATTTTTTATTGATAAAAACGGTTATTTGCAGGCAAAAAGCGGAGCAAATTTTCATGGTCAACCATTGTCAACTGTAATTGATTATGTGAAATTGAGCCTGACAAGCCTTGGTTTAATAACTGATAAAAGAATATTCTCTTTATTGGATAGATATTTAAATAATGGTCTTCCTGCAAATCTTGCATATGATCATAGCAAAGGAGATACAGGTCTTATGTTAACTCAGTATGCCAGTGCAGCAAGGTCAGCAGAATCAAGGGTTATTTCCACGCCAGCCTCAATAATGTCTGTTGCAACATCTGCTAATCAGGAGGACTTTGTGTCAATGGCTAGTATAGGTGTATTAAATCTCAGAAAGATTATTTATAATACTCAGATCATAGTTGGTGTAGAATTATTATGTGCATTAAGAGGCCTTCAAATGACTTTTAACAAACTGCCTGAGGGTTTAAGAAGGCTTGGAAATGGTACAAGCAAAATTTATAAATTGCTTAATGAGAAATTACCTCCTGTTAAAGAAGACCAGTATATGAGGTTAGAAATGGAACTTGCAATTAATATTATAAAATCAGGGGAATTAGTAGTTACTGTCTCGGATCTGCTTTAAAACTAATATAAAATTTTATTACATCTTACCATGTCTTAATATTGAAATAAGTAGCCAGAATCCCATTATACCACCTGCAATAAAACCTAATATTCCAATAATAGGTATATTATTCCACTTTGGGGGAATACCTGATAAGATAATAAGAGATGAACCAACAATCAAGGAAGCCAGAACAATTGCAAAAGCAATACGATTGCTTATTCTCTCATGTGTTTTGAGCATAGATTCCAGCCCTCTATGCTCAAATTTAAGTTTCAGTTGGCCGTGCTTAATCTGTTCAAAAATTGCTTTTATTTCAGATGGAAAATCACGAAGAAAAAATGCAAATTCAATTATAGATAAATATATATCTTTTGTTAATTTAAGGGGATTCATTCGTTCTTTTAATATCTTTTTAGCAAAAGGTTCTATATGTTCTACAGCATTGAAATCTGGATCCAGCTTTCTTCCAACACCTTCAACTGTTATTAGAGATTTCATTAATAAATACATATCAGGAGGAGTTTTTATTTTAAATTCAAGTATTAGT
>Ga0209121_10005755_pt1 | contig 11110 bp, 13 predicted proteins | sample Cruoilmetagenom3_FD_187292 | JGI IMG/M metagenome (GOLD analysis project Ga0209121, IMG submission 187292) | Oil polluted marine microbial communities from Coal Oil Point, Santa Barbara, California, USA - Sample 3 (SPAdes) (version 2) | ecosystem: Environmental > Aquatic > Marine > Oil seeps ...
ACTTTCTTTGTTACTGAGAATCCATATCGCCCTAAGTTCAGCTTATTAGGTAACACCTTCATCACAATTAGATTACTTACGTATGTATTCCCCTGGCGGTAGACTGAAATATACTGTGCTCTTCTAGTTAAAGCCCAAGGCTTATTCATTATTAACTAAATAGGAGTCAACCTCCACCGCCCTTTAAGTCGCCTTGCCTTGAGCACTCTCCTTCCACCACGAGTTGACAGCCTAGCACGAAACCCTAATTTTCTTCTTCGCGAAACTTTCTTGGGCTGATAAGTACGTTTTGGCATTTATTTTCCTCACGACTTTCGTTGATGCAAGCCTACCCCACCCGTCTTCCAAATATGGCTTGGTGCATAAGGTAATAGAGCTAAGAATCGAGCTCTTTTTATAGCTTGTGCCAGGCGCCGCTGATGCTTAGCACAAGCTCTGGTTCTCCGACGTGATCCAATCTTTCCCTGACTAGAAATATACCGGGATAACATAGCAACGTCTTTATAATTTATAGGTATTTTATCAACACAGAAGGTGCAAACTGCTGGCTTTAGAACATATTTTCTTGTCCCTGTTGTTCTTCTACGATTAATCAATTTATAGCTCCTTCATTCTGTTCAAAAGGTATATCTTCAGGTACAAGTTCACCCTCTTCAGGAAGGGCAGCCAGGTTCTGTCTGCCAATGAAAAGGACTCTATTTGCAGTCACCTCAAGATTAGTACGCATTTTGCCGTCTTGTCCCTCCCAACTACGTGCGTGTATCCTCCCCTCGACATAGGCTTGCCTTCCCTTAGCTAAGTATTGATTGCAACTCTCAGCTTGTTTACCCCAGACAGTAACTGTAAACCAGTCTGTTTCCTCCTTGCGCTCCCCGTTGGAAGTGCTGTAACGGCGACTGGTTGCCATACGGAAAGAGGTGACTGGATTACCATTTGGGGTATAGCGCATTTCAGGGTCAGAGCCTAGATTGCCAATAAGAATAATCTTGTTTAAACTTGCCATTTGTTAATTACCTACCTTCACTACCAGATGGCGCAGAACTTCCTCTGAAGCTCTAAGATTTATTTCAAGTTCCTTGATAAACTTTGGCTCTAGCTTAAAGTGCGTTACCATGTAATTGCCTTCCATAAACCGCTTTATGGGGTAGGCTAGCTTCTTCATGCCCCAGCGCTCTGTCTCCTCTACTACCCCCTCTTTGTCACCAATAAGCTGGTTCATTTTGTCCACAACTCCTGTCATCGCCTCGTCATCAACTTCCGGGCTAATTATAGTTACCAATTCATAATTCTGCATTTTTCACACCAGCAAAGATATTTTCGCTCATTATAGCATGTTTAACAACCATAATTTAAGCGGGAAACAAGGGGTGAAGGCAATTTGTATTTTATCATTTTCCTTTGTGTAATATTAATATCATAATTAACACGGTAATGATACATGATTTGATCATCGCTATTATAAAGCATATAGCTGGCTCTGGGATCACCATCACGAGGCTGTCCTACACTACCAGGATTGATAATGAAGCGATGGTTTTCAACTCCCAACCTTAGTGACTCTGGCACTTTTATCATAAGACAGGTGCCATTTTTATTTTCCTGAAAAATTAGCGGCACATGAGAATGTCCCACAAGACAAAATTTGGTATCAAAATACATAAAGCTATCACGCGCACCTTCTACAGATAGCAGATATTCCCAGATAGGATGAAGCGGGCTTCCATGAACAAGAGTAAACTCACCTTGCGTTAATTTAACAGGTAATTTCTGTAAGTAACTTACATCCGTGTTGGTTAGTTGCCGTGCCGTCCACCGGTTAGCTATAGCAGCATCATGATTAAAATCGGAGGTGTCAATTTTACCAATGGCAGCCCAATCATGATTGCCGGCAACACAAATATGCCTATATTGCTGCAAAATCTCAATACAAGCATGAGGTTCGGGCCCATACCCAACTACGTCTCCCAAACACCATATTTCATCAAATCCTCCACGTGTTTTAATATCCGCGATAACAGCTTCAAAAGCTTCTAAATTAGAGTGAATATCCCCAATAATGGCATAACGCATAATGGCAGTAATACCTCAACCTTGCTAACTATATCTGAGATTATTTTATCGCCGTGAACTCATCACCATAAATATAGCATCCATAGTACAGGTTGTTAAAATTGAAGCTAGGATAGAAGCGGTGCTATAATCACAAAGATGAGGCTAACAGAGCTAGGGGAGTTCGGCTTAATCAATCTCATAAATAGTATTATTTATAAGGCTAAGGATTCCCGTCAGGATTCATGGAAGCGACTCTTAGTTGGTATTGGTGATGACGCTGCTGCTTGGCAAAGTGACAACGTTGTTCAGCTAGCTACTACAGATAGCCTGGTTCAAGATATACACTTTGACCTAAGCACTGTGACCTGGGAGGAATTGGGGTGGAAGGCATTAGCTGTAAATATAAGTGACATAGCTGCTATGGGCGGTATCCCCCAATATGCCCTGGTCTCTCTATCAGCACCCGGCGAACTCAAAGTAGAGGATATATCCAAATTATTCGAGGGCATCACACAACTATCTGCAGAGTTTGGGATAGCTATAGCTGGAGGTAATCTTACTTCTGCACCTAATCTGGTTATAACTATAACTGTCCTGGGTTACTCAAAAAGCAAAACAATACTTAGACGCTCAACAGCTTCACCTGGGGACCAGATAGCTGTTACTGGAACCCTGGGATTGTCAGCAGCCGGCTTAAAAATGCTTAAAGATAAAATCTGCCTGGATGTTGAAACAACTAATACATTGAGGCGAGCCCATCTCCAGCCAATACCTAAAGTAAGAGAGGGACAGACCCTGGTTAAGCAAGGTGTTATGACCGCCATAGATATAAGCGATGGATTAATTGCCGACCTGGATCATATTTGTGAGGCGAGCAAAGTCAGTGCCAGGATAAAAATAGATAAAGTGCCAGTTCACCCTTTAGTTAAAGCCAATTTCCCAAACTATCTTAAGTTAGCTTTATATGGAGGAGAGGACTACGAACTGCTTTTCACCGCTACTGAGGCTGTTATGGAACTGGTCAAGATGAATCTAAATTGTCCCGTGACTGTAATCGGTAACGTAGTAGAGGAAACTATACCAAACAGGGTAATCCTGTTAGACAGTAGAGACAACGCCATTCCCTACGAAAAGAGTGGATGGGAACATTTCAGGGATGAATCACCTAAAATTGAAATCTCATAACCCAGAGCAAACCCAGCTTCTAGGAAGCCACCTTGGTAAGCTAGCTCAAATAGGGGACATTTTTCTTCTTGTAGGGGACTTAGGAGCAGGTAAAACCTGCCTTGTTCAGGGTATAGCATCTGGGTTAGGCGTAAAGGAGCACGCTTTCAGCCCATCTTTTGTTATAGTTAGGGAATATCATGGCAGACTTCCTTTATTCCATGTTGATTTATATCGCCTAGAACATATCGAGGAAATTGCCAGCCTGGGATTGGAGGAATATCTCTACGGCAATGGAGTCTGCGTTATTGAGTGGGCCGAGAAAGGGATATCAGTATTGCCACATAACAACTTGCTCATAAGGATAAATTATGTTCCCAATTACGATATACAGCGTAACATTGTTCTTAAACCTGAGGGCCAGCAGTACTTAAAGTTAATAAAACAGCTCAAATCAAAGCTCGCTATAGGAAAAGTATGGAGTTAATTGTAGATACCTCTTCCAATACCGTTGGGGTTGCTTTATCCCAGGAAGGTGAAATTTTATCCGAGCTAACCTGGCAATCAATACAAAACCAGTCTGTAGAGTTTATGCCAAATTTAGCCTACCTGCTGCATCAAGCAAAGGTAGAGCTAAATTCCATGGAGGCAATCATAGTAGCAAAAGGTCCAGGAAGCTTTAATGCTTTGCGAGTAGGAATAAGTATAGCCAAGGGGTTGGCCTTTTCTTTGAATATTCCTTTACTGGGTATTGGTACATTAGAAGCTGAGGCTTACCCCTTTGCTTATACAGCTTTACCTTTATGCCCTATCCATAGGTCAGGTAGAGATGAGATTGCCTGTGCTATGTATCAACAAAAAACTGACGAATGGCAATGTTTGGAAGGTGAACATTTAACCACGCTTGATATTCTATGCCAAAAAATACAACAAAAGACACTTTTTTGTGGTGAGATACCAGATAGCATGATAGGTGATATACATCGTATTTTAGACCAGTTGGCTATAATACCACGAACTGCCAGGTTAGCCCGAGTCGCATCATTAGCTATGTTAGGTTGGCAAAGAATACTTAAAGGGGAACAGGATGACTTGGCTGCTTTACAACCTTTGTATCTTCGTCCCCCACATATAACAAAACCCAGAAAAGGCATCCATGCTATTGCGCAGAGTAAAGAAGCTACAGAGCTAAACAAGGCACAAGGCTCTTCATTTCACCTGGAATGACGATTTGAGTTAAATATTTAACACAACTTAAAGGAATGAGGTGATTAAATATGGAAACCCCTAAAATGGAAGCTAATATCTCTGAAGACTTTTCGCTCTGCTTTGCCTGTGGTCAATCCAATCCCATTGGACTTAAGTTGAAGCCTATTTATGATGGAGAAAAAGTTATAGCGGAATTTACCCCCGGAGAGTACCACCAGGGCTGGATTAATGTCACTCACGGTGGCATTCTTTACACCCTTCTTGATGAAATAACTGCTTATGCCATTCTCTGCTGCGGAATCGAGTTTGGCGTTACTGCTAAAAGCGAGGTAAGGTTCAAGCATATAGCGCCTATTGGGGAATCAATCCAAATCTCTGCCTGGGTTACTAAACTCTCAAAAAGATTAGCTGAAACCAGGGGAGTACTGGCACTTAAAGACAACACTGTTTTAGCTGAAATTGACTCTATATTCTACCTGGGTGGGCAATCTAAATTTACGGTTCTCTGGGATATGGATGGAGTTATTGCTGATTCTGAGTCGTTTCACTTTGAAGCCTGGCAAGAGATATTTGCCAAAAGAGCAATTAACTTTACTAGAAAGGATTTTATCAAACTCTTTGGCGCTAGAAATGATTTCATCATCCATACTATACTAGGAGAAAAGCTATCTGAAAGAGATGTTGCAGCTATAGCTCTGGAAAAGGAAGCAATTTTTCGGAATAAGGCAAAGGGCAATATCAGCCCTTTCCCAGGAGCACTAAAACTATTAAATGCAATCAAAAAGGGAAATTTCAGGATGGCTTTGGCTTCTTCGGCACCCAAAGAAAATATAGATTTAGTTACTGGTGAGCTCGGCATTGAAAATAATTTCAATTGCATCATCTCTGGCAGTGAAGTGTCTGAAAGCAAGCCCAGTCCACAGATATATCTTTTAGCTTCCGAAAAGCTAGGAATTGAGCCTAAAGACTGCATTGTGGTTGAAGATTCACCTCTTGGGGTTAAGGCTGCTAAAGCTGCTGGAATGAGATGTCTTGCTGTAACCAACTCACAACTTAAACAAGATCTTAAAGAAGCCGATAAAGTAGTTGATTCTTTAGAAGATATTGATTTAATTACTTTGCTCTATAGGGTTAAAAACAAGTAATTAATAAGGAGAACTAGTAAAAAATGGAAAGAAGCTTAGTGCTCATCAAACCCGATGCAATACAAAGGGGGCTGGCTGGCGAAATAATTTGCCGCCTCGAAAAAAGAGGGCTTAAAATTGTGGCTATGAAAATGCTGCAAATGGATAAAGGCCTGGCCCAACGTCATTATGCTATCCATAAAGGCAAAGCTTTTTTTAACGATTTGGTAGATTTCATTACCTCCAGTCCCATTATCGCTAGCATTTTTCAGGGGAAAGATGCAGTGAATGTGATAAGACAGACAATGGGTACAACTGACCCTGCTAAATCTCTTCCCGGTACAATTAGAGGGGACTTTGGCCTTGATATTGGTCATAACCTAATACATGGCTCTGACTCACTGGAGAACGCCTCTAAGGAAATAACCCTATTCTTCTCAGCAGAAGAGATTTGTGACTATCACAGAGACATTGATAAATGGATTGACTAGTACTGCTGTTTATTGGATTCTAACTACAGGAATTGCTTTATCCCAGAGTCTATCCAGTTGATAATATTCTCGCTCCGTCGTGGCGAATATATGAACAACAACTGAACCAAAATCAACAAGCATCCACCCTGAATCCGATGTACCCTCATTGTGGTGAGATATTATGCCATTTTTCTTCATTTCACTGATAATTCCCTGCCAAATAGCTTCAATGTGACGATTGGTATCCCCACTACAAATGACAAAATAATCTGCAAATGAACATATCTCGCTCACATCGAGCATAACAATATCATTTGCTTGCTTCTCAGAAGCAGCTTCTACAGATAGGCGTGCTATATTTTCCGCTTTCAGAAAGGATTAACCTCCTTTTCATATTATATCACTTTACCTAAACCAACAATGCCGCAGTATCAGATTTTGACTAAAGCTTGTTAATCATCTAGATTATATTTAGAAATGGCAGATTTACTTTTTGGTACTGCAGGAATTCCATTAAGCATCAAGGGAGGCTCCACGGAGAGCGGTATTCGGCGTGTTGATGAACTAGGCCTGGGATGTATGGAGCTGGAGTTCGTACGCGGAGTGAAAATGAGCGAAGGGACTGCATTAACTATAGGAGAGCTATCTAGAGAAAAAGGAATTGCGCTCAGTGCTCATGCTCCCTACTACATTAATCTCAATGCCCACGAGTCAGAGAAAGTAACAGCTAGCCAGTATAGACTGCTCCATACCGCTCGAATTGCCCGTCTGTGTAGCGCTAGAACTGTGGTCTTTCATGCTGCTTATTATTTAAATGACCTTCCAGATAAAGTTTACTATACGGTAAAGAGACAACTACAGGAAATAGTAAGCGAGCTAGAATCCGATGGCAATAGCGTCCTGCTTAGACCTGAGACTACAGGAAAAGTCAGCCAATTTGGTACTCTAGATGAGTTATTACAGCTAAGCAGCGAAGTCACTGGAGTAGCTCCCTGCATAGATTTCGCTCATTTACATGCGCGAACAGGGAAATTCAATTCCTATGTCGAATTTTCTACTATCCTGAAGCAAATGGAAAATAAACTTGGCAGAATAGCCCTGGATAACATGCATATACATGCATCAGGAATAGCCTATGGAAAGAAGGGCGAGATTAAACACTTAAACATGAGAGAATCCGATTTTAATTATATTGATCTTCTTAGAGCTCTAAAGGATTATAAGGTTAAGGGATTATTCATCTGCGAAAGCCCCAATTTGGAGGAGGATGCCTTACTTTTACAGGAGACTTATAACTCCCTTGACTAGCTCGGCTTTTTTATTATCCCCTCCCGCCAAAAACTTGCCCCTCTACTTACTGGGAGACATGGAATTGCTTCGCTGATAATTGCATAGTGTGGTCGTTTTTTAATTTGTACGTTCTTTGATATAATGACAGTGACATAGCAATGGACATGAAACAGAAACCTAATAGCTTTATCTACATGCTACTTATAGTAGTTGTAATAGCTGCGGTGTTAGCCTTTTTACCGCGCAGCGGCCCTGAAAAAGTAGGTCTACCCGCACTCATTAGCGGAGCTAAACAAGGTCAAATTAACGTTATCAGCCAGGATGGAGAAAAACTAATCGGCTTGAAGGATGATAAGGCTATATATGAAACAGCATTCGTAGGTGGCACTGAAGACCTGCGTAATTACCTGATAGCGGAAGGGGTAACTATTGGTAAGGGAGGCGTGGAAATCAACGTCGAGCCTGGTGGCACTGACTGGGGTATGATAGCCCTACAAGTTATACTGCCAATCGCATTAATTGGTGGTCTGTTTTATTTCTTTCTACGCTCAGCGCGTGGGGCTGGCTCACAAGCCTTCAGTTTTGGTAAAAGCCGTGCCAGGCTGAGCTCAGGCAGTAAAACAGGTGTAACCTTCGCTGATGTCGCTGGGACTGAAGAAGCAAAGGAAGAAGTACAAGAAATAGTAGAATTTCTCAAATCACCCAGTAAATTCCAAACATTAGGAGGTCGCATACCTCGAGGTGTACTCCTGGTGGGACCCCCCGGAACAGGCAAGACCCTATTGGCTAAGGCTATAGCTGGCGAGGCAAATGTGCCTTTCTACTCTATTAACGGCAGCGAATTCGTAGAGATGTTTGTAGGTGTTGGCGCTGCCAGAGTCAGAGACCTTTTTGAGCAAGCTAAGCATAACGCCCCATGTATGATTTTTATGGATGAAATTGATGCCGTAGGCCGACACCGTGGTGCTGGTTTAGGCGGAGGACACGATGAAAGAGAACAAACCTTAAATCAAATCCTATCTGAGATGGACGGCTTCGATACAAATACCAATGTTATTGTTATAGCTGCCACCAATCGCCCTGATATTCTCGACCCTGCTTTGTTACGGCCCGGCCGTTTTGATCGCCACATCGTTGTTGATTTACCAGACATCAATGGTCGGAAAGCCATCCTAGAGGTTCATGCTAAAGGTAAGCCACTGTCAAAAGGAATCAATATGGAAACAGTAGCTAAAGGGACACCTGGCTTCAGTGGTGCTGATTTAGCCAATCTAATTAACGAAGCAGCTATTCTAGCTGCCAGACGTAATCTCAAGGAAATCACGTCGCATGAGCTTGAGGATGCCGCCGATCGAGTCTCCCTTGGTCCTGAGAGAAGGAGTCGCGTAATCAGTCATAGGGAAAAGGAAATAACTGCTTATCATGAGAGTGGCCATGCCTTAACAGCTAAGATGCTGCCTAATGCTGATGCATCAGTACATAAAATATCCATCATTGCCCGTGGGATGGCGGGGGGATGGACTCGCCTTCTTCCATCCGAGGATCGCCATATATACCCCAAGACTCAGCTTAATGACACAATATCCATACTTCTGGGTGGACGTGCTGCTGAGGAGATTGCCTTTAACGAAGTTACCACAGGTGCTCAAAATGATCTGTCAGAGGCTACCAAATTGGCTCGTAAGATGGTTACAGAATACGGAATGAGTGATAAATTAGGGCCACGGACATTCGGACAAAAACAGGAGCTTGTTTTCCTGGGACGTGATATAAGCGAGCATCAGGACTACAGTGATAAGATTGCCCAGACGATAGATGAAGAAGTACACAATATTATTCAGCACGCCTATAACACCACCAAGAAAATTCTTACTGAACATAAAGCAAAGCTAACTCAACTCGCCGAACGGCTTATAGCTAATGAAACTTTAGATGAAGATGAACTTAACAAGCTATTTGAAGAACTAACACCACAGCCAGCTTCTAGTTGAAAAGCTTCGCTTCTTCCTTTATCCCACTAATCAGTTACACTGCCAAGCCTGCTGGTTTCCCAGTCAATAATACTATCGTCCAGCTTAACAAATAGAGGCTGCGGTTCAAGAAGCTTTTGCCCTGGTACCGGTGGCTGAACTTTCCAGCCTGCTTCCTTCAAATTTCCTTCAAAGCCAAGAAATGTATGTAGCTTCTCAGAGCTAAAGGGAAGAAAAGGATAGAAAACAGTCTTTAATGTGGACAGTACAGATAAGACGGTATAGGCAGACTTAGCTGATGTCTCCGGTGACACTTTAATTGTCTTCCAGGGAGCCTGATCTTCAAGGTAACGATTGGATTCTTGAGCTAAATACATAATCCGCCTAATTGCTTCTCTGAACCTACAGTGGTAAAGAGCCACATCAACCTCATCTAGTGTAGTCTCAGCCTTGTGAAGCAGTGCCAGACTCCGTTCATCAAGTTCACCCGGTGAAGGTACAACCCCTCTGAAATTACGATAGGTAAAAGTAAGAATGCGATGAACCAGGTTGCCATAGGTAGCTACCAGTTCATCGTTATTCCAGCGAACGAACTTAGCCCAGGAAAAGTCGCTATCCCCAAGCTCAGGCATATTAGCTGATAAGGCATAACGCAGTGGATCTGGGTCATATCGCTCCAGATAGTCAGGAAGCCACACTGCCCAGTTTCGGCTGGTGGAAAGTCTCTTGCCTTCAATAGTCAAGAACTCATTAGCTGGAACATCATAGGGAAGATTTAAACCGCCATAGCCCATCAGCATCGCTGGCCAAAGCAAGGTATGGAAAAATATATTATCCTTGCCAATAAAATGAAAAACCTTGGATTCACCCTGCCAGAATTGTTTCCATGCATTATCATCACCGTGCAATTTCGCCCACTCCTTGCTTGCTGATAAATAACCAATAACAGCTTCGAACCACACGTAAATACGCTTGTGTTCAAAGCCTGCCTGTGGCACAGTTACTCCCCAATTCATATCACGACTTACAGCCCTGTCTCTTAATCCCTCATCCAAAAATTTCCTGGCAGTACCAAGCACACTCGGCCGCCATTGGGACTGATTATTTACCCATTCTTTTAACCTGTCCTGAAAGGCGCTAAGTCGTAGAAAGAAATGCTCGGAATATTCTAATCGTGCTGGTGTTGAGCAAATATAACAGTGGAGATTCTTAAGCTCCGAAGGGTTCAATGGCTTGCCGCAATCATCACACTCATCACCTCGCGCCTTGGGAAAACCACAGTAGGGGCAGGTGCCTTCAAGATAACGGTCAGGAAGGAACCGTTGACACTTGGGACAATAAGCCTGAAGCACCTTATCCTTATATAGATAGCCCTTATTAAGCAAAGTAAGAAATACATCATGGGTAACTTCAGCGTGATTTGCAGTGCCAGTAGTGGTAAACAGGTCAAAAGAGATGCCTAATTTCTGCCAGCAATCCAGAAATTGCCGATGATATTTATCTGCTATTTCCTGTGGAGATTTGGATTCCTGCTCAGCTCTAATTGTTATTGGTGTCCCGTGCTGATCACTCCCCGAAATCATCAGTACATCATCACCCTTAAGTCGATGATAGCGAGCAAAAATATCTGCTGGCAGGTAAGCTCCAGCAATATGCCCTAAATGTAAAGGACCATTGGCGTAAGGCAAGGCAGCAGTTATGAGAATATGTTCACTCAAGAAATCCTCCCTGAATAATTTAATCTGTTATCCCTGGACTCTGGTAAAAAGTGTTGATAACACACAGAACCGATACAACCTGCTAATTATACTTGATAATTGTAATTTCC